>Ga0209542_10003445_pt1 | contig 33862 bp, 50 predicted proteins | sample RifCSPhighO2_01_FD_184028 | JGI IMG/M metagenome (GOLD analysis project Ga0209542, IMG submission 184028) | Soil microbial communities from Rifle, Colorado - Rifle CSP2_plank highO2_0.1 (SPAdes) (version 2) | ecosystem: Environmental > Terrestrial > Deep subsurface > Rock core/Sediment ... | reverse complement strand
GTCTCAATCTCATTTTGCCCACCCACCGAATTTGCATTTGCTTGCAAGGCGGGAACGAAATTCGCCCACCCTCTCGCCATTATCGCGCGCAAGCGCGCGACCATTTTTTCTGGGAACTTTCCCGATTGTGGAGATGACGAGAATTGAACTCGTGTGCAATAGGTTTTTGCCAAAAAGTCTACATACTTAGCGCGCTTTTTTGTTTAAATTGAAAAATTTAGAAACGAGCCAAATATTTCCCAATCGAGTCCCTTTGTTTCGGATATTGGCGGGTCAATTCTTTATCCTATCCCGATAATATTACACCTCTACTCATATATCGGAAGTCTATGAGAGAGACGCCAGCTTGGGCTTACGCGAAAGCTGGAGCGAAAGCAAAGTCCGCCTTACCGAAGTAAGGAGAAGCTGTTGCTTTAGCCTTGGAAGCTAATTTTGCAATTAAGCTGTTGAACAAATTTTTACGAGATTATGTTCATGCTCGGTATGCATTTTGAGCAATGAGGCCTACTGTCTATGCCTTGCATCCCCATGTATTATTCTTTCAAAGTTCTTCTAATGTCGCGCTCAGTGTCGCGCTTCTTTAGTGTCTCACGTTTATCAAATTTTTTCTTACCCTTTACTTGCGCAATTTCTACTTTGATCTTCCTACCTTTATTATACACTGAAATAGGCACTATTGTCAAACTTTTATTTTTCTCATTACCGGCAAGCTCATCTATCTCTTTTTTGGTCAGCAAAAGTTTCCTATTCCGGAGTGGATCATACTCCTTCGGCGAATTTTTAGCCTGATAAGGGGGCACATTCGCATTTATTAAATACACTTCCCCTCCCCGAACTATCACAAAGGCGCCCTCAAGCGACATCTGCCCGCCTCGGACGGACTTTACTTCCGTGCCTAAAAGCTCAATACCCGCCTCGTATTTTTCCAGGATTTCATAGTTAAACCGCGCCTTTCTGTTTTCCGCATAACTAGCCATAGGTACATATTATCATAATCTTGACTTTAAGCCTCGAATAAGCTATTATCTTTGAGTCAAAGCTTGTCCGCCGCCATTGGCGGGCTTCATTTAGATCCATTGCGCGAAAGAATAAACAATCAAATACGAGCTAAAGAACTTCGAGTTTTAGACGGTGAAAATAAAAATCTCGGTGTTTTAAGCATTAAAGAAGCGCTGGAATTGGCACAAAACCAGAACTTGGACTTGATTGAGATCTCACCAAACGGGAACCCTCCTGTGGCGAAGATAATGAATTTCGGCAAGTATCAGTACGAGACAAGTAAGAAATTAAAGAAGGCTAAGGCAGGATCTAAAACAACCGAAACCAAGTCCATTCAAGTAAAAGTAGGAACTGGGGACCACGATTTGGAACTCAAGGCCAAGACTGCTTCCAAGTGGCTTAAGGAAGGACATAGAATAAAAATAGAACTTTTCCTAGCTGGACGTACGAAGTATATGGATGAAAAGTTCTTGAGAGAGAGGCTGGACCGAGTACTCCACCTTATTACTGAGGAATATAAAGTATCGGACAATTATAAAAGAGGACCCAAAGGATTATTTATAACCATAGAAAAAGCAAAATAGTAAAAGGCTTAAGAAGAACAATATGAAAACCAATAAATCATTTAGTAAAAGATTAAAGATAACTAAGAACGGAAAAATACTTTCCCGCAAGCCTGGCTTCAACCATTTCAATGCCAAGCAATCTCGCAACACCCAGTTAGCCGGACGCAAAGGTAAAAATTTCGTAATCAAGAACAAGCCAAAGAGTCACCTACTACCTTTCAGTTAGTATTTTATAAATTTTTAATTTAAACCAGCAACAATGACAAGAGTAAAAAAGGGAGTACATGCATTAAAGCGAAGAAGGAGTGTCTTAAAGCAGACCAAGGGCTTCCGCCACGGCCGAAGTACCAAGGAACGCCAAGCTAAAGAAGCGATACTGCACGCTGGAGCCTACGCCTTTGCACACCGACGTGACAAGAAGTCTCACAACCGCAAGCTCTGGAATATAAAGATAAATGCGGGATCTCGAGAGCTCGGCACGACTTATTCTCAACTTATAGATAAATTAAATAAGAAAAAAATCCTCGTGGACAGGAAGATCATGGCAGACCTAGCGGAGCATCATCCAGATACCTTTGCGAGAATTATTAAATCTTTAGGTTAAACTTAGGACCTGGTTATCTTTAGTTCCCCTGCCCTATATTTTTTAACCATCACGATAACTTCTTCTACTAATTTCTTAGGGTCACTACCGTAGGCTACTTTAGCATAGGGGCGATGTGATTTCTCCAATATCTCTCGAAGTTGCTCTCCCATCTCCCAAGGCCCTTCGAATATACCGATGGGTTTGTCATCTTCGAAGGCCACCGTAAATTCATGAATGGTGCCAATGCGCCCACAACCACAAATGACTGCGTCTACCGAACGAGTGAGTAGTAGGTCGCGTCCTGGGTAACCAAAGCCGGTGTAAATAATTAAATCCATATAGTCTATCGGCAACTTGTAGACTTCTATGTGCTCCTTTTCCGTCGCCGCTGGAGAAAATCCAATGGAGATACCGCCCTCTTCCTTGGCGCCCATGGCAGCCCAGAGCGGGAAACCAGTCGTTGCCCCTGTCACCAGGATAGCTCCCTGGCGCACTACCTCACGTCCAAGTTCTTTGGTTTTAGATAATGCATCAGGACCACAGTGGCCAGTGTCGGCCGCGCCGGAGACACATATTTTTATTTGACTGTGCCCATGTTTGGCAAAAATGTTTGGTGGTGATGAATCCATGTTAAATTATTATAACATAACCCCCTTAAAGTCCCCCTTGATAAGGTGGGACAGGGCCCTCCTCCCCTAAATTAGGGGAGGCCAAGAGGGGTCTAACAATCCAGAATCACACTATCCCCGGGCTCCGGCGCGTAGGCTTCGATGCCTAGATTGTCTCGCAATTTTTGAACCAGAAACATCGAGGACTTAGGTTCTCCCATGACAGTAAAAACTTTTTTAACTGATTCTTGCATATCAACAACAAAGTTGAGCAGACCATCGGAATCCTTATGTCCAGAATAGCCCGAGATAGTGACCAGGTGCGCACGCACTTTTACATACTCGCCCCCGATCCGTACCGTATGTACCCCCTCTTGAATCAATCGCCCTGGAGTACCTACCGACTGATATCCAGTAAGCAACAGGGTGTTATTCGGATCCGGTAAATAATGCCTCTCATGGTGCACTATGCGGCCCCCAGCAGACATCCCGGAGCCCGCAATAACAATCTTCGGATTCGGCACAGTGACTATCATTTTAGATTCTTCGGAATGTAGGGTTGAACGAAGCCCCGGGAAATTAAAGAGGTGCGCATCAGTCGACAGAACCTTCTGCGCATGATCGTTGAAATAATTTTTATACTGTTTGAAAATTTCAGTCAGCCGGATAGCTAGTGGAGAATCCAGGAATATAGGCATGATGGGTATCATTTTATTCTCTACTAGGTGATTGAGCTCAAAGAGAAGTTCCTGTGAACGCTCAAGTGAAAAAGTAGGGATAATCAGCGTCCCCTTTCTTTTATAATTTTCTTCTATTACTGTTTGTAAATATTTTCTACGATCGTCCCTTGACTCGTGGTTACGGTCACCGTAGACACTCTCCATTACCACATAGTCTACCTCTGTGATCTTCTCAGTATCTGGAAGTAATGGCGAAGGGCTGTTGCCTAGGTCGCCAGTAAAGAGTATTCGCTTGCCATTATAAACAAACATAATCATCGCAGAACCCAAAATGTGTCCAGCATCCTTAAAAGACACTTCCAAGTTCGGAGTTAGGACTATTTTTTCATGATAATTAAATCCGCTCCATAGCGAGTGAGCGAGCTTCACATTCTCGGGTGTGTAGATTTTATCCAAACGAAGTCCTATATTTTTAGATAATATACCCATAGTGTCATCGAGCATAGGGCCTGAAAGTGCCTTGGTCGGCAGAGTGGAATATATCTTGCCCCGGAAACCTTCTGAGATTAATTTAGGAATCCTACCGATGTGGTCTACGTGCGCGTGCGTGATAAAAAGGATGTCTATTTCTTTCGGATCATAAACAAAGGGCGCCCAGTTTATATCATCGATCCACTTTATTCCTTGAGTAAGTCCGCAATCAACTAGTATCTTTTTACCATCAGCTTCTAGTAAGAAATTTGCTCCCGTAACCGAGTCCACCCCGCCATGAAATGTTATTTTTGCTTGGCTTGCCATGATTATTATTGTACCCTGTTTTCTTTAGTTGTGAAAGTTTTCTTGGATAATAAAATCACTCCTACCACGCCTCCGATTAAATCAAAAAACAGATCTGAGAGAGTATCTGGAAGATCGAAAGGATTCTGAGCAAAATTATTATTAATTAAAATCTCATAAACTTCCCACAGGATACCGATCAAAAGTACACCCGCTAAAGTATAAAATATAGATTTGAGGGAAAGATCAAGTTTTCTAAAAAACCAAATTATGGCAGAGCTAAGCCATAACCCACCTAAGAAATGCATAGGCATATCGAACCAGCGGATTGTGAAATACCAATAAAACTTAATTGCCACTAAATTTAAAACAAGTATGCAAAATATAAGGAAACTCAGGTATTTAAAGATTATTTTCCGATCCATCTGAGTATTGTACCTTAAATAAACGATTTTTGTAAGAAAAAATCCGCCCAGAAAACATTTGGCGGAGTCCTTCTTAGGACTATTTTCAGAATATTACCATAGCTTAAAGCTAAGTGGGTGCTAGATGCGCGAGACCAAGGTCAAACACAATCGAAGCTCCCATAAATTAGTGTTCTAGGTAATAAATGAAAATAACCCTACTTAGAGTATACACCCTTCCCTGCTTCCCGCAACACCTTTTTTAAAACAACACAACTTTTACAGTCTTTCAAATACAATGCCTGATACTAGGCAAGAAAAGTCAGAATTTCTTGGGCGACAGCTTCCGGTGTTTTATTTTCAGTGTCAATTTTTTTATAATTTTTGTAGAAAAATGGAGTTGGACTTGTGAAATCAGGAGTATTCCCTAATGAAAGAATGCGATCCTTATTCGCTGCATGTTTTTTCTCTACATTACGCATAGGGTTACCAGCGCGATCAGCGCAGACAGAAAGAGGAGCAACTAATTCCACGAAAACTACTTCGCCTCCGCTGGATTCATAGATATTTTTATAAAAATCTATATTTGCCCTTCCTTTGTCTTTCGAGAAATTCCAAACGTAAGTAAATATAAGATTCATATCATTCTCAGATGCCTCTTTTATGATATTTTCTCGAATGATGCGACTTAATCTATCCTCCGCGGGACTACCTAAACCAAACAAATGCATTACACCATCCATGACCATGTGATTAGTAAAAAGTCTGAAACCTGATTTTGATTCCAATATTTTGCCAACAGTGGTCTTCCCTACTGCTGGTGAACCAAAAATTATAAGAAGTTTTTTCATAATGTTATTTAATATTATACTCCCATCCCGGCTGCCAAGCTTTAGTTTTACGCCAGTCCTGTGCTAAGGCTTCCTTCCATGTTTTACCATTGAGTAAAACTTCTAGCGCCAGCTGTGGAGCCTTGTGAGAAACTATTGCCACACTTTTACCTTGATAATTGTTTTTTAAAAATTCTATAAAATCCGCCACCCTAGCTTTTACATCTTCATAACTTTCCCCTTCTGGGAATTTATTATAAATACACTCCTCTTCCTGCATCGGCTCAACGATACTACTTAGTGAGCCGTTCAACTTTCCATAGTTGCACTCACGAAGCCGAGCGTCTGGAAAAACAGGAGCTCGATTGTCAAAAGCAATATGAGATGTATCGGTTGCCCTCTTTAAGTCAGAACAAAATACTGCATCAAATTGCTGGTCTGCTGTTTGCTCTCGCAATTTATGCCCTTGTTGCATACCGAGCTCTGAAAGTTCTGCATCTTTCCAGCCAGACGAAATTCCACTTTCATTATCTACAGTCGTACCATGAACAAAATAAATTATTTTTACAGACATACTTTATTTCCTCTTAAATCTATTTTTGTCTCTGACCTTTGACTTTAGTAAAATCTTTTCCATTTCAACATCTAAATCTATAGCGTGGCTATTTGCTAAACATATAAGAGTAAACAAAACATCAGCTATTTCTTCTCCTAAATCTTGCTTATCTTCAGTAGTCTTCTTGGGCTTAGAACCATACATGTGATTAAGAAGTCTCCCAACCTCACCCACTTCTTCGGCTAGACGCGCAAACTGAGAAAGCGGAGGCCAGTACGGCTCTTCGTACCCTTGCACCCATTTATCTACAGCTTTTTGATAATTTTTCATAAAGTTTACTTCCCTTTTAACTTCTCGTAAAGCATAATGTCGTACTTACCACCAATGACGTGGTCTTCTGTAGTCACACCAAGGGTGCCAAGAAATTTATAAAGCTCCTCTTGAGTCTTTTTTCTACTTTCTGGGTTATCGTCTGTGACTATTTTTTCAGCTTCAATAAATTCCCCGAGTTCTTTTACGCTATCAAGTACTACTTCTATGTCATCTACTTTGGTTTTAATTCTTTTCTTATCGACAGTGGGTACCTGTTTCCAGTTTAAAAGTTTCAATATTTCAAGCATTTTTCCCCCATCCCCTATTTCTAGCTCCTTTTCAATGCAGTCTTGATGACTTGATTGAGAAATCTTTAAAGTGAAAAATGAAATCTCATTCTGCTCGCGTACGCGCAGTACCGGCGTACCAAGCGGTGGCGGAAAAGGAATACCATCCGGAATAAAAATATTATCCACCTGATGAATCTCGCTTGAGAATTTACAGCCGAAGTTTTCCAGTTTTTGGATTACAGCTTTCCTGTCCCTCAAAACTGCTTTTACCTCGACTTCGTACATAGATTTTTATTTCTTTTTACCTACTACGAATTTTTCGTGAACAGTCTCATATTCAAAGAGTTCATTTGCAGAAAACCAGTGAGCTATTTCAAGTTCTGCTTCCGATGCATCTCCTGAAGCGTGTAAAATATTTGGGATACCTAGATCATTAGCATCAGCATGGGCAAAGCTCATGTGAGAGTAGTCTCCACGTACGGTGCCTGGAAGTGCGCTCTTTGGCTCTGTGGTACCCACCATTTTACGTACTAGTGACACTGCCTCTACTCCTTCTAAGACGAAAGCAATTACTGGCCCTTCATTCATCATTTCGAGAGTGATATCGAAAACCTTCTGCCCTCGGCGAGAGATAACCTTGCCGATATCTTCATAATGCTTGTGATAGTGATCATAATCAGGCTTGAGCATCTTTGTGCCTACAATCTTGAGGCCCACTTTTTCAAATCGGCTAAGTATTTCCCCCACAATCCCCCGCTGTACTGCGTCTGGCTTGAAAACTATAAGTGTCTTTTCTTGTGTTTTTGTCATCTGACTATCTTAACAGATTATTATTTTTTTACAAACTCTTTAAAAGTCATAGATATGTAGTCATTGGGATCAATGCCGTATTTTACATACACAGAACTCGCTGAACATATTAGTCCTTTATCTGGATCAAATCCTAGCTCAAGTGCAGCCGCTCTGGCATTCTCTAGTGAATCCGCCTCTACTTCAATGAATGTGGGTACTCTGGGCCAGAAGTCTATGTCAAAAACAGCCTTCCCTTTTTGATAACGAATCCTTTTCTTTTCCATTTCTCGTTTTATAACAAAACCAATAGATTTAAAAATATCATAAGTTTTTAAAAAATTATCAACTATTATTTCTGTTTCCTTCATTCCTTCATCTGGAACACTGGCATCATTGGACTGTACTCCAATTCTTTGCTTATAAGCCAAGGTAGTTTCTTTTCCATCTGTACGAAGCCTTAACCAAGCATGATCCTTCTCCATCCTGAGATCTGGATAATCAAAGAAAGCAATACTGTAATTATATTCCGCCACCTTAGTAGCGCCGATAGCCAATAGTTTCTTTTCCAACTCCGGCACATCAACTTCTAAAAATTTTATTTCAAATTCTTCCATAGTGTTTTAAAAATTCCTGTAAGTTTTCTCGCTTCTACGCTCAATTGCTAGAACAAAAATATCCTTTCCTTTTCTTAAAAAAATAATTCTCAGGTCTCCTTTCCTCACACGATAAATATCCTCGCTACCTGCCAACTTCTGTAAATCTAGACCTAGACTATCATCATCTCGAAGTCGCTCTAAAATAATTCTCACTTGTCCCCTTTCCTTGCCGGAAAGTCTTTTCAGAGATTTTTGAATATGGTCCATTCTAAATTCTTTTCAATAACTCTTTTATATTGACCCCGCTTTTTCTGATTTTTGTAAAATCAATAACTTCTTCCCAGACATTTGGACCGACGGGGGAAATTTCAAAAACCGGCTTGCCACGTTTAAGTACGACAAACTTGTAGCCTTGATTGATGCGTTTTACATAACCATCAACATTATTTCTAAACTCTTTTAACCCTATAATTCTATCCATACCTGTAGTTTATCTTAAGTTGAACTTTAAGTCAACTATAATGTGCCCTCATAAATTTATTGCATCGTATCGTACCTAGCCATTATTTCCGCTTCGACTTCCGCTCGGTCACGGCCGAATTTCACGTAGGATAGTTCTTTCAAAGAGTCCACAATCCCTGGATTTCCCTTTTCGGCGTCCATAGTTCTTATATTAAAAGGCTTAACTGGCTGACCGTTCACCAACATACTCATATAGGCATTACGGTTATCAAGTTTGGTGATGTCTTGAGCGGTAAATATTGGTTTAAATTTCTGCTCAAGAAATATCGCGTCCTCAGTGCCTACCCGAAACACTGCCATAGACCCCACGTTACCGAAGACTGCGTTTTTGATATTCTCTTCCAGCTGAGTGATGTATTGATGCGCAATGTTGAGCGAGACCCTATACTTGCGGGCCTCTGATAGGATAGAGGCGATAGAATCAGTAGTCACATTCTGGAACTCGTCAATGTATAAATAGAAGTCATTCATCGGTTTTCCGAACATATCCACCCGGGAAAGCGCCGCCATTTGAATTTTACCTACCAATACCAAACCAATCAAGTTTGCATTTATGTCCCCAAGTCTACCCTTCGACAGGTTGACTAACAAAATTTTCTTTTCATCCATAATTTTGCGGAAATTGAAGACCGAATTCTGTTGCAGTACCACCGGACGCATTATGTCGTTGGAAATAAAGTTATCAAACTTGGAAGAAATATATGGCACAAAGTTAGCCAAGCTCTGGTCCCCCGTCGTCTGCTCGGCGGAAATCCAGAATTGTTTAATTATCGGGTTCTTGCATTTTTCAAGCTTCATGTCCCGGAATTCTTTATCCGCAAGGACTCGAGTAATTTCTAGTAGCGTTGAGCCAGACTCAGGGTCTTCCATCACTAGAAAAGCAGAGTTTCGGAAATATTGTTCGAACATCGCTCCACCACCTATCTTCATATCAAAGAGTTTATTAAAGATGCCCATCATTTCATTTACCACAAATGTCTTCTGCTCCGGATATTTCGGATCATACTCCAGCATGTTGAGGCCCATGGGGCGGGCGGTGTAAGCAGGGTCAAAGTAGATAACGTCATCAATGCGCTCCTTCGGAATTCGAGAAAGTATGGTCTGAATGTCCGTACCGTGCGGGTCAATATAACAGCAGCCATCCCCGTTCTTGATATCCTGCGTAATCATGTTGAGTAAAATGTTGGTCTTACCGGTACCCGTCTGACCGATAACATAAAAGTGTCGCATGCGGTCCTCGCGAGTTAAATGAATATCTGTATCCCGGCCTCGGTAACTATTTACGCCCAAGAGCACACCTTCGGGGCTAACCTCAATAGGCGCGGGCGCGATGCCAGACTTGGCTTCCTTAAGCTGTGGCTGGCTACCGATGCCTACTGGGAAGTGGAAGACGGAGGAGAGCTCTTTTAGATTAAGCGGCATCATTTTGTCGCCAGAGAAAGTTCGATAAGAGAAATCGTGGAAAAGTTTCTTGAGGTCGCTACCGTGTGCCTGGGTAAAAACAAAGGAATTGCTAGCCGCTTCGGAAAACTGATTAAAGGAAGATTCTATTTCCTTGAGTATTGCTTCCGCGCGCTCCCCAGTAGAGCCTGAAGCTATGACGCGGATATTTGCCTTCATGATGGTACTTTTTATTTTATTTCCGATTTTCTCCACTGCACCTTCATCCACTGCGCGCCTGCCCTTCATATACTTTTCCTTCTTTTCTTCATCCTGATGTTTAGGTGGCCCAAAGAGTAACTCTTTCCCTACTTTCTTAAAGGCGCTACTGAATTTATAGAAATTATCCGCCGCATGCTTTACCGAAATTCCATCTTTCACATCGTCCAGGATCATATGAAATTCATTTATAAACTTGTCCCCCGCAGGCGCGATGACCAGCTGTATTGCCGCACCTTCGCCGGCAGTCTGAAGTTTCGAAAATACATTTAAAATAGTATTCATCGGGTCGTGCTCGATGTTGTCATAAGTCTTGATCGGCATCACACCCCGCTCTTGCAATACCGCATACGCCCCAGCGGAAGCTCCTTCTTTGTTGAAGACGTTGTAATCCTCTCTGGTTTCATGAACCTTGGCGTTATGATAGAAAGCGAGAACTTGTTTCTCGAAAAGTGGAATGTGGGTGTTCGGTATTGCCGCATAAACCACCACTTGGTCACTCTCATTACTTAAAGCAACTTCTAAAGTGAAGTAATTTTCCTTTTCATTTTTAGGACCGATGGAGATGGACTGCATACCGGCATAGAACTGCTCCATGGCGCCGATGAATTCTTTAAACCCTTTCGATTTATCCGCTTCGTCCTCCGGAGGCGGTAGAGTTATTTCAAAAAGAGTCATGTGGAGAGACTTGTAAAGTGGTGTGCCTTCTTTGAAATCTAAGGTAGCCTGACCAGTTTTTAAATATTGAATTAAAACTCGGTGAAAATCGTCATCGATATGCGGGTTGCCCATCGCCTCTACTACGCTCAATGCGTTTTTAATTCCTTTAGTTATCACAAGCCCTAGAAGCTCTTCCATCACTATGTCGTGCGGTTCTGGCTTTAGCTTAAGCACAATGCCAGCTTGATCCCTGTCCCCAATTGCGTGCTCTTTATGCAGAGCCTGGCCCTTTGGTACATCTTCGTACTGAACTATCACATCATGCGCCGCAGTGTCCTTAGTATTTTCAAGCTGACCCTTGCCTACTAATTCTTCTTCCCTCTTGGCCACATGCGCGCGCAAATAATCCAGCTCTTCTTCTGGGTTTTTAAACTTCGGCATTTCCTTAAAAAAGGAAGGTTCCATTGTCATCAATTATATAACAAAAAGTAAGTTTCGGGAATTGCTTTTTGGAACGGTCTGGCCGGGGTGTGGGGCCCCGGAGATCCGAGGACCTGAGAAAAAGTAATCCCGAAACTTTTTACACCTTCGTTAGAATCTCCGGCTCGCCGTCTGTGATGAGAATGGTGTGTTCGAAGTGCGCGCTTTTTTTACCATCGGCGGTGCGGAAAGTATAGCCATCATCATCTAGAGTTACATTTTTGGTACCATTGTTTAACATAGGCTCAAGCGCAATTACCATGCCCGGAACGAGCTTCGCTCCTTTGCCGGCTTTACTAAAGTTTGGAATATAAGGATCTTCATGGATAGCCCGGCCCACGCCATGCCCAGAAAGTACTTCCACGATGCCATACCTGTGTGGCTTTACAAAGCCCTCAATAGCATGCCCAATATCCCCCACCTTGTTGCCTCCATAGGCCGCGCTAATGCCTACCATAAGCGCTCGCTCAGTGACCTCCATAAGTTTAAGAGACGCAGGGCTAACCTTGCCCACTGGCACCGTGAGGGCCATATCCGTGTACAAGCCTTGATGCCTGAGCCCAAGGTCAATTGATACAATATCTCCTTCTTCTAGGACTCTCTCTGCACTCGGAATACCATGCACGACTTCATCATTTACCGAAACGCATAGGGACCCAGGGAAAGGCATCGACGCACCCTCTGGACGATAATTTAGAAAAGCGGGCGTGTCTCCGCCGGCGCGAATTAATTCCTCCGCATAAGCATCTAAATCTTTTGTACTCACCCCGGGCGCTACCCTCTCCTTCACTTTATGTAAAATAGTCGCCAAGCGCCTGCCCCCTTCGCGGAGAGTTTCTATTTCTTTAGGTGTTTTAATTATGATCATACTTAGGAAATCACTGTTCCCTGAAACTCTTCACCATTCAAATATTTTGCCAAGTTATCAATTGGCTTTCCGTTCATTATAGCTACCTCTATCCCCTCCTTTTCGCACACTTCCGATGCAGTAGGGTCAAACGGAGAATTTAATCCTGAAGTCCATTCTTTTGGAATTATTTTTCTATATTCTGCCCATGAAGTCTTTTCAATTTTCTTAGCATTAGGGTTTTGTCTTGGATCGGAATCATAAACATAATCAATATTGGAAAGATTTATCATCTTTTTTGCACCTATATTCTTTGCCGCCATTACTGCATCCCAATCAGTACTATGCCCAGGTTCATAAGCAGAGCCAATAAGTATTGGGGTGTTGAATTGTAGTGGCTCAGTCAAATCCGCAATTATTTTATCGTGCGCATCTTTGCCGAAAACTACTCTTAATAATTCTGCATTTAATTTTAAAGATGCAATACCAATCCAATCTAAATCTTCCTCAGCAGGATTGCTGAGCTCCTTTGCAGCTGCCTGATATTTTCTGGCAATCTTTCCGCCGCCAGTAATAATTATAAATTTCTTACCCTTAGCCACATGAGACAAAATCAGTTCCTTGAAACTTTTCAAAAAACCCATATCTATTTCTTCCGGAATTATAAGCGAACCTCCTAATGAAATTATAATTTTTTCTTCCATATTAATACCCTAATGATTTAACTATATCGCCGTGCACGCTATCCACAGTCTGCTCTCCGTTTATTTCAATAAAATTGTACCCATCCTTGTTTCGGAAGTATTCTACTGATGGAAGCACATCTCTTTCGTACCAACCCAGGCGATTCTCTATTGTTTCTGGGGTATCATCTGGACGCTTTCTTTCCATCATTCTCTGTAATGACCATTCTTTTGAAACATTCATTAAAATAATGTTTGGCTTTTCAATTTTATAAAAATCAAAAAGTGAAGCTAGTGCAACTGCTTCCTCCAACCTCCGACAAACGCCATCTAGAATCATATTCTCTTTACCTGTAAAACTTTCTACAATTATTCTGGTCCAAATCCAAATCGGTAAAAAAACAGGAATCAAAAACCCATTTTGTAAAATGTTCCTTATGTTTACACCCACAAGATTGTCGGCTTTAGCTAATTCCCTAAAAGTACTCCCTGTTTCAATATATATGACTTCTTGCCCTTTAGACTGCAATAATTCTTTCAAGAGTTTAGCTTGAGTGCCTTTTCCACACCCAGATCTGCCAAAAAATACAAATGCTCTTGGATTCATATTTGAAGGATACACAATACTCCACTATAAATCAAGGATTAATACTCTCGCATTGAAACCTGAGCATCTACTTTCTTGATGAGGTCGAGGACTACGGAGACCACGATGAGGAGCGCTGTACCGCCTAGAGCTATAGCGGTGATGCCAGTAACTGCTCGCATGATGAGTGGTAAAATCGCAATAAGACCCAAGAAGATAGCGCCTAGCATAGTGATGCGGCTTAAGACTTTAGAAATGTACTCAGAGGTAGAAGCTCCTGGGCGAATACCAGGGATGAAAGCACCGTTCTTCTGTAGATTGGTAGAGAGCGCCTCTGGGTCGAAGGTAACAGCCGTATAGAAGTAAGTAAACATAAAGACTAAGAAGAAATATAGCACTGCATAGAGTACGGAGGTCTGCGAAAATGCCAAGAGGGCTCCGGATATTTTCACCACAATAGCGCCACTAAACCTAGCAAGAAAAGCTCCGATCATCTGCGGTAGAAGTAAAATAGAAAGTGCAAAGATGATAGGAATTACCCCAGCCTGATTTACCCGAAGCGGTAGGTAGGTTGAGCCTCCGCCATACATCTTGGCCCCTCGTACGCGCTTGGCATAAGTCACCGGTATCGGACGCTCGGCTTCGGTCACTACTACTACTCCCGCGATAACCAAGGCTCCCACAGCAATAAATAGAAGTAAGAGTGGAATCTGAGAAGCATCAAAGGCAAAGATGAGCTGGCTCACTTCTGTGGGCAAGCTTGCCACGATACCGGCGAAGATAATTAGAGACACTCCGTTACCAATGCCGAACTCAGAAATAAGCTCACCCAGCCACATTAGGAGTATAGCGCCAGCGATAACAACGATTAAATTCACCACCCGGTCAAAGGGAGTCAAATCTACTAAGATACTTTGGCTCTCGAGAATTGCTAAAAGAGAGAAACCTTGTATAGCCGCCAGTGGGATAGTGAGTAGGCGGGAGTACTGAGTAAATCTTTTCCTGCCGGCCTCTCCTTCTTCGTGATAAATCCTCTTAAGTGCTGGAACCATGATAGTAAGGAGCTGCATGATAATGGACCCAGTGATGTAGGGACCAACGCCCAACATGATGATAGAAAGATTGGATAGTCCACCTCCAGAGAAAATGTTTAAGATACCGAAGAATTGGTTACTAGCGAGGAAACTATTTAAAGCAACAGCGTCAATACCGGGAATCGGAATAGCTGAAAGTAATCTAAAGATAATTAATACAAAAAAGACGAAGAGCACTTTCCTGCGTAAAGTAGCGTCGGTCCAAACTAATTTCATTTTATGCCAGAAGTTCTTCATATCTTTACTTTACAAAACTTTTTACTTTATAAGTATCTTCTTCCCTTTAATCCCTAGGCGCTTTCTGATTTCAGAAAACTTTTCTTCCCCAGATGCAAGCTTGTCCGCTTTAAGGATAAATGCCTTCTCTATGGACTTGAATTGATATCCGCGATTCTTCGGAAGCTTCTTTATGATATCACGGAGCTCAGGCCTGCGCTTGTTACCTGCGCGAGCTGTCTGACCCTTGCCTCCACGGCCAGAAGTCTTTGCATGCTTGCCTCCACGGCCTACGATGCGATCTTTTTTATTCTTATGTACTCTTTTTAAATTATTTATTTGCATATGATTTTAACTAACTTACTACCCCTTCTACTGGTATTTCTTTATTAGCCACTACTGCAGTCTCCACAACAGGCTTTGAAAACTTTGTTGAGAAAGTGCTAAGCGCCTCCATAACTGCCTTGGCATTGTTTAATTTATTCTTGGTACTGGATAGGATCTTCCCGGTTATATCTTTTATTCCGGCAAGCTTAATTATGTCGCGCACTACGGAACCCGCCACAAGTCCGCGACCGCGGTTCGGCATGAGCATTACTTGAGCGCTGGAAAATTTGGCTTTAACTTCATGTGGGATGGACATAGTCTTGGTGAGTTTTACTCTGACCATGTTTTTCTTGGCATTCCTTAATGCTTTATTAATCGCAAGAGAGGTATCCCCTGCTTTACCAAGTCCGAGTCCTACTCCACCCTTTTTATCGCCAGCTACAAGAGCTACTGAAAAGGAAAATCGGCGACCGCCTGCTACCACACGAGTCACACGACGAATGCTTAAAATCTTCTGATCAAATTCAGGCTTTGGTCGGTTAAAAGATGAGCCTCGGCGCGGAGCCCTAGTACCCCTCTTGTCTCTCATTCCTGTATTTGTATTTTCTTTTACTACTGGTTTATCCATAAATATTTTTATTAAAACTCAATTAAAACTTTAGTCCCGCTTTGCGAGCTTCATCAGCTACTACCTTAATGCGTCCGGTGTATTTAAATCCGTTACGGTCAAAAACAACCTTGTCTATCTTGGATAACAGGCAAGCTTCCGCAATACTGCGGCCTACTTCCCGAGCGCGATCGGTCTTGGTACCTTTGGAAGTCTTGATGCCCGCCTTGCCACGAGGCAGGTCGCTGGCACTAGCTATTGTCTTACCTTCTGTATCATCGATGACTTGCGCATAGACGAACTTATTAGAACGGAAAACAGAAAGACGTGGGCGCTCTAGAGTACCACTCACCTTAGAGCGGATCTTCCTTTTTAGTCTTATTCTTTTGTCTTGTTTGTTTTGCATATTATATGTTACGTGCTATGTATTGTATGATTACGCAGTCTTTTTACCTTGCTTGCGTCTAATAACTTCATCTTCATAACGCATGCCCTTACCTTTATACGGCTCTGGCTTCTTGAGCGCGCGGATAGCAGCGGTGAAGCTTCCTACTAATTCTTTATCTATTCCGGTAATCGTGATGTTGTTTTTGTCAGCGGTAGCAGTGAGACCTTCAGGTATCGGAACAATAACCGGATGTGAAAATCCTAAAGCAAAGTTAAAAGTCTTGCCCTTAACTTCAGACTTGAAACCTACTCCCTCTAGGACGAGCTTCTTTACGTATGGAGTGGTGACGCCCTGTATCATGTTCTTGATATGTGAAGCATAAGTACCCCAGAGAGATTTAGAAAATTTATCATTACGCTTAGGTGCGAGAGTTACTAACTTCTCCCCAATGGTGATAACTACATCGTCTCGGAAATTCTTGGTATTTGTTCCCTTGGGACCGACAACAGTAAAAAGCGGTCCGTCTTGCGTGACTTTCACTCCAGCTGGAATTTCTATTTCTTGTTTACCAATTTTTGACATATGTTATGTGTTATATGTTACGTGATCTTTACCACAATCTGAACAACGCCTCGCCTCCTACTTGGGCTTCTCTGGCATCCTTACCTGATAAAATACCTTTAGGTGTAGAAAGGACCAAGAGCCCGGAACCATTTTTAACCTTATGGATATCCTTCACTCCAAAGTAAACTCGGCGGGACTGCTTGGAAATTCTTTCAGCCTCCGTAATCTTCGGCTTCTTGTCCACGTATACAAGCTCAACTTCGAGCTGTGGATGGCCTTTCTTTACTTTCTTGGAAATGCTGGAGACATAGCCTTCCTTTTTTAAACACTGTAGAATTGCATCCTTGAGTTTAGAATGTGGAACGATAGTACTAGTCTTGCCGGCAAGACTAGCGTTCTTAATCATTATTATCATGTTTGCTATTGAATCCATATTTTTGTTTTTTTATTTTCGGTAAAATTTTGTTTTTATGATTTTACCATGATGACTTTCTTACCCCCGGAAGCATTCCTTCGTTTGCTAATTCTCTGAAACAAATACGACAAATTCCGAAGTCACGCATAAAAGCATTCCCGCGACCACAGCGAAAACATCGATTCTTCTCTCGAGTGCTGAATTTATGTACTTTTTTATTTCTTGCTAATACTGATGCTTTTGCCATAAATAAATTTACTGGGATTACCCTAGCAATATCACACTTTTTTACTTATTCCTTCAAATTACTTGAAAAAATAAGGAGAAAAATGGATTAACCAGCGTCACATTCCCTTACCTAGATACTAACAAAATATAGGTAAATAGTCAACCCGCTCCTAATCATCTCCTGTCCCCAAGAATGAAAGCTCCACCAAATACGGAATCGCCATATGTAATACTACTTTTTAAAAGAGGACTGTTAGGATCCTCTAGGAAAGCTGCAACCACGAAAGAATAGTACTGACCACTCCCTGCTGGGAATTCAACATTTTGTCCATAGCCATACCAATAAGTAATATCATTTATGGGGTCACGCGGCGAACTACTCAAGATATTTGCAGTAACCAGAAAAGGTAGGAAATAGTCATGGCTAGACGTAACATCTCGAGAAGTATCTCCACCGCCAGTATAAGGACCAAAACCCTCTATATCGCAACCGCCTGCATAACCCGGCTCATCACAATCTGGGAATGTGCCGTAATCAGCGTAATATAACTGCATTGCAGTATAAATACCCTTAATGTCCGCAACTCTTCGCGCGTCTCTCGCCTTTGTTCTGGCAGGGCCCAAAGCAACTATAACAACAGTGGCCATTATGCCAATAATAGCAACAACTACCAGGAGTTCAATTATAGTAAATCCGCTTTTTCGTTTTTTAATTTGATTCATGTTCCTTAGGTACGCCCAGACATTTAAGTCTGATACTTAATTATATCAAAAGCATTAAAGGAATGGTGAGTTTTACTTTTTCTTGCTATCTGCTTCCTTTTTGAAAGGAATACCTAGGAGTTCGAAGAAGGCTAGGCCTTCCTTTTTGTTGCGAGCGGAAGACACGAGGGTGATAGCTATGCCGAAGACGTCCTTAATATCTTCATCGGCTGTTTCTGGGAAAATTGTATGCTCTTTGATTCCTAAAGTAAGGTTTCCGATGTTGTCCACCGCGGTGCGAGTTATCCCGCGGAAGTCCTTGGTTCGTGGTATTGCTACGTTGATAAGCTTCTCTAGGAAGGCATACATGCGCTTCTCGCGAAGAGTTACCATGACCCCAATAGGATCTCCCTGGCGAACTTTAAATGACGCGATGGACTGCTTGGCACCACGGAGAGCGGCCTTTTGGCCTGTTATTTTAGCTAGGCGCTCGAGGATAGCATCATTTTTATTCTTATCTTTCTTGACCGCCGTACCAGTTCCAACGTTAAGTACAATTTTCTTCATGCGAGGAGCGGCCATGGCGTTTTTATAATGAAATTCGCTTTTCATTTTCTCTGCTACAGTTGCTTCCTTTTCTTTTACGGTTAAATGTTTCATAAATTTTATTTATAGTGAATGTGTCAAACTATACTTTCTTCACATTAGACGCATGTACGGGCATGGCTATATCAACCATGGAACCCTTCTCGTTGGACTTTCTGGCACGCTGATGTTTCTTGCTGATATTGGCACCTTCGACTATGACCTTATTGAGCGCTGGAAAAACTTTAGAAATTTTACCTTTCTTACCTTTGTCCTTCCCGGCTATCAATATTACGTTGTCTCCTTTTTTGATTTTCATTTTCTTTATAACTATAAAACTATTAAATCACTTCCGGCGCGAGAGAAATTATTTTCTGGAAACCTTTCTCCGCAAGCTCTCGAGGAATAGGTCCGAATACGCGTCCAGCCTTCGGATCCATTTTACCCTTCTCGAGTATCACCACCGCGTTATCGTCAAAGCGGATATAAGATCCGTCCTTGCGGCGAAAGGCATTCATGGTACGCACTACCACTGCTTGATGGACATCTTTCTTCTTTACTCCCTTTCGTGGACTTGCTACCTTGACCGATATCATAACCAAGTCTCCAATAGCCGCATACCTCTTCTTAGAAGAGCCAAGCACCTTGAAGACTCCCCCGATGGTGCCTCCGGCATTGTCTGTTATTTTTACTAATGTTCTTGCTTGTATCATAAAATTATTTTACTACCTTAAATCTTTTATCTTTAGAAATAGGGCGTGTTTCAACTATCTCTACACTATCCCCTACTTTAAATTTATTATCCTCATCATGCGCCTTATATTTCTTACTAACTTTGTAAAACTTACCATAAAGCGGATGTTTAACGAAACGTGAAACAGAAACAACAACAGTCTTATCCATCTTGTCGCCCACAACCACACCCCGCAGGATGTTGCCCTTGCTTGTCTTTGTTTCTTCTGTTGTTTCTTTTGCCTTTTTCATATTTTTTGTAAATATTCCTTAATTCTATTACTTCGCTACATTCATTGCGGTTAAAACTTGGGCTACTTGTTTCCTAAGTCCGGCGGATTGTTTAACATTTTTGGATTTTGCGCCTTCGGCCTTAAAATGTATTGCCCGTAAATCCTCCCGCAGAGCCACCAGCTTCTTCTCCAGTTCCCCTCTGCTCATACTTTTTAAATTGTCTTTTTTCTTTGCCATTTCTTTAAAATATTTTTATTTATTGTGGCGAGAAACAACTCTACCGGTAAGTGGTAACTTGGTCCCAGCCTTGCGTAGAGCCTCACGCGCTACGGACTCTTCTACTCCATCCACTTCGAAAATAATACGCCCTGGGAAAACTTCAAAGCAGTAGCCCTGCGGATCTCCTTTACCCTTTCCCATGCCCACCTCTGCGGCTTTAGCAGTATAAGGACGGTCGGGGAAAATACGAATCCAATATTTACCAGCCTTGGTTAGGGTTCTAGAAATGACCTTGCGAGCAGACTCCAGCTGAACAGACTTTACGCGGGCCGCAGTCTCAGCCTTGAGGCCGAAGGAGCCGAAGGCAAGCTTGGTACCACGAGTGTCCGGAGACATACTCTTTGGGTTGGTACGCTTGGTTTGCCATTTTCTAAATTTTACTTTTTTTGGTATTAACATAAATTTTTATATAGTTTCAGTAGCGACTCGGTCTGCCTTGGTAGGCTTCTTGTCCGCAAATATTTTACCGCGATAAATCCAGACCTTGATACCGATAACGCCATACGTCATGGTTGCTCGTTCACGCTTGAAGTCAATGTCCGCGCGAAAAGTCTGAAGCGGGATACTTCCTCGCTTGAGCTCTTCCGTACGAGCAATGTCCGCGCCTCCGAGGCGGCCTGAGAGCACTACCCTCGCTCCTTCTACGCCGCGAGCGGTCATAACTTTTTCGATAATTTGTTTGATAACTCTTCGGTAAGGCATTCTTTTTTCTAAGCCTTCCGCAATCATATAGGCTACGATAGCAGCGTCCGCTTCTGGATTTGTAACTTCCACTATTTCCAACTTAAAGTCCTCCGGTCGTGGAATACTGAGCCTGTCCATCTTCTTTAGGATTTCTTCTTTGAGCTTTGTGGCGCCCTCTCCTGAACGGCCAATGATAAGTCCTGGGCGAGAAGTCTTGATGATAAAGCGGGTAGCTTTACGGCTACGTTCTATCTCAATGGTAGAAACATGCATCCCGCGGAGCTTCTTTTCTAAATATTCACGAATCAAAACATCACCCTTCAGATAGGTAACATATTTTCTAGGATCGGCAAACCAGCGAGATTTCCAATCTCTTAGTATTACTAGTCTATGTGCATATGGGTGAACTATTTTTGACATATTATTTTTCTGAAAATTACTTATTGGTGACTTTCTTAGCCTTAGACTTTTTAACTTCTACTACCTTCTCCGCTAAAAGTAGAGCCAAGTGGCTGGTGCGCTTGTTGATCCGGTGCCCAGTACCCATGGCTGCTGGCATCATTCTCCTCATGGTTATACCTTTGTCTACTCGTAATTCTTTAATATACAAACTCTCCTTTTCTACTCCTATCTGCTTGGCATTAGCCACCGCTGAGAGTAAAAGTTTCTTGATCGGTAATCCAGCACGCTTGGCTAGAAAATCAAGCTCTACTATTGCCTGGGGTACACTCTTGCCACGAACAAGTCCAGCCACGAGGCGGACCTTACGAGGAGACTGTCTGTAGTTGTATAGGTAGGCTTTCATCTTTTTATTTCTTACTGATTATTTCTTGGCTCCACCTGCATCCGCGGCTACTGCGGTGGCAGATTTAGCTTGCAATATTTCAGCTTCTTTCTTCTTCTGTTCTAATTCTTTTTGCATCTTTCCTCCGTGCTTCATGAATTTCTTGGTTGGAGAAAATTCTCCAAGTCGGTGCCCTACCATGTCTTCAGTAACCAAAACTTCTATATGAGTCTTGCCATTGTAGACGCCGAAATTGAAACCGAGCATTTCCGGAGATATCTGACAAGCCCTGTTCCAGGTCTTTATCATTCCTGTCTGTAGCGGGTTTTTACCGGCGATCTTGGATAAAAGCCGTTCGTCTGTATTTATTCCTTTTTTGATTGATCTTGTCATAGGGTAAGCAAACAAAAAGCTCGAAGCGAGCTTGGATTTTATATTAGCAAATCAGGGCAAAATGTCAAATTGGTAGATTAATGCCCGGCCTCGTGGGGAACGAGAGCCGGGCGGGGGTTAGTGGCTAGGGGAGGCTAGCCGATTTTACTGCGGGGACTTACCTGCGGGGAGCGTACTTACGCCCCATCGGACTTCTGGCTAGAACCTTGGGCGGAACCAAGGTCGGTGGGATCAAACCCCGCTTGACCTTGTTCAGAAGGACCTTCCCACGAGCCCTTTCGGCAATGTTACGAGGGGTCTTACTTCTGTTCTTAGGCAATGCGACCTCCGACTCCGAGAGTGTAACTCCAAATTATTATATGGGGCTTGGGAGAGTTCACCCTCCCAAGCCCCAGACGCTCACACTAGCCGGATTCCCTCCCTACGAAGTCGTGCTGCCAGCATCTCGAGCACCCAGGGGGCATACTTCTCCCTCTCCTCAGGGGTCATCTTCAGATCTGCTTTGGGCTGATCCAAGCATTCCACCTGGCGCTTTTCTTCACGACAATCGAAGCCTTCCCGATACTTACCCACTTGTCATGGTGTCCTTTCTGGAATTAGCTCGGTAGGGAAAACCGATTACAAATTACTAACTCCACTTAAAGTCTAACTCTTACGCAAAATAATGCAAGCACAAAAAATAAAATCCCCAGCTGGGGATTTTATTTTTCTTATTTATTCTTTCCAGTCTTGCGTCGAGAGACGATGAATATGTTTGAGTACTTTTTAGGAGTTCGCGTCTTGCGTCCGCCGGTTACCTTACCCCACATGGTCTTCGGACGTTTGGTTCCGCGACCTTGGCGGCCCTCACCTCCTCCGTATGGATGGTCTACCGGGTTCATGGCCGTACCTCGCACAGTAGGACGGATACCCTTCCACCTCGAACGTCCCGCCTTACCGAAATTTTGTAAATGATATTCTTCATTGGAAACAGTACCCACCGACGCCCAGCAGTTCTCATTTATTTTACGGACTTCGGTTGAAGGCATTTTGATGTTGGTGTATCCGTCAGCATTAGCCACCACTTGCGCAAAGATTCCTGCGGAACGTCCGATCTTAGCTCCACCGCGGGGCTTGATTTCGATATTATATACAAATGTTCCCACCGGAATATTTTTGAGTGGTAGTCTGTTGCCTAAAGTAAGCTCTGCTTTTTCGGAAACGATAAATGAATCCCCTGGCTTCACAGACTTAGGCAGTACCACATATCTCTTCTCTCCGTCCTTGTATACTGCAAGTCCGATGAAAGCGGAACGGTTTGGATCGTATTCTACGGAAGTTATTTTGGCAGGAATTTCCCTCTTGTCGTATAGGAAATCAACTTCGCGGAAAAGGCGCTTGTGCCCTCCACCTTTATGTCTCATGGTAATGCGGCCTGCAGAGTTGCGTCCTACTGAACGGCGGAACCCGTGAACGAGAGACTTAAGCGGAGTAGTATTGCTGAGTACGCCACGGTAAGTGACGTTACTCATTTGTCTCCTCGATTTACTTGTTGGTTTATATGTTTTCATAAAATTATTTTAGGCTGTAGTGACTAGATAAACTCAATTTTATCGCCAGCTTTTAAATACACATATGCTTTCCTGCCTCCACCGCGTACACCCGCCTTGCCTTTTGAAATAATGTGTTTGCGAGGAATAGTCAAAATATTTACTCGCACTGGCTTTACTTTATATATTTCAAATACAGCTTTCTTTATTTCAGTCTTGTTGGCAGACTCCGTAATGTCAAAAACGTAGATATTTTGTCCCATTACATTTGAAGCTTTTTCAGTGATTCTTGGATTTTTAATTATTTGAGATTTCATAAAAATATTTTAAGCTCTTGATTCCAAGAATTTTACCGCCGCTTCTGGGTTTTCTATTAAAAGATATTTCTTATTTAGAACATCTAGTGGATTCAAGTTTTTCAAAAACACTATTTCCAACGCTGAAATATTCCTAAAGCTCTTTTCCGCTTCCACATTTCGCTCAAACAATGCAGTCAATACTCGAGGCTTCTTGGCCTTCACACTAGCGTCAAAGCCTAGAACTTTAGTCAGGTTATTCATAACAGTGATAGCGGACTTGGTCTTGATAGGTGAAATTGTAAGTGAATCAACAAAAATTATTTCCCCGTCTTTCATTTTTTTAGAAAGTACGGAAAAAAGTGCTTGTGCGCGCATAGATTTAGATATTTTTCGCTTATAGTTCTTCTCGGCAAGTGGTCCGTGAGTTACACCTCCGCCTACCCAGATAGGACTACGAGATGAACCGTGTCGAGCGCGGCCTGTACCCTTCTGTTTCCAAGGCTTCTTACCTCCGCCTCTGACTTCTCCGCGACCCTTGGTGTCCGCGGTACCTGCGCGCTTGTTACTGCGCATACTCTCTACCACTTGGTGCACCAAGTCTGCGCGCCACTTTGCAGCAAAGACTTTAGCTGGAAGATCTATTTTCCCTGCTGATGCTCCTTTTTGATTGTATATAGTTGCTTCCATGTTTTTTATATTCTGAATTTTTATCTACTTACTATTTCAACCAAGCTTCCACGTCGGCCGGTGATGGCTCCCTTTACAAGCATTAAATTATTTTCAGTGTCTACGAAAACTACCTTCAAATTCTTTTGAGTTATTCGGTCAGAACCCATACGACCCGCCATGCGCATACCTTTTGGCACGTGAGTTCGAAGTCCGCCTCCGATAGAACCTGGTTCTCGCTCTGAGTGCTTCTGTCCGTGGGTGCGCGGTCCGCCAGCAAATCCGTGACGCTTCACAACTCCTTGGAAACCTTTACCCTTAGAAATGCTTGTTACTTGAAGCTTATCTCCTGGAACAAAAGTAGAAACATCTAACACGTCCCCTACCTTGGCTTCATTGGTATCAGTTGGCTTGAGACGGAATTCTTTGAGCGTTTTGTAAGTGGCCCCTTTCAGTACTCCCGCGCGAGGTTTGTTGATATTACTTTTCTTGTCTGTGCCATAACCAACCTGCACGGAATCATACCCGTCCACGTCTTTCGAAAATACTCGAGTCACAGTTATTGGACCCGCTTTCAAAATAGTCACCGGAATTACATTTCCCTCTTCGGAAAAGTACTCCATCATATTTTCTTTTGTGGCAAGAATGAATTTCATTTTTAATTTTTACTACATCATCTTCACGTCGATATCTACTCCAGAAGGAAGTGAAAGGTTGGTAAGCGCTTCGATAGTCTTGCCGGAAGGATTCGTAATATCAATCAATCTCTTGTGTACCCGGATTTCAAATTGTTCTCGAGTGTTCTTGTAAATGAAAGCAGAACGATTGACTGTATATTTCTTTATCTCCGTAGGTAATGGCACAGGACCCACGATGTTGGCATCGTACCTAGTCGCAGTATCCATGATTTGCTTGACGGAAGCGTCCAAGATCTTGCTCTCGTAAGCACGAACTCGGATACGCAGTACCACACTAACATCCCCCTTCTTTTCTTTAACCTTAAGAGAAGCTTTGGGTATTTTCACAGCCTTGGCTACCTTTGGCTTCTTTTCTTTTTTATCTGTTGTTGTCATGAACTAATAGATAAGGAGTTTTTTAATAACTACGGAAATTATCCAAGGATCTTTGTAACAACTCCGGCGCCGACAGTCTTGCCTCCTTCGCGGATAGCAAATTTCTGTGTTTCTTCAAGCGCAACTGGAGTAACTAATTTAACTGTTATTTTAACAGTGTCTCCTGGCATAACCATTTCTGTACCTTCAGCTAAAGTCACATCACCTGTTACGTCAGTTGTTCGGATGTAGAACTGAGGCTTGTAACCCTTAAAGAATGGGGTGTGACGTCCACCTTCTTCCTTTTTCAAAACATATATTTCAGCGGTAAAGTTATCATGTGGAGTAACTGTGCCTGGCTTTGAAAGAACCTGTCCTCGAGTGATATCTTCTTTTTTAAGACCTCGTAAAAGAATTCCAGCGTTGTCGCCAGCCATACCTTCTTGAAGATTCTTGTTGAACATTTCAATACCAGTAACTGTAGTCTTCTGGTTTGCTTTGATACCGACTATTTCGATTTCCTCGCCCACCTTTACTACTCCTCTTTCAATCTTTCCAGTCACAACTGTTCCACGGCCTTCGATAGAGAAGATGTCTTCTACTGGCATAAGGAATGGCTTGGTAACGTCTCTCTCTGGAACTGGGATGTAAGTATCAAGAGCATTCGTAAGCTCAAGTATCTTAGCTGCCCATTCATCGCTTACGTCCTTTGCTTCTAGGCCTTTAAGGGCAGAACCTCGGATAACCGGAGCGCCAGCGCCATCAAAACCTTGCTTTGTAAGGAGTTCACGTATTTCTTCTTCCACGAGGTCGATCATGTCTTTATCATCAACCATGTCGCACTTGTTTAGGAAAACTATGATCTTTGGAACACCGACTTGCTTCGCAAGCAAAACGTGCTCACGAGTCTGTGGCATCGCACCGTCAGTTGCGGCAACTACAAGTATAGCGCCGTCCATTTGAGCGGCACCAGTAATCATGTTCTTGATGTAGTCAGCGTGTCCTGGGGCATCGATGTGCGCATAGTGACGAGCGTCCGTAGCATACTCGTTGTGCGAGATGTTGATAGTGATTCCACGAGCCTTTTCTTCAGGAGCGTTGTCGATCTGACTAACATCCCTGAGTCTAACTGTCTTACCTGCTAAGTTTAAAACATGCAAGATGGCCGCAGTAAGAGTGGTCTTACCATGGTCAACGTGACCGATAGTACCTACGTTTACGTGTGGCTTATCTCTTTTAAATTCTTCTGCCATATATTTTCCCGCCCTAGTGACGGTATTAATAATGAGGACCCAGCGTACGAGTACCAGTCGCTAAGGCCTAATTACTAAATGCTATTAATAACCTTATAATAATATTGCACTTTACAAAAAAGTTTACCCGACATGGGCTTCTTTTGCCCGGCGGGCAATAGAAAAACTGCCGAAAAGTGCAGTTATTACCATCTTAGCAGATTCTAAATCATTGTCAAACTGAGTATTTATTTATAACTTCCTCAAGTTCACTTTTGGCTTCTGGGTCTTTAATAGTCAGCAATAAACTTTTTGCCTCTCTTAGGTAAGTGCCTCTGACACTGTATCCTTCTGGGGTTTCGCAAGGCTCATTAATGTGTTTAATTAGAAACCGAACTATCTCTATGTCGGTCGCTACTTTTTTTTCTGATTTTTTTCTTGGATCTTCTGGGCCTTTGTCTGATGGCATATATCTATTATAAACTAATTTTAGTAAAAAGCGCCAGCGGATGTTCAGTCCACTGGCGAGGCAGAACGTACTGCCCAATCTTCATTCTCTCCGTTGCCAAGTCCAACAGAGTGTGCATGTGATCGGTTTCGCCGATCGCACTCAGTGTCTTTTCCTAACACTTGCGACACTGACCCTCTACAAAAACTCATTCCGAAAGGACCTGCAAAGTCTGAAGGGGCTGTGGTGATGTGTTCCCTGCTAGCCAATCAGGGCACTGGGACCACGACTTGATTTAGCCATTCGGCTAGCGAACCACGAACGGTACGACAACCGACATGTCTCGATACCCTCCTCTCTTGTCTTCATTGAAAAGTATACATAAAAAAAATAGAACGTGCTAGTTTTTATATTTTAAAAATTATTTGTATTTACTAATCTCCTCACAAAGTTTTCTTGCTTCTTCTTTTGGATTCTCTGAAAAAATTATAGCTTTTGAGGAAGATATGATTAGTCCCAAACCTTCAGAATTCAAACCGACTTTCATAACTTCTTCCACACTTCCTCCTTGTGTGCCCACTCCAGGTACGAGAATTGTAAGATCTCCTACGATATTTCTTACTTCCCCTAATTCTTCTGGATATGTAGCACCTACTACCAACATGCAATTATTATTTTTATTCCAGTCTTTCGAAACCTTTTCCGCAACGATTTGCCAAATTTTTTTACCATTTGATTCTAGGTCCTGAAGTTCTCCCGAGCCAGGATTTGATGTCCTACATAAAATAATAGAAACTTTATCTTTTCTGCCTAAAAATGGCTGTATCGCATCCTCCCCTAAATAAGGGTGGAGAGTTATTGCATCAAAACCTAAATTATCTAATATTGCTTTCGCATATAACTCACTTGTGTATCCTATGTCGCCTCTTTTTGCATCGCATATAGTAAAAATATCCGGATAATTTTTATACAAATAATCCATAGTCATCTGCAAGTCTTCCCACCCATCCTTCCCTCGCACCTCATAAGAGCCCATGTTCGGTTTGTAAGCCACTGCATATTCGTGCGTTTCTTCAATGATATATTTATTGAATTCAAACTGCGGATGTGGCAATGCTTTAAATCTCTCCGGCAATTTTTCGAAATCAGGATCCAGGCCCACGCATAAAAGTGAATTTATTTTTTTGGCTCTTTTATTATATTTATCGATTATCATATTAACACTTTTGACGGCCGTTAAAACTGTTAATACTACTTATATTTGTGACTCTAGAAATTTCTTCCCGTGACCCACAGTGGTGTCAATAGGTATCCCCGCTTTACAAATAGGACACTGCTCGCTTCCATAAGTTGGAACAAATAAGTCTGCAAGCGCAAAAAATGGCACACCTAGAACCTCGCTTCCCATATTTTCATATTTGTTAATCATCGCGCAGGCAGCAACTACGTTACCACCAGCATCCTGTACAGCCTTAACTGTTTTAGCCATCGAGCCTCCCGTAGTTACAATGTCTTCTACCACAAGAACTTTTTTATTTTTTACATACTTATCGTAGCCACGAGTTATTTTTTGTCCGCCCTCAGGTGTTTTCTCTGTGAAAACTCCCAAGATTTCCATTTTATGAATTTCACTTAAATAATAAGCGGTCCATTGGGAAATAATAATTCCACCCAGAGCCGGACCCACAACCACTTGTATGTCCGCATCCTTAAACTTGTCGGCAAATATTCTGCCAATCCTAGAAGTTTCTTTAGTATGCGGATACAAGCAATCTTTATTTACATAAGTATCAAAATGAAGTCCGGAAGTACCCACAAAGTGACTGTTCGGAAGTATGCCACCCACCCTAGTTAATATTTCAATAACTTCATTATCCATATTTTTATCTTAACCTTTCCTTAATCTCCTTAGCAAGGTATGGATTCCACATGGCTCCAGTGGCGGACATCACTGCATCCGCGCCAGCGTCCCTGTATTCAAAGAAGTCATCTGCTATAGTTACCCCACCAACACCAATAATGGTAAATTTATATCCAAATTCTTCCCGTAACTTTTTTAATTTCTTGACCATATCAATTCCGGCCCATTTGATAGCATGACCACATACACCACTTCTGAGCCTCCCCTCGCCTGGTAATGCTTGCGCACCATTTTCGTCCACGATTTCTGCTGAAATAGTATTGATGGCAGAAATTCCTTGCACCACACTTCCTATTTCTTTTACTAAATTTTTTAATTCATCATCGTCTTTAAAATACGCAATTTTTATAATAAGTGGGATGTCTCCAATAACTTCCTTAATAGCCCGTGCTACTTTTACGCTTCGCTCCGTGTCATAACACAGTAAATTATTTGTACCCTCATTCGGACAGCTTAGATTTACTTCCATAATTTTAACTCCTGTGTTCTCCATCATCCCTGCCACCACGCGGTAATCATTTATATAGTCCTCCACGCTCTGCCCTACTTTTTTAGTACCTTGAAAGCTCCCAATGACAACTTGGCCCGCTCGTGCATACTGAACTGCATCTGCCAAGTCTTTCTGCCAAAATTCTGGATCATACGACGGAACTCCAAAAGAATTGGTAATAGAAAGTGGCTCACTGTAATTTTTATCAGCCACAAGTTTCCCCTGTGCTATATCTTCAGTTAAATCTCCCTCAATTTTTACCGACAAAACATTTGGCCATGGATGGCATGGATACTGAGAACTGCGAACTGTTTTGTATGTCACGATATCAAAGCCTTTATCCAGTGCCGCCTGCACAAATTTACCATTGATTAGTGGCCCAGCGGGAATTCCAAAAGTAGAATTTACTTTAAAACCCAGGAAATCAAACTGAGATCCCTCTATGTCAAGGATGCCCCTTGACACTTCCCCATCCGCAAAGGCTCCAAAGGGTCCTTGTTCAAAGTTTTCCTCGTATGATTTTTCGGGATCGTAGAATGGGGTGAGCATTCAGGACATAGTAGCAAAAAACCCATGAAAAGAAAAACCCGAAGAAGGTTTTTAAGGGGTTTCGAGGCTGACGAGCCAAGAATTTCAAGATTTTTTAAGCTTCAAAAAATCTGTACCAGTAAAAATCTTCTTCAGGTTTCTAAGTTATTTCCTTGCTGCGATGATTGTTTCAGCTACGTTGTTCGGCACTGTGTCATAGCGTAAGAATTCCATTGTGAATGACGCGCGGCCTTCAGTCATAGAGCGCAGGCCGGTCATGTAACCGAACATTTCAGAAAGTGGAACGATAGCGCGAACAACTTTATTCATACCACGATCTTCCATGCCTTCGATAAGTCCACGTTTAGATGAAAGGTTTCCAGTAACGTCACCCATGAATTTATCCGGAGTAACAACTTCCACCTTCATCATTGGTTCAAGTATTACTGGATTCGCTCGGCGGCAGGCATCTTGGATTGCCATAGAAGCCGCAATCTTGAAAGCCATTTCGTTTGAGTCTACTTCGTGGTAACTACCATCCCAGAGATCCACAGAAACATTCACCATTTTAAATCCAGCCAAGATACCACGGTCTAGTCCTTCCTTGAATCCCTTTTCACAAGGGGCAATGTATTCCTGCGGAATAACACCTCCTTTAATAGAGTTTATGAATTCAAATCCAGGGGAACGCTTGGTATTTTTTGGCAGATCTTCTATCTCCTCTTTCGTAAGAGCTTCCATTTGCTTCACTTTTATTTTCACATGGCCATAGTTTCCGCGTCCTCCGGACTGCTTGATATATTTACCTTCTGCTTCAGCTGAGCCACTGATAGTTTCACGGTAGGCTACCTGCGGCTTGCCCACATTTGCCTCTACTGTAAACTCACGCTTCATACGGTCCACAATGATTTCAAGGTGTAGCTCTCCCATGCCGGCAATGATAGTCTCCCCTGTTTCTTGATCAGTTGAAACTTTAAAAGTAGGGTCTTCTTGGGCTAGGCGGTTCAACGCCATGCCCATTTTCTCCTGGTCGGCTTTAGTCTTCGGTTCGATTCTTAGAGAAATAACTGGCTCTGGGAAAACGATACGGTTTAATTCGATCGGATTCGCTTCATCACAGATAGTGTCAGAAGTAATGGTGTCTTTAAGTCCTACCGCGGCGGCGATTTCCCCCGCAAAGACTTCCTTCACTTCTTCACGATCATTCGCATGCATGCGGAGAATTCGGCCGATGCGTTCCTTGTTGCGAGTTCGAGGATTGTAGATATAACTTCCTGCCGCCAGCCTACCAGAGTAAACGCGGAAGAAAATAATCTGCCCCACGAATGGGTCAGTTGCTACTTTGAAAGCAAGAGCGGAAAATGGCTCCTTGTCGTCCGCATGGCGGAGTAGAGGCTCATCGTTGTCAGGATTTATTCCTTCGATTGGCGGAATGTCTGTCGGCGCTGGTAAATAATCCACCACCGCATCAAGCACGAGCTGGACGCCTTTGTTCTTGAGCGCCGACCCTGCAAAAACTGGGAAAATTTTGTTATCAATAACGGCCTTACGAAGAACTTTCTTTAAAGTATCAAAATTTGGAACTAGGCCATCAAGGTATTCCGTCATTAGGGCATCATCAGTCTCCACTATCTTTTCGATAAGTTCACCGTGGTACTTCTGTGCCTCAGCTTTGTACTCTTCAGGGATTTCTTTTTCGATAACTTGACTACCCATCTCACCTTCAAAGTAGAAAGCTTTCATGCGAAGCAAGTCTATAACTCCTTCGAATTTTTCTTCGAGACCGATAGGTATCTGCATGCGCACTGCATTTTTATTTAGTCGATCAAGGATAGTAGCAAAGGATCGCTCAAAGGATGCTCCAGTACGGTCGAGCTTGTTGATGAAGCACACACGTGGAACCTTGGCCTCATCTGCATAACGCCAGTTGGTCTCAGATTGTGGCTCTACGCCCGCAACGCCGTCAAAGACGACAACAGCACCGTCGAGTACGCGGAGTGATCGTTTAACCTCCACAGTAAAGTCGATGTGTCCTGGGGTATCGATAATGTTAAAGCGGTGCTTGAGAGCTTTATTTTTTAAATCATAAGTCGGGGTCCAGAAACAAGTAACCGCCGCAGAAGTAATAGTAATACCTCGCTCTCGCTCCTGTTCCATCCAGTCAGTGGTGGTCTCTCCGTCATGCACCTCACCTATCTTGTGAGAGACGCCAGTATAAAAAAGCACGCGCTCGGTCGTGGTTGTCTTACCCGCATCGATGTGCGCAATAATTCCAAAATTTCTAACTTTCTCTAGTGGATAGTCGCGTTCCATAATTTTTTACCAAGCAAAGTGAGCAAAGGCCTTGTTGGCTTCGGCCATCTTGTGAGTATCTTCTTTCTTTTTAATAGCTGATCCTTCGTTCTTGGATGCAGCGATGAGTTCGTCAGCGAGCTTAAGGTGCATTGGCTTACCCTTGGTGTTACGAGCAGCGTCACGGATCCATCGCATAGCAAGTGCCAGCCTGCGTTCAGGACGCACTTCACGAGGAACCTGATAGTTGGCACCTCCGATACGCTTGGAACGTACTTCGGTCGAAGGTCCAGCATTCCGCATTGCTAAGTCGAAAATTTCAAGCGGGTTGGTATTGCCTGTTTTTTCTTTGATCGTATCAAAAGCCGCATACATTACCTTGCGTGCAGTCTCCTTCTTACCACTCCACATAATGTAATTAATAAACTTCTCCAACTTCTGAGAGTTGTAGACAAAGTCTGGAGCAACGATATTTCTATTTTTTACTTTTCTTCGCATATTATCTGTTTAAAATTATTTTTATTTCTTAGCTTCTTTAGGTCTCTTGTTTCCATACAAAGATCGTCCTTGGCGGCGCTTTTCAACTCCCTGAGTATCGAGCACTCCACGAACGATATGGTAACGTACTCCGATAAGGTCCTTCACACGTCCTCCGCGAAGCATCACCACAGAGTGTTCCTGTAAATTGTGTCCCTCTCCCGGAATATACGCGGTAACTTCCATGCCGTTGGTAAGGCGCACGCGAGCAATCTTTCGAAGAGCTGAGTTCGGCTTCTTAGGAGTAGTAGTGGAAACCTTAGTGCATACTCCTCGTTTAAACGGAGAAGAGAAAAATACCGGCCTGTTCTTCAGTACGTTGAATCCGCGAGTTAGAGCTACCGTCTTGTCTTTAGCAATAGGCTTAGCTCGTCCTTTTTTGATTAATTGGTTGATTGTGGGCATGACTCATTTTTAATGAACTGAGAGAGTATAAAAATCATCACCCTGTTAAATCCTGCTAAAAGCAGGAGCCTGAAAGGCATTTAACAGGGTTAAGAAAACTATAGTCACTTCGTTCCTTAAGTTTTCTAAATATAATACAAAGTCATAAAAATTGCAAATATGCTAGAGGGGCAACCCTACAATCAGTCTGTAGAAGAAAGTAAGTAGCGGATATATGAAGTTAGAGAAGTAAACAATGAATATGATCAAAAAGACAAAGGAGTATCGTTCCATAAAGACCTCGAAGGCCTTAAGTGACTGAGGTAAGAAAGAAAATAGAATTTTAGACCCGTCGAGCGGCGGGATGGGGACTAAGTTAAATATTGCCAAGACTAAGTTCGTCACCACAATGGTAGAAGTAATGAAGTAGAAAGAATCAGGTAAAGAAGTTCCTAGGGAAAAACGAATTATCAAGCCGAAGACAATTGCGATAAAAAAATTAGACAATACTCCAGCTGCGGAGACCCACACCTCTCCCCACTTGCGGTCTGAAAGGTTGTCTGGATTGTAGGGCACCGGCTTAGCCCAGCCGAATAGAAACGGAGCATTAGTGACAACAAGAAGCGCAGGTAAAAGAACAGAGCCGAAAAGGTCCAAGTGTTTGATCGGGTTTAAAGTCAGGCGTCCGGCGTAGCGTGCAGTCTTGTCGCCGAAGTATTCCGCCATAAAGCCGTGTGAAACTTCATGAATCACCACTGACATAACCAATATTGCGATGTAGAAAATTGCATCCATAAATAACTAAAGCAACTATGGCAC
>Ga0209542_10003444_pt1 | contig 33865 bp, 34 predicted proteins | sample RifCSPhighO2_01_FD_184028 | JGI IMG/M metagenome (GOLD analysis project Ga0209542, IMG submission 184028) | Soil microbial communities from Rifle, Colorado - Rifle CSP2_plank highO2_0.1 (SPAdes) (version 2) | ecosystem: Environmental > Terrestrial > Deep subsurface > Rock core/Sediment ... | reverse complement strand
TGCCCATGGATGTTTCTGTTGGTGGGGATGCTATTATTGCTCACGAGCCGATCTCAAGGTTAGGGCAACTTAAGGGTAAAAATATTGGCGTGGAGAACGGCTGGGTTAGTCATTTTTTCCTCTGCTATGTCTTAAATAAAATCGGTCTTTCAAGCGAAGATGTGATTTTACATAACATGAAAGCTAGCGACATAGGAGCTAGTATTATTTCTGGTAAAATTGACGCAGGATCTATTCAAGAGCCGTGGCTTTCAAAAACTAAGGAGTTTGCTAATACTAATATTCTTGCTACCAGCAAAGACTACCCCATAATCTATGCGGTTCTTATTGTCAAAAAACAAACCTTAGAACAAAAGAAAGAGGCATTCAAAAAATTAAAGACTGTTTGGTTAAATTCTCTGGAATTCTTTTCGAAAAATAAAGTCGAATCCATAAAGATAATGGCTCCCTATCTCGGTATTCCAGAAGTTGAGCTGGCCCAACAATTAGATGGGGTTAGATTTATAAATGCCGATATTGATTTTTTGCCTGTCATGAAAGACATACAAGACGTTTTATTAAAAGAAGGATTTATAGATGCACCACTGGTTTTGAGGGATATGACAAGCTTGTAGATTTTTATGTTTGGTTACGCCTTACTTTTTTATATAAATTGCATGGTTGACGTAGGGGGCGTGATATTTTAGTATAACAGCAGTTTTTTACAAAGAGAGGTTTTGATAATGAGAAAGATTGTAGAAGTTCAGTATTTCATAGATGAAAAACGTTCTAGAACCGAAGACGACTACCCAGTTAAAGGAGATTTCTCTGTAATATCAATGGGCTCCCTAACACACGGACCTTTTTATACGCTTGATGATGTAACCGCCAAACTTAAAGAATTGGAAGAATTTTATGGTCAAGAAAAAATAATCAAATCCAGGCGCTTTGTTCAAGTTACAACGCGTGTTGGTGAAGTAGAGAAGGGTGAAAAACTAAGATTGTCAGTAAGTTCTTCTTCGTTTGATAAGGACGAGTTGGATCGCGTCGAGGATATTGTATTTATTGTCAGGGAAGAGGTTTTGTCTGAAACTCCAGTTGTTGAGTGAAAATATCAAGAGGGCAGTTAGCCCTTGTTTTTTTTGTGAGCTATGTTTTAATAAGTGAGGATCTTTAAACAAAAACCAGGAGCTTTAAATGGATCTTGATTTAGGCATAATTAACAGCAATATTCTATCCTTGGTAATGAGTACAATGGTTGATGATGGAGTAAATCTCATAAGATCTTATCTTCCGCACCTCAGGGTTAGTATAAAAGAGAATTTACATAAAACAGGTACTGATTACGCCATAAATGCTGGCAAAGCGGCACAAGATAATTACATCAGACTCATACTGTCTTTTTTGCCCGGCATAGGTATAGTTGCTGAGGAAGGGGAGCTCAATATTCCTTGTACCATACCTGGGCACGATATTTTCTTCACTATTGATCCGGACGATGGTTCTAAGGCTTTGGCCAGGCGACAATCATATAACATAGGTTCTATGCTTTCGCTAGTCTATGATGGGGAAGTTGTCGCGGCATGCATTGGGGATGTGATGACCCGTGAGACCTATGTGTTTAAACCAATCTCAGGCTCAATCATTGGTAGAATAAGCAAGATTAGTGAAGTTGGTTTTTACGAGGAGTTGAGAATTGATCGTGATAAAAATCTTAGCGATCAAAGACTGTTGTTGACTGAGATGCCAAGCGGTTATTCGGCTAACGCTGAGCTTCTGATTGAGCAGGTTAGCGATGGTGTCGGACTTTTTAAGAGTTATGAAATTGAAAGCGGCAGTATAGGTATAATGATGGCTCGACTCTGGAAGGGAGAAGTCGGCGGCATGCTTCTTGCTCCATGTTACGAGACTCCTTGGGATAGGTGCCCAGTTTACGGTATTAACAAAAGAATGGGTTTTGTTGGTCTGAACGCTGATAAGTTTCCAGATATTGAAGTAGTAAATACGCCAAATACCAGAGAGGGCATACCTAGAGATTTCGATCTTTTAATAGTTCACGAATCAAGGATCGAAGAAGTTGAGGAGTATTTTAATAATCAGGCTTAATGGCAACTTATAGTCCGCAGTGCGGGCTTTTTTATTTTCTTAATTTTGTGTATAGTTGTATAGAAACTAGCTAAACTAAAAAATGAGAACTCATATTAATGAAACAAAAAATAAAGTTGACGAAACAGTCGAGCTTTTTGGCTGGGTGCACAACAGGCGTGATCACGGCAAATTAATTTTTATAGATTTGCGTGACAGATCTGGTGTGGTCCAGGTTGTTTTTGTTCCTCAACAAAAAGACTATGAAGTGGCATCGACGCTTCGTTCCGAATGGGTTGTCAAAATTATTGGCAAAGTTGCTGAGCGTCCTGAGAAGATGGTTAATGCTGACATAGAGACAGGCAAAATAGAGATACAGCCCGAATCACTCGAAGTCTTGTCGCAATCAGAGACACCGCCATTTCCTCTTGATACCGACGGTCGTGAAATAGACGAAGAAGTCAGGCTTAAATATAGATACCTTGATTTGAGGCGTGAGCGTTTACAAAGAAATATTACACTGCGATCCAAATTTGTTGATGCCTCCAGACAGTTCTTGTTTAAAAAAGGATTTCTCGAAATAGAGACGCCTATTTTGAGTGCACCCACACCGGAAGGTTCAAGAGATTTTGTGGTGCCGTCCAGACTGAATTCTGGTAAATTTTTTGCTCTACCCCAATCGCCGCAGCAATATAAGCAGCTTCTGATGGTTGCGGGATTTGAAAAATATTTCCAAATTGCCAGATGTTTTAGAGATGAAGATCTTCGTGCCGACAGGGGATTTGAACATACTCAAATAGATATGGAAATGAGTTTTGTTAATCAAGCCGATGTAATGGCCTTGGATGAGGAGTTAATAACAGAAGTCGTTGAGTCTCTTGGGTATAAAATTAAACAAAAACCATTCCCCGTGCTTACTTATCAGGAATCAATGGATAAATACGGAGCTGATAAGTTTGATTTGAGGGATGAAGAAGATAAAAAGAATGGAGTGTTGGCCTATGCTTGGGTCAAGGATTTTCCTTTTTTTGAGAAAGTAAAAGATGAAGGTCCTGCTTCGCGCAAGGCTTCGCAGGCCACTTCTTCGCCTGCACTTCGAAGCTCCGAAGGAGCGAAGAAGTGGACTTTTACCCACAATCCTTTTTCTATGGCCAAGCCTGAGCACGTTGAATGGCTCATGGAAGGCAAAAACATAGATCAGATCTTAACTACTCAGTACGACTTAGTTTGTAATGGTGTCGAGGTGGGTGGTGGTAGTGTCAGGGCCCACAAGCCCGAGATGTTGAAGGCGGTATTTAAGATAATGGGTTACTCGGAAGATTCAATAAAATCGCAATTCGGGCATATGTTGGAGGCGTTCAAATTTGGCGCTCCACCTCATGGGGGTATAGCTCATGGCATAGAGCGCAACCTCATGACTCTCCTTGGCGAGGACTATCTTCGTGAGGTTGTTGCATTTCCTCAGACAAGTTCTGGTAGGACGTCAGTGATGGATGCGCCTAGTGGATTAGAAGACAAGCAGGTAAAGGAATTGGGTTTAAAAATTAAGAGTTAACACCGTTGAATGACGAAAAATTAAGAATATGGTGTTGATCGCCCGAAATGAATAAAAAGAAGACCTTAAGGTCTTCTGAGTTGTTGAGCGCCGCATTGGCCGCAAAATTTACCAGTTTGTTCAGCTGCTCCGCAATTATAGCAGAATATTGGTTTAGGAGTTTCTTTTTGAACAACATTATGAGATTTAGTGTAATATTATTTACTCTTGTAATCGGTGGCCTCATAAGTGGTGGTATTTTTTTTGTTTTTATATATCCGATAAACGAGCATGTCGCTGTGGTGTCTAACCACATAGAGCCGCTTGATTATCAAAGAGCATTCATATTGCCTATAGTCGAACCCAAGAATTACCCGGTACGTGACATTGAGATACCTGAACCAAAAATAGAGGCTCGTGCCGCGGTATTATATGATGCATTTTCTGGCAGATCACTATTTGGTTTAAACGAAAACAGGAGGTTGCCGATAGCATCAGTAACTAAACTAATGTCAGCAATTGTTATAACTGAAACAATTGATCTAAATGAAATAATTACTATGCCCGCTGAAGTGATTAATGTTGATGGTTTTGGTGCTGATTTTAAGGCAGGTGAGAAATTGAGGGGTGACGATTTATTGAAAATTATGCTCATTAAGTCTTCCAATGACGCTGCACTTGCGTTTGCTGCACATGCCGAAAAGGTGGGTATAGACATAGTTGGTAAGATGAATGAAAAAGCTGCAGCTCTTGGAATGAACAATACTCACTTTTCTGATCCAGCGGGACTGGACGACCAAGGTGCTTTTTCGACTGCTATGGATCTGGTAAAATTGCTGAGTTACGCTTCAGATCAAACGAAGATCTCTAAAATTCTACTTACCCAAGTAACAGAGGTTCAATCTATCGATGGAATTATTACCCACAATGTATTAAATACCAACCAGCTTCTTGGCAAAATTCCTGGAATAATTGTGGCTAAAACTGGCTATACTGATAACGCTCTTGGTACAATGGTTATGGCTGTTTCCGGTGCTTATGGCGAGGGTATTGTTATTAGTGTTATACTTGGATCTAACAATAGATTTGTAGATACCATTAAATTGATTGAGTGGGGCAGAGAGGCGTATAGTTGGAATATCCTAACCGAGAAGTAAAAATTAAATCAAATGCCGGAGAGCATATTTACAGTTTTTAATGTAGTTCGTATATTCGTGGTGGCGACACTTGGTTTTTTGGTTGCGATTTTATTAACCCCGATATGGAATAGGGTTTTACAAAAGTACAACCTTGGCAAACAGCTTCGTTCAAGTGAGGGTGCTCCTATTTTTCATGAACTTCACAAGAATAAGGAAGGTACTCCAACAATGGGCGGGGTTGTTATCTGGTTTACAGTAGTCCTTATCACGCTTGTTTTTTGGTTGTTGCATCATAGTATCGATGGTTTTTGGTCTAAGGTTAACTTTTTTTCTAGATCTCAGACTTGGCTACCTCTTGGTGTCATGATTTTAGGTGCTTTGTTTGGATTGGCTGACGATCTAATGGGTATCTTCCGGAGGGGTCCCAGAGGCGGTGGTTTGCGCATGCGTGACAGACTGATACTCTACATAGTTGTTGCTGGTGTGGCAGCTTGGTGGTTTTTCTCAAAGCTTGGATTTGATTCTATAAATATTCCTTTTTTGGGAGATTTTGTGATTGGCTGGTGGTACATTCCGTTCTTCGTATTTATAATTGTGGCATCTGCTTTTTCGGCTAATGAAACTGATGGTTTAGATGGTTTGGCTGGAGGAGTTTTTCTGACAATGTTTGCTGCTTATGGCGCGATTGCTTTTGACCAGGGTAGGATGGACCTAGTTACTTTTATTGCTGCTATCATGGGTGCGCTTATAGCATTCTTGTGGTTTAATATTTTCCCAGCTAAGTTTTTCATGGGAGACACCGGGTCAATGTCATTGGGTGTCGTAATAGGTGCCATAGCTATGCTGACTAATACTCCCATCTTACTTATACCGATTGGAATTGTGTTTGTAATTGAATCTGGCTCCGTAATAATACAGCTTACATCTAAGAAGTTTCGTAGACGCAAGGTATTCTTGTCGGCCCCAATACATCACCATTTTGAGGCTAAGGGGTGGCCTGAAACTCAAGTCACTATGCGTTTTTGGATGATATCAGCAATAGGTGCGATCGTTGGTCTTATCATATTCCTAGTCGATTCCAAGATCCCACCACTGTTTTGATTTTGCTGAACATTTGCATTGCCAGGCTTTGTTGGATATAATTCTAAGTAGCAAAATTGATAAGGAGTGATTTGTGACAGGATTACAACTAGATGCTGCGGAGACCTTTAGATCCCTTAGATTACAACAAGAACAGGGGGTATCTGTCATGGTCAGGGAGTACGTTTGGTGGATAAAATATTGGCACCGTTTATTGGGTTTTATTGAAGGGCTTGAAACCCTAGGTTTAAAAAGAGAGGCAATTAAGAAGCAACTGATCATAAGTTTTTCAAAGCAAGGTTTGGCTCGCGTTGAATACTTTGTTTATGGGCGTGATGTTTTGTTGGCGGAGATGAAGAGGCGTTCTAATTGTCCAGGTTTTGTGTTTGGTGTCACAGAAGAGCGCTGCTCGATTATCATAGATGCTTACAACCATTTGATAGGGGATTTTGATGTTATAATGAATAACGCCCCGCTTGTGTAAAATCGTCCGTTCGGGACGATTTTATTTGACATAATATAAATAAAATGTTACTATTCTAAATAGTTTTTTAACCTTAGGGGTTTGAAATGACCAATGTTTTATTCGTCTCAGTTACTGAGAATGATTTGCGTCAACATTCCTCAGTTTTTGATAGAATATTGTCTGAGGCATGTAGACTTTTGACAAATTTATGTCCCGATATTTCTTTTAATTTTAATTGTACCGGAGAAAGGTACAAGGTCATTTTACCACATGGCAGGGCTGCTGTTTTGTATGAGCAAGTATTATCAATATTTTCTGCCTGTGGGTTGACAGTTGCCACAGAAAGACACTTCTCTTTTCTTTCGTAACAATGATCATGGTTGGCTAAATGCCGACCTTTTTAATTTTTCCCGCCTTCCACAAGTAATGTTTTTGGCTTAAAATATAATAAATGCCAAAACAAACAAAAACACTTACAATTTTAATCTTTATTATTCTTGTTTTTGGTTTGGTTGCTCTCTCGTCTGCTGGTGTGGTCGAAGGTCAGAAACGTTTTGATTCGGCACACTATTATTTAACACACCAACTGCTTTATGGGGTCTTGCCCGGTCTGGCCTTATTTTTTATTTTTTCTAGAGTTAATTATAAGTTTTGGAGAAAACTCTCTTTGCCACTTCTTTTGGGTGCAGTTTGTCTTATGGTTTTTGTTTTTGTGCCATCAATTGGTTTGAGCTCACGTGGTGCTCAGCGATGGATTGATTTTGGTTTCTTTAGTTTTCAGCCATCAGAGTTTTTAAAATTGACTATGATTATCTATCTTGCAGCCTGGTTTAGTCGCGAGGACGGTAGGTCTGGTTCTGGTGGTCGGTCTGTGGTCCCATTTTTTTTGGTGCTTGGTTTTGCGGGGATTCTTTTATTGGCTCAACCTGATATGGGTACTCTGGCCCTAGTCACTCTTATTGCCATTTCTATGTATTTTTTTGCAGGAGCTAAACTTAAGAATTTTTTAATAATGATTCTAGCCTTGGGTATTTTGCTTGGGGCGGTGGCTGTGATTGAGCCGTACAGACTCGATCGATTAAAAACATTTTTAAGCCCCAACATAGATACTCAGGGCATATCTTATCATGTTAATCAGGCTATGTTGGGCATAGGATCAGGTGGTATTTTCGGCTTAGGATTTGGTCAGAGCAGGCAGAAGTTTAATTTTTTACCGGAACCGGTAGGGGATTCAATTTTTGCAATTATTGTGGAGGAAGTTGGTTTTGTGGGCGGAGTATTTGTGATCTTGTTGTTTCTGCTCCTGGCTATGACCATGGTTAAAATTGCCAAGGGATCTAGCCCATTCGGTCGTCTTATTGTCATGGGCATGAGTGTTTGGATTACGGGGCAGGCTTTTGTAAATATAATGGCTATATCTGGCTTGATACCCCTTACTGGTTTACCACTTCCTTTGGTTAGTTTTGGAAGTTCTTCATTGGTATCGATTCTTGCCGGACTTGGTATTGTGGCAAACATATCAAAACACTAGTTTCCCGCTGGCTTCGCTGGACAATTCGTCGAGCAAAGCTCGACTTTTATTTTTCTTTCAAATTATCTTGGTAACAAAAACCAAAACCACATTATCCCTTAGACCCGCTCCGCCACTCCCGCGGCGGCTTCGCTATTTCGTCTCACAAATTTAATTTTTGTTCGAGGATATATTATAACAAAAATAAGCCAAGCAATTTGCTCGACGGAATGTCTAAAAGATAATGTGGTTTTGATTTTTTTGAATAAGTTTATAGACTTATTATTTTAATGTCTTACAAACCTCAAGCTACGACGTAATCTGTCGGGGCGGTTTTTATCACAGTATAATTACTAGATAAAACAAGAGTCCCGCAGTAGCGGGACGGGTCATTCGGCGTAGGTATGTGTGTTTTGCGAGAGGAGCGCATCGTCGCGACCAGCAAAACACACATATGGAGCCGGGGGGAAAGAATGCTAATCAAATAGGTCCTGATTTCTATTTTGAACTCTTGTTTAGCAAAACTGATAATCTGGACTTAGTTCGGCTAGAGGTGTTTTTCTTAATAGTATTGCTTTTAGAGGCCTTATCAAGAGCTTTGTATACTTTGGGTAGCAATTCCTTGGCTTTATCAAATGTCTTGGCTGCAATGGCATTTCGGAATTCCTTAACCAAAGAACGGAACTTTTTTTTCCGTCTGATGTTATTGGCACGTTTCTTGATCGATTGTCTTAAGGCCTTTTTGGCCGATTTTGTTATTGGCATTGCGATTATAATTACTAGAATTAGATTAACATACGTATTGTTTTTTTGCAAATTTAATAAAAAAGCCCTCGTGACCAGTGTTTGGTGGTGAGGGCGTGATCGTCTAGGCTTATTCAAAGGCATCTGCTATTTCTGAGACCTCCACAAAGCGGTCATCATTTTCGCTTATTTGTTTTTCTATTTCGGTGACTAACTTTTTATATCTCTCAATTTCTGCTCTTAATATCGATGTGTGGTTTTCGAGAGTGACTCTAAGTTCCTCGGCTTCACTGCCGACCCTGAATTCCATATCACCGACAGCGGCGGTTACTTTTACTGCCATGGCTTGTGCACGGTTGAGCCCTCCGAGTTGGCGAGCGACCTCCTCGGCTTCTTTTAGGCCGAATACTTTAACCCGCTGTTGAACTACTAATGGTTGAGGCACGGTTCGGCGGCCCACCCAAAATCCAGCTACTGCAAATGCAATTATCAAAAAGATAAGAAATAAGATCATATATTTCTTCCTCCCCCATGTTAAACACCACCGTTTATTTTATAGCACTTAGAGGAGATTGCTGTCAAATCAAAGTGATTTCCTAATCTTAAGAATCTGCTCTCTCAGCATCATTGCCCGTTCAAACTTGAGTTCTTTGACCGCGCGTTCCATTTCTTTTTGGAGGCGGTCTATTTGTTTGTTTGGCGTAAGATGTTCAATTTCTTTTTCTTTGTCACTTAGGTCGTAGCTGTACCACTTACTTATTCTGGTTTTTTTAGAGGATGACAAATCCGAGCGTTTTATTGCTTTAATAATTGATGTAGGAGTTATGTTGTGCTTGATGTTGAATTCTTTTTGTACCTTGCGTCTACGTTCTGTTTCCTTGATAGCATTATCCATCGAACGTGTGAGTTTGTTGGCATACATTATGACGTGACCGTCTAGATGTCTAGCTGCTCGTCCCATGGTTTGAATGAGCGTAGTTGCATTGCGAAGGAATCCTTCTTTGTCCGCATCCAGGATTGCGACCAACGAAACCTCAGGCAAGTCTAATCCCTCTCTTAATAAATTGACTCCTACTATCACATCGTAATTACCAAGACGTAAATCGTGGATTATTTCAAGGCGCTGGAGTGTTTTAATTTCCGAATGTATGTAATTAACCTTGACGCCATTGTCTGCTAGGTATTCAGATAAATCCTCGGCCATTCTCTTGGTCAAAGTGGTAACCAAAACCCGCTGGTGATTAACCACTCTTTTTTGTATTTCTTCAAGCAGGTGTTTTATTTGGTTTTTAGTGGGTTGTATTTCGATAATTGGATCAAGCAACCCTGTTGGTCTCACTAACTGTTCAACGACCCCTTTTTTGCCAGACTTCTTAATTTCATAAGGTTTTGGTGTCGCAGATATGTATATTGTCTGTTTGATATTTTTTTGGAACTCTTTGAATTTTAGTGGTCGGTTGTCTGTCGCGGACGGTAATCTGAATCCATATTCCACAAGTGTGGACTTGCGCGAGTAGTCACCGCTTTGCATTCCGTTTATTTGTGGAATTGTTAGGTGGGATTCGTCTATAACAGTCAAGAAGTCTCCCTTAGTTTTAAAGAAATCTATCAATGTAAAAGGAGGTTCGCCTGGTTCTCTAAAATCGAGATGGCTAGAGTAGTTTTCTATGCCGTGACAAAACCCTGTTTGTTTAATCATTTGCATGTCATGTTCTGTGCGTTCCTTTAGGCGTGCAGCTTCAAGGTAGAGACCGTTTTTATCAAGTTTTTTAAGGTGTTGCTGGAGTTCTGACTTTATATTGGCGATGGCGAGGTCAATCTTATCATCAACTGCTATCCAGTATTTGGCGGGGAATATTTGTGTTTCAACTATTTTTTCATAGTGCGGGTCTTTGTATATCAAAGATTCTAAATCTAGGCCGTCAGCGACGTTTATTTTTTCTATTTTGGGTCCCTTGAAACGGATCTTGGTTATGCGATCACCAGTTGCCGAGACTATCTCAAGTTCATTGGTTGATTTACGGAAAGTTCCCCGTTTTAACTCAAGATCCTGCATGTATTGTAATTTGAGCAGTGAGTTAACTAGGTCTTTGCTGTTAACTTTTTGTCCCTCAAAAAGCTTCAGAGATAGTTTCTGGTAATTTTCCGGTGATCCCAGATTGTATATACACGAAACCGAAGCTATTACTATTACATCATCACGACTTAAAACTGCCTGTGTGGCGGCATGACGTAATCGATCTATCTCTTCATTTATGCGGGCATCCTTCTCTATATAGGTGTCAGTGTGGGGGATATAGGCTTCTGGCTGGTAGTAATCATAGTAACTAACAAAATAGTGAACAGAATTGTGGGGAATGAATTCCCGGAATTCTTGATAAAGCTGAGCGGCCAAGGTTTTGTTGTGTGAGATTATCAGGGTTGGCTTCTTGATGTTGGCAATGACGTTAGCTACTGTGAATGTTTTGCCGGAGCCAGTTACGCCCAAAAGCGTCTGGTGTTTGGCGCCAGACTTGAGTCCACGGGTAAGCTTCTCAATCGCTTGAGGCTGGTCGCCTGCAGCTTTGTATTTGGATACTAGTTTAAACATATAAAATAAGGCTTATTATCTATTGACTTTGTATGGAATTTATAGTATAATTAGTAGTATGATGACAAGCGGATTTCGATCTTTTTTTGAGGCAGTGGGGGCGATTGCCCTCACGTTGCCTATTGTTGTGGCAGCGGTGGTGGTGGGCACGATGGCCCACATCGCCGCTGCGACTCATCGCTAAGAGTGGCTAGCGCCACCAGCCGGTACTGCACTTCGTGTGCGGTATCGGCTTTTAAATTTGTAAAAATTCTTTATAAACTATAAACTATAAACTATAAGCCCATTTTTCTTAATTCTATATTCTAATTTCTAGCTTCTCCCCCTATGATCGGTTATATAAACGGCACAATTCAGGCTATTTCTGGCAAGTACACTATTGTTGATGTTAACGGTGTTGGCTACCGCGTCACTCTGTCAGCAAAGAATCTAAATAGTATAGCAAAAATTGGCGAGCAAGTCAAGTTATTTACTCACTACCAAACCAACCCACGAGACGGTTCTGTGGAGCTATATGGTTTCATTTCTCCTGAGGAATTAAATTTTTTTGAATTGCTGACTACTGTGTCGGGAATTGGTCCCAAATCTGCTCAGGCAATACTGGCTTCAGCTGATTTACAGACTCTTCAAATAGGAATAGTCAGAGGAGATGGCGATTATTTGCGCAAAGTGACTGGACTTGGAGAGAAAACAGCTCATAGGCTTGCGCTCGAACTGAAAAACAAAATAATGAGTGCAGATGTTGGTGTTGTTGCTGGTTCTGACGCTGGTTCAGACTCGGACGCAATTGATGCATTGGTTACCCTTGGATACTCACAGTTCCAAGCACGCGAGGTTCTTAAGATGGTGACAGAAACGGCAAAGACTTCAGAGGATAAGATTAAGGAGGCATTGAAGTTGTTGGGTAAAAAATAAGAAGTAAGTTTTAGATCGTGGAGTTGTCTTTTGGGTACGTTCCGCCGGCCCAGCCGCCGGCTCTGCTATTTCGTTTCACAAATTCAATTTTTGATTGAAGAAAATTATATCAAAAATTGACCATGCAATTTGCTCATCGGAATACCCAAAAGACAACTCCACGATCTGCCCTACTTCATAAAAAAATAACATAGCCAAGTAAATAAACATGCAAGGTCAAGGGTTCCTACAATCAAGAGAATGGATGGAGTTTCAGGAATCGCTGGGGCGGGAGGTTTTTGAATATGATAAAGAAGGAATATCCGCAAAGATCATAAAATATCGTTTGCCATTCAAGAAGAGCTATCTTTATATTCCTCATGGGCCAGTTATGGATTTTAATGCTATGACTGGCGGGCTTAAGAATCCGGTCTCTAATTTTGTAGCCTGGCTTAAAGATCTAGGGAAAGAACACAAATCAATATTTGTAAAAGCGGAACCTTTGATTGATAGCGTTGCGCAAGCCTTGGCGGGAAAAAAGTGGAAGAGATCTAAGAAAGAAATCCAGCCCAGCAAAACAGTTGTTGTTGACTTATCTAAATCCGAAGATGAATTACTGGGCGCTATGCACCACAAAACACGTTACAACATAGGTGTTGCCGACAGGCGTGGTGTTTTAGTTAATGATAGTGGAGATGTAGAATCATTTGTTAAGTTGATGAAAAAAACAGCTAAGCGCGATAAGTTTAATCCTCATCCTGCTGAATACTACAAAAAACTTTGCGATTTTGATGGTCTGAAGACAAAACTATATGTGGCAGAGCATGAAGGTCGCCCCACAGCAATGGCCCTAGTCTTAATTAATAGAGATACTGGTTACTACCTTCACGGTGCATCTGATCATGACTCCAGGTCATTGATGGCGCCTTATGCTCTTCATTGGCATATTATTAAACAGCTCAAGGCTGAAGGTTTGAGTCGATATGATCTCTGGGGCGTAAGTGCCAATAAGTGGCCAGGGGTAACCAGATTCAAGCTTGGTTGGGGCGGGTTGAGCGTCGAATATCCCGGATCATTTGATCTGCCCATCTCTAGGTTCTGGTACTTGCTATATAAAATTGCCAGAAATATTCTTTAACTATGCGTTGACAATTGAGCATCTCTTTTTTATAGTCAAAACAAGCTTCTTTTACAATTCATAAAGGAGATCCATGAGCGGCAATTCAAATTCTCCGCCTTTTGCTGCCCTAATCGACACGCTGACAGAGTGTGAAGAGTTTTTTTTAGGCAGTGATACTAACGCAATGATTGCCAATGGTATAAATGATTTATTAAAGCAAGTTGAAGAGTCTTCAAGATTAGCAGATCCTAAGAAAAAAATACTTGAATTATCTGTCCTTCATCTGGATTATATATTGGGATTCATGCGTTCTAGATTGTTTAAGTTGGATAATGCCAACCAAGACTTAATAGAAAAATTAGAGAAAGTCATCAATAAATTAAAAGCGATGAATCAGCCTCCTCACAGCTTTGCTTTTTTTGAGGGTGTAGACGTCTTTAAAATAGAGGAGGAAAATTATTCCTGGGCTCGTTTAAGAGCAGGTAATGCACGTTTCTCATCAGTTATTACAGACGAACTTTTGGAGCAGGCTTTGAGGGCTCCGATTGGGACGGCAGTACGCCTAAGCGAAAAAAATGCCATTGTTGAATTTTGCAATTTTAGAGACAGTGAGGGTTCAGTGGTTGAAGTCGTAGAGCTTATTGGCGAAGGTAGAATTAGGGTAAAAGATATCGAATCCGGAAACGGATCCGTTGCCCTTATAGGACCCGGTCTTGAAACCAAAGATATTAGACCCGGTGATTTAGTGCTTTTGGGTGTTGGTAGTCGTATGGTAACTGAGAAACTTTTTAGAGCTGAGGCTAGAGATCTAATGCTTCAGGAAATTCCTGATTTGAGTTGGAACATGATCGGCGGCCTTAAGGAGCAGGTTGCAAAGTGGAGAAGAGAGGTCGAGATGGGCATAGTTGAGCCTGAGATTACCACCAAGTATAAGGTTCAAAAAACCAAGGGTATTATTTTGCATGGTCCTCCAGGTACCGGCAAGACTTTTCTTGCTAGGATTGCCCTTAGTGAAACTGCAAAGTTTTTGAGTTCAAGGACTGGTCGTCAAATACACGGCTATTACCTTCTTGTTAATGGTCCTGCGGATGTGTTGCGCGGAATTGTTGGAGATTCTCCTGGCCGCATTAAATCTATATTTTCTGAAGCTCGAAGAATGGCCAAAGAAGCAGATGCTTTGGTGTTCATAATATTCGACGAGTTTGAATCTATTTGTCCGAGTAGAACCAGTATGGTGCTTGACGCAGGAGTTGGTAATCAGGTTGTTACTCAGCTCAATGCTGAGATGGATGGAATTGAGGATCTGGGCAACGTTTTGGTTGTCGGGCTTTCTAACAGGCCGGACCTCATAGATCCAGCTGTAATAAGGCCCGGTAGGTTTGACACGAAGATATACAATAGTCGTCCTGACAGAATCGCCGCAGCAGATATCCTGAGTAAATATATAGAAACGGACCTGCCCTTTAAAAGTTCATCCTTGCCGGATAGTCATTCGGTGCAGGAGACGATAGATTATTTGGTAAAAATGGTTATAGATCATTGTTATGATGAGACAAATACTACAAATCAGTTGATGGAAATAACTTATCAGGGTGGAGAAACTCAGATATTTACCTTCTCTCATTTAATGTCCGGAGCTATGATTAAAGGAATCGCAAATGAGGCTAAAAAGATAGCCCGAGACCGAGAAGCGTCTTTCCCGGTTGATTCTAAGGAAAGGGAATCTGAAGGTGTTTGTCTTCAAGATTTTTATGACGCAGTGGAAGTTGTATTTAGCCAGGAAGTGAACCTGCCTACCGAAAGACAAGCTCTTGAGGATTGGCTTAGGATCGAGGGATATAACAAGAGGGTTATAAATTTTAGGTCTCTGAATCGTGGCAAGACGCAAGGTATTTTGGACCCAAGAAGTGGTTTTAGAGATAGCATGTCCTAATGCAATAATGCCCTGCCCGTCAAAATTATGGGGTGGGGCTTTTTCATTATTTTTAGTTTATAAAAAAAGGAGGTTCTATGAGCTACTCAAAAATTCTTGGAACTGAAACAGAGTTTAGATTGGATAGTCCTACGGCGAGAGAATATAATTTGAAATATTTAGAAGAGTGGGAACTGCCTGAAACGGTGGTTAGGTCTGCGGTTGCCTTGTCGGGAGATTTTATATTGGGTGATTTGCCAAAAGGTAGGGGTAAGTTAATTGAAACTATAACTAATGATGAGTTGTCTCGCAATGAACGGTTTGGCGAAACATTGGCATCTCTTAAAAGTAAATTTCCAATGTATGAGCATGCTGTTAAAGAACACAGAGAGAGGAGTGACGAACCACAATTCATGCATGAGAGGCAGCGTTTCGGGTTTACTGGCGGTTATCTTGGATCGGGCTTCAGGATTTATAGGGATGGAGCGCATATTGAAGTTTCTACTCCTGAATGTAGGACGCCTCTCGATCTTGTAAGGTGGGAAAAGGCCGGTGAAAGGTTGGCAGAGCGAGGACGCATCGATGCAGAAATAAAAAGTGGGCATAAGATTATAGTTTCCAAAGATACAAGCGACGGTAATGGTAACAGTTGGGGAGCCCATGAGAATTATCTAGTTAATGGAAGTTTATTCAGTAAACTAATAGGAACTGGTGGTTATAGGTTCCGTTGTCAGGAGCAGTTTATTTGGGCAAGCTATCTGTTGAGTAGGATTATCTTTTGTGGTTCAGGCAAGTTCGGCAGTGAGGTTAGTCATAAAAGAAATAAAAAATTTCTAATTTCTCAAAGGGCGGAATTTGTTACAGAAGAGTTGTCGCATAACACGATGTTTGGTCGAGGTATAATAAATTCGAGAGATATTCCATATGTTGATGAAGAATTTGGACACAGATTGCATGTGATTATAGGTGATGCCAATATGTCAGAGGTTGCTATATATTTGAAAACGGGCACGGCACTAATAATGCTCATGATGTTGGAAGACGGATGGTTTTTAAAAAACCAATTTCCTGTTTTTCTTTCGCCGCTTTCAAATATAAATTTCCTGGCTAATGATTTAACTTGCCGGAATTGTCAGGATGTTAGTATTGGAGGGATTACGAAACAGATGAGCGCGTTAGACGTTAGTATGTTTTTTTTAGATTCTGCTTCAAAGTGGTATGTAGAAAAATTAAGCGGTAACCCTGAGTATTTTTGGATCAATGGTGTTCTTGAAACCCTATGTGGAGTTTGTGATAAGTTAGCCAGCGGAGATCTGGAATCTCTTTTTGGAACGTTAGACTGGGTTACTAAGTATATATTGTGCTCAAGAGATCTGGACAGATCTAGTTTGAGCTGGGGAGATCTCAGGAGTGGGTCGTCGCCGGCAGATCGTTTGGTGGGAATTTGCGGGGCTTACCACAGGTTGGACGAATCGGGGATTTATAACCGGTTGCTTAAAAGGGGCAGAATATTGAGGTTGCTGGAGGATGAAGATATAAGTTATGCGTGTTTAAACCCGCCAAATAACACAAGAGCATTTGATCGGAGCGAGTTGCTCAGAAGATACGCGGGTGAAGTTGATTTTGTTAATTGGTACATGGTTTCCGTGCAGTCACATGAAAAAGCTATAAGATTAGGTAGTCCTTTTTTGGGAGGTAGCGATGGCATTAGCTAATCATTCTGTATCAGATGGAAGAAGAATTTACGGCACAGAAACAGAGTGTGGACTTTATTGGCACGAGATTGTCCCAGATGGTATGGTATTTGATCAAAATTTTCTTGATGAAATGCTTTGTTGTGATAAATTTCAAGATTCTGGGGCCCATGTATATTTCATGCTTAATGGTGGCGGATTCCGAAAGGATAACCCCAAAGAACAAAGTTATACTCCTGAGTATGCCTCACCGGAGTGCAGATCCGCTAAGGATTTGGTCCGTTGGGAAAAGGCTGGAGAGGTCATATTGAATAGGCTTTATAAATTGGAAGGTGAGAATCTTGGTAAGATTTTGCTGGTTAAACATTGTCGTGATAATTATGGACAACCAGGTAAGATGTTTAGAGATAGCACCCTGGGTCACCATGAGAACTACTCTTTCAATTCAACCATGAGGCCCGTACTGTTTGATGGGCATTCCTTCATTTTCCATTTCTTTTCTTCATTTCTTGTAGCGAGACTTTTATTTAGCGGTTCTGGGTGGCTGGATTTGTCTGGGATAACTCCTAATTTTCAAATCAGCGCTAGATCGGACTTCTTAAAATGTTTGGTCGGTGCGTCAACAACGTCAGATCGCTCTTTGTTATGTTCTAAGGATGAAAGATTAAGCCATGAGGGCTTGTCTCGGCTACACCTTATACTGGGTGATCATCACATGTCAGAAATATCTCTGTTTTTGGAGGTTGGTACAACCGCTATTATGCTCAAAATATTAGAATCATGCTTCGATAATTCATGGAGCATTGATAATGAAAGATCCAAATTTTTGAGATCCCCATTGGAGGCCATTCGCATATTCAATGGTGATCTGACTTTCACAAAGACTTCTTTGTTGATTGAGCCTGGTCAAAGTATTGGCATACTTGGTATTAACGATTATTTTTGTGGAGTTGCTGAGGACTTTATACGTGTCAATGGTTCAACAAGTGAAGAAGCTCAAGTAGTATCTTTATGGCGTCATGTAATCGATACTCTAAATCGTGGTGTCGAGGGTATTTATTTACTCAAGGATTCACTAGACTGGGCCACAAAACTGTGGATTATGGAGTCACATTTGAGAAACAAGGGGCAGAGCATAGAAAATTTTATAGATATTAAATCTGTTAATTCTGAAGAAGTGTTACTCGAATGCTTAAACTTAGATTTGGTTTATCATTACTTAAGAAGTGATGGATTGTACAATAAATTAAACAGGGCTGGTCGTATGAAACGAGTTGTGACTGATGAGGAGATTGCACATGCGGTATTTAATGCTCCGGAGAATACCCGGGCCAAGGTTAGGGGTGAGATCATGAAGCTTATCGGCGAATGCAAAATATCGGGTTCCATGACAGCCTGGGATAGCTTCCATCTTTCCAGGACTGGAGAAGGAATTTTTCTGAGAAAAGAGATTAAAATGGATGACCCATTTGACTCTGTGTGCCAAGTTTGGCAAGATGCAAAGAGGTCTTTGGATATTTCAGAAGGTTAAGATGAAAGAAAAACAAAGAAAAAGGATTCAAAAACCTGAGGATGGACAAGAGTCTGGTGATAGGGGACAAAAAGAAAAAAACCAGAAAGACAAAGAGTTAGATGATCTTCTCCAGGATGCTAAAGAGGCAATAAGTGAAGCCGAAAAAGCTAGACAAAAGGGTCGTGTGGGGGGCGAGTGATTTGTGCCACAAGGGCAAGACGGGTGTATTCCCCGTCTTTTTTATAATCATATTGTGCTCACTTCCTTGACCTTGTTGATAATGGATTATATCATGATGCAAAGTGTTTCTTTAAAAACAAGAGGATCAAATGTTTATATTTGGTACACCAGAAGAGATTTTTGGTAAGTTTGGTGATATCGCTTTTGCTGGACTGAAAGATTTTTCAAAAATTCCAAACATGGGCGATGGCGATATATTTGACAGAATCGCAATGCATGGAACAACGGATGTAGCTATTGTGAATCGGGAGGGAGTAATTATTGCCACTGACGGCCGTGCCTCCGCAGAACATCGTATTGCAACAGATGATTTTGAAAAAATGTTTTTGCTGGACAGATATTCTATTATGGCTATTGCTGGTGTTCCGCTTGTGGGTATACCAATGGCTAAGATGCTTAGAACTAGGTTTAGCATTGAGGCTTATGATCATGAGACTATTCATTTACCGACGGAGACAAAGGCTAACTTTATATCTCAGATGATTAGAAATAATATAGGTTTGGCTTTAGCTCACAAACTTATTGTGGAAGTTCTTTTTGCCACCTTCGATAATTCTTCTGGTTCTGGCAGGGTTTTTACAATTTGGCCTGACGGGAATCATGACCCGAATCTAAATTATGGTTCTTGCGGTTCCGGGGGTAACACTGCAAAATTGACGCTGGACATATTGCTTAGAGTTTTAAGAAAGAAACCACAGGATTTATCCATAGGCGAAGCCAAGGGCCTTATCATTAGTGCGCTTATAGAGGCCAACAGGGTAGATTCAGCAACCGGAAGAAGGATATATATGAAGTCAATAACCAAAAGCGGGGTAGAAGATATAGGCGTAGAAGAGATTAGAGAACTGGTTGCTACGGTTGAAAATGGAGGGTTATTGTCATGAGCCAATTTATTTCTCCCAATTTGCAGGAAAGCATTACTCAGCGTTTCGCGTTAATCAATAATAGTTTTAGGACGGGTGTTACTCCTGCTGCTGTTGTGAGTTGTAAAGATGGAATATTGTTGGTGACTTTTAACGGTCATCCCAGAATTCCAAAAATTAAACAGGTCGGTACCGGTGTGGCTTTTGTAAGTGTTGGAGAAGATCGCGATAGACGTAGAATTTATAAGGCAGTACTTTCTAACTATCTTAGCAATGCATATTTGATAAGATCTCCTGGGGATCCGACCATAATTGAGGAAATAAAGGACGGTATGGCAGACGTTATTGCTGCAAGATTTAAAGATATATTTAGCTCTGATTATTTCAGCGCCGAGTTTATACTTGCCAGTCTTGGTCGGAACACGAAAAGTGACCTAATGTTTAAAATCTCTTTTTATGGGCAGGTCATTGATGGTGGGTCTGTTTTATTAATACCAGATATATTAAAAAATGAGGATCCTAGTAGAAAGCAAAAGGCAATTTTTGAGGGTGTTGATTTTAAGCAACTTGATTTCCGGTCATCTTTTAAGGTTGTATGTCCTGAGGTTGGCGTATCTTCTGTCTTGGATGGGGTAGAGGTGGTGACTTTGTCCAGAGAGATTTTGATAAGTGGAAACGAGAATAATGTTTATCATAGGCTTAGACATGATGAAGTAAAATTATGGTTGGAATAGCTTTGTGCCCGCATCTTTATGCGGGTTTTTGTTTTTTGTGGGTAGTGCTATCATGGAGGCATAATGTTTAAAGAAAATAAACTTCTTAATACAGTTCTCAGTATTGGTCGGATGGTGATACCTCGAAGGTTTTTTAGATTTGCACAGCCAATATGGCATGGTGGTCTTTCATTTTTGGGCGGACTCGTATACGGGTTTCCATCAAGAAATATGAAAGTCATTGCAATTACTGGTACGAAGGGTAAATCCACAACTGTTTTTATGATAACCAAACTTCTTGAGGATCAGGGATTGAGCGTGGCTGCTATTGGATCGCTGGGGTATAAAATTAAAGACTTAACTTGGCCAAATACTTTGAAGATGACATTGCCTGGTAGATTTAAGCTGCAGAAATTTTTACATAGAGCCAGACGTTCTGATTGCGAGTATGTTGTATTAGAGGCAACTTCGGAAGGTTTGAGTCAGAACCGATTGGCTGGAGTGAAAATAGACTGTGCTGTTTATACGAATTTACACCGTGAGCATCTTGAAAGCCACGGTTCCTTCGAGAATTACTTGGCCGCTAAACAAAAGCTTTTTTTGAAGACCCACGGGATTCACGTGCTTAATATCGAGGACCATTATTTTGAAAAGTTTTCTAATTATTCTGCAGGACATAAAATAACTTATGGTAAAAAATGGGGAGTTGTTTCAAGTGCAAATCCTAAGTCACCAGCAGCAGACCTTAATCTAGGGCTACTCGGAGTATTTAATGAATATAACGCCTTGGCGGCTCTTGCTGTCGTCTGTGCTTACGGGCTAGATATGGTTCGAGCAGTGGAGTCTCTGAATTCAATTCAATCAGTTCCTGGCAGGATGGAAATATTCGACTCCCCTAAAGAATTTAGGGTTGTGGTTGACTACGCACATACGCCGGATTCCTTAGAGCTTGTTTATCAAACATTAAAAACTGATGCCAAAAGTTTGATTTGTGTATTAGGCGCTGCCGGAGGTGGTAGAGACAAATGGAAGCGGTCTGAATTTGGTAGAATTGCGGCTCAGTATTGTGATCAGATTATTTTGACCAATGAAGATCCCTATGATGAGAATCCGGAAGAAATTTTACAGCAAATTGAGAAAGGATTTGTTGGGCTGGATAATGTTAATTGGCAAAAAATAATTGATAGAGAAGATGCCATCAAGAAAGCTTTGTCATTGGCAAGTGATGGCGATGTTGTTGTTATAACTGGTAAGGGGTCGGAAATTTCTATGGCTTTGTCTGGTGGTTCCAAAATACCTTGGTCAGATAAAAAAATAGTTCAAGAAAATTTGACTTAGATTTGCCATGGGATTATTGTTACTGAATTAATATCGATCTTTGAAATATAAGGAGAATTTTTGGGGGAAGAGCGGAACTCAGAGGCAGTCGTCTACTTTGACGCTAATATGCCAAAACCAGATCGATGCAGTAAGCAGTGTCTGGATAACGATCTTATATTTTGTTGCCATCGACTCTCATTTAATGCTGAGGTTATAAGTCTTGGTCATTCGATCGTGGGACTGGATGACTTTATGGTTGTTGATAGGTGTTTTGAAAAAATAGAAAAATCTGAATGGCCCTCAGGTAAAGTCCCACGTTTTTTTATTGTGACCAAAGACGCTAATTTCATCGCCGATGTTATAAAGGCTTATACCTCATACATTAGGGCATCAGCACCAATAAGGAGAATCTCCTTCAAGGATAATCTTATATATTCTGGTAAATTTTTCTTAAGTGTGGTTTACATTAAACAAAAAAAGTATGGATCAAACAGAATTGATAATCTAAGGAGCGCTTTCCAAAAATTAAACCAATTGTGGATGTCTAGATAGGTGGCCCGGGCGATAACCCCGGGTTTTTTATTTAAAAACTAGAAACCTAAACCCCACTCGTGTTAAGATGTATTAGTTATGCCAGAAGAAAATTTACAGCCAAAGGGAACAATTTTATTGATGATTATTTTGTGTTTGCTGCTTTTCGCTTTTTCTATTGTTTATTTCGGAGGCCGGAATGGAGATTCTGGCTCAATAACAACAAGCCCAACAGTAACTTCTACTCTTGGCAGACAGCCGAGAGTATATACAGTCTTTTATGGTTTGGGGGTCTTTAGCCCTACCAATATAAGGATTCATGTTGGTGATAGTGTTAAATTTCAAAATGATAGCCGTGGCTCTCTTTTGATTGTTTCTGATTCTACTAAGGATATTGCTGATTGGATTGATTTTAATAATTCTAGAGAACTGTCTCCTGGCGAGTATTTTACGTATACATTTAATAGCCAGGGGATATTTGGTTATTACAACAAAAATAAACCGCTCGAAGAGGGGACGGTTATAGTTAGGCCATAATGTCGGGTTATAGACCTGTGGGTGATGACTTTAGACACCACCTTCAAGTCTAGTCCGTAGCTTATTCTTGAGGAATCCATTAACATTTCAAGTTGAATCGTGGGTAGGTTCTCTTCTTGTTTTAGCATTTGCTGTATTTTTAGTGGGCATATTTTTTGTGGCATTAAAGAATTTTAATTCAGAAGCAGAAATATTGGCGTCTCCATCCGGAGTGAACTTTAAAAAGATCTCCTTAGAAGAAAAAAAATTAATTGATAATTGGCTTAACAAAACCAAGCCTGATATTACAGTGAATGATGTCGGGTACCGGTATATAATAAAAACTTATCCTGAAAAGCCGTGGGTGTCGAAGTAGGGATTAATTATTATGGTTTTTAAATTTAAAAATTTTTTTAAAGTTTCTGTGGTATTTGGTTTAACTCAGGTACTGGGTATTTATGCGGCATATAATCTACTGCCGCAATTTTTGGGCTCGGTTAATGAGTTGGGTTTTGATGATTGGTCTTGGTACGATTTTTTGATTTTGGCAGTTTTCTTTTTTGTTTTCGTGTTTGTGACGAGTAAATTTAAAAAGGGTGGTTCTATTTTTTTCAAAATTATACTATCAATACTTATATTTTCAGGTTCAAGAATTATTTTTTCTGTCTGGGCGGTGTCTTATTGGCCCATGCTTATTGCCCTTTTTGTGGTTATCGTTTTTTGGTTGATGCGTAATGTTTTTACGCACAACCTGGTAATGATCTTAACTATATCAGGAATAGGAGCTTCAGTAGGTTTATTATTTGAGCCAGTCTCGGTGGTCTATCTTTTGATAGCATTTTCTTTTTATGACATTATATCTGTTTACAAGACTGGGCACATGATAAAATTGGCTAAGGCGATGATGGAGTCCCGGGCAATATTTGGATTTGTTATACCAGAAGAAGGACGAAGTACTCGGGATAAAATTTCCCAAGTCACTCCGGGTCAAGGTTTTATGATTTTAGGTTCAGGTGATGTAGTTTTTCCGTTACTTCTTTCTGTTTCCCTTTTGTCTATTTCTATATTCCAGGCTTGTGTTGTGGCAATTTTTTCAGTAGTTGGACTTTTTCTGATGCACACTATTTTCAACAACCAGAAGACTCGACGCCCAATGGCTGCCTTGCCACCCATATCCCTAATGACTATTTGTGGGTATTTGATTTCTTTAGTTTTAAAATAAATTATATGAATCCCGTAGGAGATTGCCCTGGCGGGTTTGCACGGGATAACATTTTGATAACAGATAGCTTTATTTAATAAATCCTAAGTTACACTTAAGACTACGAAGTAGCTATCTCTAACGGGATGAAAATAACATTTCACGGTGGTGCCAAGACTGTGACTGGCGCCAATTATTTACTGGAGCATAATGGAATAAAAATGCTGATTGACTGTGGTCTTAATCAGGGCGGTAAATACGCCGAGGATTTGAATTATCAGCCATTTAACTATTCTCCATCTGAAATAAATTATGTTTTTGTAACCCATAGTCATATTGATCACATAGGACGTTTGCCCAAGTTGTACAAGGATGGGTTTAGGGGTGTGGTTTACGCAACTAAGGCGACCAGTGATCTTATGGAGGTTGCGCTTCCAGATAATATGAGGCAAATACAGATAGAGGCCAAAGGTGCCGATCATGCAGCCTTGTTTGAGCAAGAGGATATCGGTGGCCTAATGTCTTTGGTTCAAAATGTTGAATATGACAAATCATTCCCAGTTGGCGATGTTGATGTGGTTTTTCATGATGCGGGTCACATATTGGGTTCTTCGATAATAGAGATAAAGTGGAAGGTTGCTGAAAGTGTGGGTGGTCAAGAATTTAGAAAAATATATTTCTCTGGAGATTTGGGCAATCCACCCACGCCTTTATTAAGAGAAACAGAAAAAATAAAAGACGCTGATTATGTTGTGGTCGAATCGGCATATGGTAATAGGGTGCATGAGGGTAGGGACGAGAGAAGGCAGAAGCTAACCTCTGTAATAAAAGATACGGTTGATAGGGGTGGCGTGTTGATGGTTCCTTCTTTTGCTGTTGAGCGGACTCAGGAATTTTTGTATGAGCTCAACAATTTGTTAAACGAAAATAAAATTCCAAAATTACCAGTTTTTGTCGATAGCCCCTTGGCTATAAAAATGACGGAGGTTTATAGAAAAAATTCAGGATATTTTAATCTAGATACCAAATATTTAATAGATTCCGGAGATGATATTTTTAATTTTCCTGGGTTGAAGATGACCTCCTCAACAGAAGAATCAAAAAAAATAAACGAAGTCCCGGCTCCAAAGGTAATAATTGCAGGGTCTGGCATGAGTCAGGGTGGTAGGATATTGCACCATGAAGCTCGTTATCTTCCAGATCCAAATAGTACTATCTTGTTTGTTGGTTATCAGGTGGACGGTAGCCTCGGAAGAAAAATACAAAAAGGTGATCTCGAGGTTCGCATAATGGGTCAAACTGTTCCAGTTAGGTGTCACATTGAGAATCTAGCATCTTATTCAGCACATGCCGATCAACCCAATCTACTTGAATGGGTTGGCGGTTCGGTAAGTTTTAATGGCGGAGAAGGACGACTCAAAAAAGTTTTTGTAGTTCAAGGAGAAGATGAATCATCGAGAACGTTGGCTAATCTAATTCATGAAAGGTATGGTGTTGATGCTGTGGCACCGGTTACGGGCCAGGAGTTTAGTCTTGACTAGTCTTTAAAATTAGATATAGTTTGGATAGTTAATCATGTTCTTTTAGGAAGAGGCGTTGTGAACGTATGGGCTGTCTTTATTCTGCTACAGTTAGCAGATATTTGCTTAAGTTTATTGGGCTCTTCAGTTGGAATTGTTGAGAAAAATCCTATCGTTAAGTGGATAATTGGTGAATTCGATTCAGCTTTGATTGCCATGCTCGTAACAAAAAGCATTATGGGATTATTTCTTTTTGCGATCTCTGCTCTAACCAAAAGAACAAGAATTGTTTTTATTGCTAACGTTTTTTATCTTTTTGTTTTTTTGTGGAATATTCTTGTGTTCGCGGGCATGTAAACTATTTTATAGCGGCTAAGCCGCTTTTATATTTGAGTTTGCTGTTTTCTGCTGGCTTTGTTAAAATTAGATCATTAATGTTTGTGCCCAAGGTTGTGAGTTTTTGATAAAACCACAAACTATAAATCACAAACCACAAACTATTAAATATAAATTTGTTGTTTCTGGAGCTGCAGAGATAGGGCATTGCGCAATTGATGCCGACAAGAAAGCTTATGAAATTGGTCAGGAAGTTGTTAAACACAATGGTATTATGATAACAGGAGCGACCAGTGGTATTCCTGATTTTGCGGCAAAAGGCGCCAAAGATGCTGGTGGTGTTTCTATTGGTATATCACCGGCAGCTAGCTATGTTGCTCATGTTAAGTCGTACAAACTGCCAACAGAAAATTATGATTTCATAATTTACACTGGTTTTGATTATGCTGGGCGCAATCTTTTGCTTACACGTTCGGCTGATGCGGTGATTGTGATTTGTGGACGTATAGGTACCTTGAATGAGTTTACAATTGCTTTTGAAGACAACAAGCCCATAGGTGTTCTTGAGGGCACCGGTGGTACTGCTGAGGAGATAAGACATATACTTGAGATGGGTCATCGTGGAAAAGGTAAAACAATCTTTGATTCTGATCCTAAAAGACTGGTGGAGAAATTGATTGATATGATTGATAAGGATAGAGATTCCGTGGATAGTCCAGACAGCGAAGAAGATGCTAAGTTTGCAAAGGGCAAGGAATAGTTTTTGCAATAAAAAACCGCTCAAGGCGGTCGTAGTCTACTCGTTCATATTTTTAAAATAAATTGCCGGTGTACCTACTAGGTTATTTTTAAAATGCTTACCCTCATCCTTTTGTCCCCATCTTTCATAAGAAAGTGGAGAATCTGTTATCGATTCAATAACCTTTCCAGTCATATCCAATGCGACTAGTTTTCCTTCTCCCGTCACTCTATTTTTTAAACTCATTTCAATAACTTTTTGATCTGCCATTTCCAGCCCAACATTTAAAAATGGGCTGTTGTCTAAGATTAATGGCTTATGTCCTCTAAGCGCATCCTCTAGGCTTTTCTCCAGTTCTCTGCCCTGGATCTGCTCGGGTTGGAAGGGGCTGATGTAACCAGAGCGTAAAACCCTTGATATGTTAAATCTGTAAATATAGAATATTTCATCAGGTTCAATCTCTAATACAACTTGATTATCTAAGTTCTTAACTATTACTCCTCCAGATTCAGTTAAGCTTAGATTGAATTTCGGGCTGGGGAAGTCTAGTAATCTTGGACTCCAGTGATTGGAACCAGAATAGGAATTTATGGCTCTTACGTTGTGCCATAATTGGCGGAAGGTACCTAGGGTGGAAATTAATCCCCCAACAATGTAATGAGTCTTGCTACTAGAACTAGGACTCGAGCTCATTTGCGGCTCCTATTGTTAAATAACCTTGCGTATGTTAACATATATAATAAACTAAGTCAATATTTTTAATCTTGGATTCTTGATTCTTGTGATTTTTGGTGTTAGCATAACTATTAAATTTTAATTTATAAATTCCATGTCTTTTACTTCAGATAACATTACAATTCAAAATGAATTACCGCTTATACCGCTCAAAAATGTCGTTCTTTTTCCTCGTGTTGCTATCCCTCTTTTAGTTCAGAGACCCAAATCAATGGGTAGTCTTGATTTGGCCATGTCCCAGGATAAGTTAGTGGTCTTTGTGGCTCAAAAAAATATATATGATGATGTTGATCACCAAGACCTTTTCCGCGTCGGAACTGTGGGCAGGGTTTTTGAGGTACACAAATTGCCTGACGGCTCCTCTAAAATTAATGTTGAGGGTATCGCACGAGTTAAAATAAGAGACTTTACACAGGTAAACCCTTTCTTTAAGGCAAAAATTGATCTGTTTAAAACCACATCTTCTAAGGGAGTTGAGGTGGACGCTTTGATGAGAGCTACTGTTGAGCAGTTTAGTAAGCTGCTTGAGGTAAGGCAGATGCCGGCTGGACTCAACGATCTTGTCGATGCTCTAAATCAAGTACGAGATCCAGAGCAGGTGATATATCTTACGGCCATCAATCTCAACCTTGAATTAAAGGATCAACAAGAAATACTCGAAACTTTTGACGTAGTAGAAGGTCTTAAAAAGATTAATTTTTACATTTCAAGAGAACTTGAAATAATTGATGCTGAGAAAAAAGTTTTTAAGGAGACTAAGAAACAACTAGGCAAGATGCAAAAAGAGATGTTTTTGCGCGAGCAGATGAAGAGTATAGAAAAAGAACTTGGTATTGATGGAGAAAAGGGAGAAATTGATGTTTTGCGTGGCAAGATAAAGTCTGCAGAAATGCCAAAAGATACTGAGTCTAAAGCGCTAAAAGAGCTTGGTCGTCTAGAGAAGATGCCGTCATTTAGTCCAGAAGTTTCATACCTGAGAACTTACCTGGATTGGTTAGTGGATTTACCTTGGTCCAAAAAATCACCCGGTAGTGGACTAGATATTAAGAAGTCTGAAAAAATACTCAACGAGGATCATTACGGCCTCAAAAAGGCCAAAGAAAGGATAATCGAATATCTTGCGGTACAGAAACAGGTTGGCAAGATTAAGGGGCCCATACTTTGTTTTGTTGGACCTCCTGGAGTGGGCAAAACTTCGATAGGCAAGTCAATTGCTAGGGCCTTGGGCCGAAAATTCGTACGCATGTCACTTGGCGGGCTGCGTGACGAAGCAGAAATTCGTGGTCACAGACGTACTTATGTAGGCGCTTTGCCTGGCAGAATAATACAGGGTATTAATACTGCTGGAACTCGCAACCCAGTTTTCATGTTAGACGAGATAGACAAGGTGGGTATTGATTTCCGTGGTGATCCATCGGCAGCTTTGCTTGAAGCGCTTGATCCAGAGCAGAATTCTGCTTTTTCCGATCACTATTTGGAAGTTCCTTTTGATTTGTCTGATGTCCTTTTTATAACCACTGCCAATATGCTCGATACAATTCCGCCTGCTTTGCGTGATCGACTAGAGATAATTGAATTTCCTGGTTATACGGAAGAAGAGAAGCTACATATATCCAAAAAATACCTATTGCCAAAAATTTTATCAGAACACGGTATCAAAGATAAAACCCTAAATATTGCTGATGGTGTTATTTCTGATGTAATACGCAAGCACACCAGAGAAGCTGGAGTTAGAGATCTTGAGCGTCAACTGGCCACAGTAATAAGAAAAGTCACGCGCAAAATAGTGGAAAAAAAAATAAGTGGAAAAATAAACATTACACCATCAAGTTTGCATTCGTACCTTGGTCCGATCAGATACAGTCATCAACAGGCTGAGAAAAAAGATGAAATAGGTGTAGCTACTGGACTCGCCTGGACTCCTGTCGGTGGAGAGGTACTTTCAATCGAGGCCACCAAGATGCCCGGTCGAGGTAAACTTTTGTTAACGGGTCATCTGGGTGAGGTTATGAGAGAGTCTGTCCATGCCGCCTTGAGTTATGCTAGAAGTCAAGCTCAAAGACTCGGTATTAAGGGCGATTTCTATAAAGAAGACATACACGTTCATGTGCCTTCAGGAGCGATTCCCAAGGATGGTCCTTCGGCCGGTGTTGCCATGGCTACGGCGATCATCTCTCTTCTTACTAGCAAGCCTATAAACAAAGACGTTGCTATGACAGGTGAGATAACTTTGCGCGGCAAAGTACTTGAGATTGGTGGTGTTAAGGAGAAGGTCTTGGCGGCTCATAGAGCCGGTCTTAAGATTGTGATTTTGCCTGCTGATAACAAGAAAGATGTTATAGAAGATATACCTACTGATATTAAGCGGGATCTAAAATTTAAATTTGTAAAAAATGTGGAAGAAGTGTTGAGATTGGCGCTAATAAGACAATAGGAGGGTATTTGTTGATTGGCGGCGTGGCGAGGTCTATGTGAACAGCTGGCTATTGTGGGGCAGTTTTTTATTGTTTAAAATTGAAGGATGATTACTGAGTCAGATATAGTATTAAGACTTTTACTTGCGGCAGGCCTCGGTGGCGTTATTGGCTTTGAAAGGGAGCGTGCGCATAAGGTTGCTGGCCTGAGAACGCACTCGATAGTTTCTGTTGGTGCTGCTTTGTTTTCTTTAGTTTCTATATTTTTATTTGAAAATTTTCCCTCAGTTAATGGAGTTTCTGGATTCGATTATCATCTTATTGCTAACGTAATAGTTGGTATCGGTTTTATAGGCGGAGGCGCAATATTGAGACAAGGACCTAGGGTTCTGGGTACTACGACGGCTGCCACTCTTTGGCTTGTTGCTGGGGTTGGGCTGGCTTCTGGAATAGGTTTTACTTACGGTGCTGTCGCGGCAGCTGTGATAGGTTATGTTTTGTTGACGTTGTTGTGGCAGATTGAGAAGAAATACATACGTGATAAATTGCCTTATCAGAATTTAGACGAGCCTAATGAGTCAGAAATAGCTAGGCATGCTGATTAAATTGGACAGAAAATTTTGGTTAGGAACAGCTACCCTTGTTGGTAGCACCATAGGGGTTGGGGTATATGGGGTTCCATTTGTTTTTCAAAAATCCGGCTTTTTGGTCGGAGTTTTATTTTTGATTGGTCTGGGTGGTCTCATGCTTTTGACCAACCTTCTGTATGGAGAAGTAGTTTTGAGAACAAACCAACGTCACCAGCTAATAGGTTATTCTAGGCTATATCTGGGGGGTGCGCTAAGCAAGATAAATCTTTTTACTTTTATACTTGGGGGCTATGGTGCTTTGATAGGTATAACTATAATAAGCAGTGGTTTCCTTTCAAACATTTTTTCATTTTTATTCCATTTTTCACCAACAAGTTGGGCGACATTTTTTGTTGTTGTAACATCTGCGTTGATATTGAGGGGATTACGCACTGTATCTAGGATTGATTTTTTTATGATGCTAATTTTTGGTCTCATCATATTATTTATAGGTATTTGGGGTTCAGGTAGTATACATTATGAGAATTTTAATTTTGCTACAAAAGATTTTTGGTTCTTGCCATTCGGGGTAATTATTTTTTCAATGGCTGGTTTGCCAGGGATACCTCTTGCTAGAGAAGTATTATCAGGACGTGAAAGAAGTTTAAGAAAAGCTCTGATACTGGGTACGCTTATTCCTTTAATTTTGTACTTATTTTTTGCTTTTGTTGTTGTGGGGATAAGTGGTGAATCCACATCCCCTGATGCTATATCGGGGTTGGCCTGGTATCTTGGTCCGGGAATTGTTTTTGTGGGTTCAGCCCTCGGGTTTCTAACGTCATTTACTATATTCTTAAATCTGGGTACGGCCATGAAGAGGGCATTGCAGGAAGACTTTAAATTCAAATCAGGCTGGGCTTGGTTGCTTGTGGTTTTACCACCCTATCTACTTTATCTTTCAGGTGTTAGGAATTTTATAGACATTATTAGCTTGGTGGGTGGTTTGGCGGTAAGTGTTGAGATGATGATCTTAATTTTTGTATATGCTAACGCTCGAAAACACGGTGACAGATTGCCTGAGTATACAATTCACATACCTCTGCCTCTGCTTTATTTAATGATAGCGATTTTTGCATTCGGGGCTGTATACACTCTTGTTTTTAAGTGATTAACTTTAATTAATAATTTTTATTAAAAAACCCGCTGTTGCGGGCTGGCTTTTACGGTTTACCTAAATAATACGAAACAATCACAGCGATAATTAGGGCGATAATTTTTGACATTTTGAAATTTCCTGGTGCTGTAAGTTGATATATTGCCGGTATGCATATTTGAGCAAGAACCATAATAACAAACAACGAACCAATTGTTTCTCTTGTTGACTTGGCGAGTACTTCTGTGAAAAGTAGGAGGCCCATTCCAGCAGAAACACCTGCGGCATATGCCCATGGCATCTTTAGGTCTGTATACGCAGTGCTTACTATTTTTAGTAACAACAAAAATGAAGCAGCCGCAGTTATGATAATTGAAACAGAGCTTGCCCAGCCAGCATTAATCCTAATTATGAAAAAAGGTAGTACACCCAAATACGTAGAACCAGCAAATACCGCAGCTTGCCCATATCCATCGAGACCAGACCTGGCCATAAGTAAGGGCCAGAGCCCAAACAAAATTCCAGCCACAACGGCTTTTATTTGAAGTGGGTTCATGTTTGCTCACTTCTTATTTCAAGAAACTAAAAATATAGTAACACAATAATTTATCATTGGCAATGACATGTATGGTTTAGTGAGTGTAAGATTAAATTATAAAATTAAATTTTGATATCATTTTTAAGAAAAATTGAGGGACTGATTTTTTATTTGTTAATATTTTCGATTCCGTTTCAGGCGCGGATTATTTTGCATAAGTGGACAGAGCCTTTCAACCAATGGACAAGCGCGTATGTCTATGGAACCGATGTGTTGTTGTTTGTTGTTTTAATTTTTTGGTTAAAAAACTTTTTTGTTAATTTAAAAAAAACACATAATGACAAAACTACCAAAGTTGCCAAGATCAGTATTTTAGATCCAGGATTTTGGCTTTGGATCTTGTTGGGAGTGTTTGCGATATCTATTCTAAATTCGATTATTGTTGGACTGTCTTTTTACGAACTAATCAAATTTATAGAGTTTTTGGGATTCTATCTCTACATTAAAAGTAATTATGGCAGGGTGTACAATTTTAAAAGACTGGCGTTAATTGTTGTTGGTTCAGGATTACTCCAGGCATTGATCGGCATTATTCAGTACATAAAACAGGGGAGCTTAGGTTTGGGTTTTTTGGGTGAGAGTCCTCTGATTGTCGGAGCGCCAGGGGTAGCAGTGTTTGTTGTTGATGGTGAAAAATATCTCCGTGCTTATGCTTTAACCCCGCACCCCAATATATTGGCAGCATGGCTATTCGTATCTATCGTTATGTTCATTGTTTTGTGTATAAGTAAATCAGGATTTAAATTTAATAAACCAATGAATTTGTTGATGTCCGCTGCTTACGCAGTAATTACATTCGGATTTTTTCTAACTTTTTCTAGAGTTATAATAGGTTTGTGGTTTATTTGTTTTGTGCTGAGTCTGATATTGATTTTTTTAAAAAATAAATCAGAGAGCCCTTCAAATATTAGAGAGAGATTGAAGGGGATTGTACTCTTAACTATAATTATCGTTGGAGTTTTCACTTTTTTATTTTGGCCTCAAGTGGCATCCCGCGTTAGGGTGTCTTCGCAAGAAGAAGCAGTTACACAGAGGATTTTTTATAATAAAATTGCAGGCACTCTGGCATCAGAAAATTTGTGGTTTGGAAAAGGAATTGGTCAGTTTGTCCCAGATTTTATGCGCAAGTTTAGCAATCTTCCCAGAGGTGCTTACCAGCCGGTTCACAACGTGTATTTATTATTATTGAGTGAAACGGGTTCTGTTGGTTTGGGTGTATTTATGATTTTTTTGTTTTTTGTTTTTTATAAATTTATTTTATATTTTCGTGCTTCTTCTCAATTCAGGGATCTAGTCCTATTCTGTTTGGTGATTCCAGTATTTTGCTTATTGGTAGTCGGATTATTCGATCATTTTTTGTGGACTTCTCAGCAGGGAAGTTTGGTTTTTTGGATGCTCCTGGGTCTTATTCAGGCAAGATTTTAAGGTGTGGATAGTTTTTGGCAAAAAAGTATAACTTGTGCTACAATTAACTAACAATATGAATTTATCTAAAGGCATAGTTTTTTCATTGTTTTTTGTGGCTTTTGCCCTGTTTTTGCCTATTTCTGAGGCACACGCAGATGGCGGCCGTTATTTAGTTAAGTCAACCAAAGGATTTTGGAAGAATACTTTTGGAGTTAGGCATGTTTTTGATAGTGGATTCACCGCAGATTTATCAGATTTTCAAATTAGATTGGCCAAGGTTTTTGGTGTTGAAATCGAGGCGGTTCCAGTGTTCCAAATCTTGCCTGGTGATGCATCTTCTATACCTGTTCCGGACGTGAGTGATGTTAGGGTCAAAAAAAATGTTTCTAGGATTGTACCATCTGATCAGACTCCTTGGGGCGTAGAACTGGTTTACAATGATCCAGATCTAGTTTCAACGTCTGGAGGTGCTGGTGTAAATATAGCCATACTTGATACTGGCGTTAACTCCTCACACCCTGATCTCAAGAACAGAATTGCCAAATGCAAGGATTTTAGTTCAGCGCGTAATCCAATAGTTGATGGAAAGTGCGATGATAAAAACGGACATGGTACACATGTTGCTGGTATAATTGCCGCAGATTCCGGGGCTGATGCCAAGGGAATTTATGGTATTGCCCCAGAGAGTAACCTCTTTGTTTATAAGGTGTGTGGTGCCGATGGTTCTTGTTCAGCAGATGATATTGCAGC
>Ga0209542_10003443_pt1 | contig 33873 bp, 31 predicted proteins | sample RifCSPhighO2_01_FD_184028 | JGI IMG/M metagenome (GOLD analysis project Ga0209542, IMG submission 184028) | Soil microbial communities from Rifle, Colorado - Rifle CSP2_plank highO2_0.1 (SPAdes) (version 2) | ecosystem: Environmental > Terrestrial > Deep subsurface > Rock core/Sediment ... | reverse complement strand
CTTGGTTATAGGGGCCATCTTAATTGCAATAACTGTTTCTGGAAAGATTATAGATTGATTTTTTTAAAGAATTAAACGCACCTCCGTTGAGGTGCTTTTTTATTTTGCCCCTCTCATTGTCAGGAGAGGGGCAGGTGTACATTTATGTACACCGGGGTGAGGTGGTTTGTGTTTTGTAAAATGATATAATTCTCATATGCCACGAATCATAAACAATCGTAAAAGACTAGAAATCAGAAGAGACTTAAGAAAAAAATTAACTAAACAAGAATTGATACTTTGGAATGAGATTCGTAATAATAAAATAGGGTGTAAATTTAAAAGGCAGGTTAGTTTTGGTCCTTATTTTGTAGATTTTTATTGTAAAGAAAAGAATCTTGTAATTGAAATAGATGGGTCACAACACAAGAATAATAAAGATTATGATAAAGAAAGAGAAGAATATATGAAAACTTTTGGTTTAAATACTTTACGATTTTGGAATTCAGAAGTTGAAACTAATTTGAATAATGTGATGGGTAAAATAAAAAAATTATTGTAATAATAATTACTATTTCAGCCCCTTTACCTCACCCCTGGCATATCTACGATATGCCTTGCCCCTCTCATGGAAAGGAGAGGGGAGAAAGTCTAGCTACATTGTGTGCATCTGTATTTGTTGTTTTTTAGTTTTGCCCCTCTCATTGCCAGGAGAGGGGCAGGTACAATTTTAATTGTACCGGGGTGAGGTGGCTAATATAAAAGCTGATTCACTTTATTATTTATCCACACCCACAACCTAAAACCTACCACCTTAAACCTTGCGCATGTTATACTATATATAGTACACATTATACATTGTTAATTATTTCTATGAATAAGAAAAAAACATTTATTTCTCTTTTGGCTCTGATGCTAGTTTTTACAACCAGTGCAGTTTTTGCCGCACAAAGTTATTATATTCCGGAAGATGATATGGACCCAACTGTTGAAAATTTAACTTGCGAAGAAATTGGTCTTGGTACTAAACATATTAAAAAAGGTAGCGTTGGTACATCTGTACAAATCTTACAAGAAGTTATGATGAATGCTGGATACTATGATGAAGATACTGCAACAGGTATAGTAGATGCTAATATGGTTTTAGCTATCAAAGGAATGCAATCCGAACTTGGTGTTAAAGACGATGGTATTGTTGGGCCTATTACCCGCGGGGCTATGAGAGAAATTTGCGTTGACTTTGTTCGGGGATCGTAACGTTAGTTATAAAGTAGAAAGTTTAAAAATATCATTATATTTAAGGCATCTTGGGCTATACGCCTAGGATGCTCTTTTAACTTTATAACTTTATGAACTTTAAACTAGAAAATGGCTTGACTTTTTTATTGCCATGAGTATACTAGTCTCTAGTGGCTATTTTGTGTCCTATAAAGGGGGCATTTTAATTTGACACTTTGAACTTTGACAATTTTATACAGAATACATAAATCACCCCGTAGTGAATTTTGAATTTCAAAATCTACTACAGGGTCAAGTGCAATTAAGTTAAGTTTATTTTTTAAACGAAACAAGAATCAAATACGAATATTTGACTTTCTTTTGTTTCGTTCTAGTGAACACTATATAATTTATTATATTAGATGTTTTTCAAAAGAGTTTGATCCTAGCTCAGGATGAACGCTGGCGGCGTGGATAAGGCATGCAAGTCGAACGAACCTTGCTTTTCAGATCGATCGAGTGGAGTCGAGTAGCAATACAAAACAAAACAACATTTTGAAGAAGAGCGCTGGTTAGTGGCGAACGAGGTAGTAATATATAGGAATGTACCCTTTAGTCGTGAACAACCCATCGAAAGATGGGCTAATACACGATAGTCTCTCCGGAGTAAAGTTTTTCGCTAAAGGAACAGCCTATACGGTATCAGCTAGTTGGTAGTGTAATGGACTACCAAGGCTATGACGCCTAGGGGAGGTGAGAGCCTGACCCCCACCGATGGGACTGAGACACGGCCCATACACCTACGGGTGGCTGCAGTCGAGAATCTTCCACAATGGACGAAAGTCTGATGGAGCGACGCCGCGTGGTTGATGAAGTGGTTCGCCATGTAAAAACCTTTTATGAGGGAAGAAGTTTATTGACGGTACCTCATGAATAAGGGGCTCCTAATCTCGTGCCAGCAGGAGCGGTAATACGAGAGCCCCGAGCGTTATCCGGAATTATTGGGCGTAAAGTGTACGTAGGCGGTTATGTTAGTCATTTTTCAAATCTATCGGCTCAACCGGTAAACTGGAAATGAAACGGCATTGACTAGAGGCTGTAAGAGGTATATGGAACTCATGGTGTAGGGGTGAAATCCGTTGATATCATGGGGAACACCAAAAGCGAAGGCAATATACTGGTACAGTTCTGACGCTGAGGTACGAAAGCGTGGGTAGCGAATGGGATTAGATACCCCAGTAGTCCACGCCCTAAACGATGTTCTCTTGCTTTTCGGAGTATCGACCCTCTGAGAGGCGACGCTAACGCTATAAGAGAACCGCCTGGGAAGTACGGCCGCAAGGCTAAAACTCAAAGGAATAGACGGGGACTTGCACAAGCGGTGGATTATGTGGTTTAATTCGATGATAAACGAAGAACCTTACCAAGGTTAGAAATCCAGGTGAAGACTCGGCGGAAACGTGAGTCGTCCGCAAGGACAGTTGGACAGGTGCTGCATGGCCGTCGTCAGTTCGTGGCTTGAGTTGTTCCCTTAAGTGGGGAAACGAACGCAACCCTTATCGTGTGTTACAAGTGTCACACGAGACTGCCCCCGCAAAAGCGCGCACAGGCGCGCTTCAGGTGAAAAGTTTTAAAGTTGAAAGTTATCAGGTAGCTACATTGTAGCTTCTTTATAACTTTATAAACTTGTTACTTTTTACTTGAAGCGTACTTTGTACGCTTCTGCGGGGGAGGAAGGAGAGGATGACGCCAGGTCAGCATGGCCCTTGATACCTTGGGCTACACACATAATACAATGGCATATACAACAGGTCGCGACGGGGTAACCCTGAGCCAATCCTTAGAAAGTATGCCTCAGTTCGGATTGGGGGCTGAAACTCGACCCCATGAAGTTGGAATCGCTAGTAATCGCGGGTCAGATATACCGCGGTGAATACGTTCTCAAGTCTTGTACTCACAATAAAAGCGCACAGCAGGTTATATAACTAAATGGTTAAAATCCATTCCTCTTTATCGTCTAAAGAGCGTAGCAGAAAGATAGTCGTTAATTCGCGAGGATTACGATGGAGGATCTGGATGCAAATTACAGCCCTATCTAAAAATAATGTCGATCGAGCTCTGAAATCCCATAGAGGCGGTGAGCAGAGCGAAGATCCTAGAAAAGACATGATAGGGATGCAAGGAATAGCTATATAACTGACCTGTGGAGATCTGATGCTGTTATCATACAATATGTATGATATAATTAAACTTACGCAGCGTCAGAAGTCAGCTGAGTCATAGTAGTTTGCATTTAAGCAAATGAAGGCACTCACTCTATGCAGAATTTTAACCCAGATTACATTATAGGACTGGTTGATGGAGAAGGCAGTTTTACTGTCTATGTTCGTCATCCAGAAAAAGTTTCTTTAACTCGTAGAGTTCAAATAGAACCAAAGTTTTATTTGAAACTTATCGAAAAAGATAAAGAAATTTTGTATGGTTTACAAAAATTTTTTGGTTGTGGAAGCGTTTATTTTCAAAAAGATAATCGTCCTAATCATCAAAATTGTTATCGATATGAAGTCTATAATAGAAATGAATTACGAACAATTATAATTCCATTTTTTAAAAAATATATTTTGAAATTTCCTTCAAAAAGAAATGATTTTAATATTTTTTGTAAAATGTTTTTATTAATTGATCGCGGTGATCATTTAAAAGAATCTGGTTTAAGAAAGTTGTATGAATTGAAACAACATATGCATTAGAGCTCGCCGCATACGGGAAATCCGTCCGTGCGGTGGGAACATCAACTCGTAGTTTAACGAGAATATTCGCCCGTCAATTCAAGGGAGCTGGTAGTACCCGAAGGCTCATCATACGGTGGGACTACGGTAAGATCAGTGACAGGGAATAAGTCGTAACAAGGCACGGGTAGCGGAAGCTGTTCGTGGAATTAATCAAATTGATACACGATTTTGGTACACATTTATGTGTATGCAAGATTTTAGTCGATTATCTTGTTCTGCAAGATACAAATTATAGTAGTTATATTTCAAAAGACCTACTCGCTATAATGCGCGATAAAATTATACAAATCCATAGCGTATATTCATATGAATACACTATGGTCCTAGAGCGAAACAAAAGAAAGTTAAATGTGCTTGTATGTATTCTGTATAAAATTGTTAAACAAAAAAGCGACACATACTGTGTCGCTTTTTTGTTTCACCTCACCCTTCCGTCCCTCTCCTTTACAAGAGAGGGGAATGTTGTAGCTTTATACTATAAGTTTATATTAAATATATTATCTATTACTTTATACATTTCTATGTAAGTACACTCCCTTCTCTTGATAAGGAGAAGGGTCGGGGATGAGGTGTGTGACGAAAAAATCTAGGGTTGCAAAAAAAGCTTATTTTTGGTATAAGTAATATATGGTTATACGAATGAGGCACACAAAAGCGCACACGGGGAACCGTCGTTCGCACCATGCTTTGAAAGACATTAAAACTGTAACTGATAAAGAAACAGGATCTGTTCATTTGCGCCACCGTGTTGATATGAAAACCGGTATTTACAAAGGAAAAAAGGTCATTGATGTTTTAAAAAAGGTGGAGAAAAAGATAATGAAAAAGCGCAAAAAGTAATTTTTTGCGTTCTTTTTCTATTAGTTCATTGTAATAAATTATGGCAAACAGGCATTTATCAAGATCTATCGTGCTACAATCACTTTTCGAGTGGGATTTTCGTGGTCTTATAATTGAAGAAGTTCCATCTATTGTAAATCGTAATATTGTTGAATTTGCACCTGGGCATCCGGATGCGGATTTTGCGCGGACTTTATCAAAACTTATTTTATCCAAAAGATCTATATTGGATGATGTTATTGTCAAAGCCGCTCCCGAATGGCCAATAGAAAAAATAGGAATTATTGATCGTAATATTTTGCGTATTGGTTTAACTGAATTACTATTTGGTGATCGTGACAATGTACCACCCAAAGTTGCAATTAATGAATCAATTGAACTTGCAAAATCTTTTGGGTCTGATATGTCACCTAAATTTGTTAATGGAGTCTTGGGTGCAGTTTATAAAGAAATGGGCGAGCCTGGTAAAATGGATCATGGTAAAAATGCACACAGAATACAAGAGCGAAACAAAACACCAATTGTTGTTGACCCTGATACATTACCAATAGAGAAAAAGGCCGGAGCAGTAGTATATTCAATTTATAATGATATGGTTTATTTTGCACTTGTGCATGATATTTTTGGTTTTTGGACATTATCAAAGGGTGGGGTAGACGATATTGATGATGAACAGCAGGGTGCAATTCGCGAAATTAAAGAAGAACTTGGTATAGATATAACAATCCAACAAGAATTAGGACGGAATGAATATATTGCATCACACCCAATAAAGGGTAAAGTTAAAAAACAAGTAGTATATTTTCTCGGATATGCAGAATTTGCTGATTTACATTTAGAAAAGTCTGGGGGGCTTGATGGGGCACAATGGTTTCCACTTTCGAATATTCCAAGTTTAAATTTATACGAAAACATTATTCCTCTTTTGGCGCAGGCTACAGAAATAATAACAAATACAAAAAAATAGTATGGTGGATTTTACAAAATTTGAAAAATCAATTGGTGTTAGTTTTAAAAATAAAGATCTTCTAACCCAAGCATATGTACATCGTTCTTATTTGAATGAAAATACAAAACTGGGCATTGGTCACAATGAAAGACTTGAATTTTTAGGCGATGCAGTGATAGAGCTAATCGTTACAGACTTTTTATACAAAACATATCCGGATTGTGCCGAAGGCGAATTAACTGCGTACCGTAGCGCACTTGTTAATGCCAATATAATTGGAGAAGTTGCCACAAATCTTAAAATGAATGAATATTTGTTATTATCCAAAGGTGAAACTCGTGATATTGGTAAAGCCCGAACTTATATATTAGCAAATACTTTTGAAGCAGTTGTTGGTGCAATTTATGAAGACCAAGGCTATGAAAATGCGAAAGTTTTTGTGGAAAAGAATTTGTGTATCCATATAAATGAAATTGTAAAAAACAAATTATGGCGGGATGCAAAAAGTTTGATTCAAGAAAAATCACAAGAACATATGTCTTTTACACCAGTTTACAAAGTCATTAGTGAAACAGGCCCTGATCACGATAAACATTTTACTGTTGGCATATTCTTGGGGAATGAGAGAGTCGCCGAGGGCAAAGGCCATTCAAAACAAGAAGCCGAGCAAAATGCTGCACGAGGTGCATTAGAAAAAAAGAATTGGCTTGATTAAGAAGAAGTTATAAAGTAGAAAGTTTATAAAGTTATAAAGCAATTATAAAGAAAATCACACTATGATAATAAAATCTTTTGAAGACATTATGGTTTGGAGTAAAGCAAAGGAATTTGTTGTTTTAGTCTATAAACATTTTTCTAATATAAAAGATTATTCTTTTAGAGACCAAATTCAAAGAGCTTCAGTTTCAATAATGAATAACATTGCTGAGGGTTTTGAAAGACAAACAAATAAAGAATTAAGGAATTTTCTTTTTATTGCCAAAGGTTCATGTGGAGAGGTTAGATCTATGCTTTCTTTGGCTGTTGATCTAAATTATATTTCTTTAAAAGAAAAAGAAATTCTTAGTGAAAGGTCGATAGAGATATCTAAAATGCTTTCGGGTTTTATTAAAACTTTATAACTTTCAACTTTATGACTTTACGAACTTTGGAGATAAATGGTTTCAAGTCTTTTGGTAAAAAGTCTTCTATATCTGTAGATGCACCAATTACTGCAATTGTTGGGCCGAATGGGTCTGGTAAATCAAATGTTGTTGAAGCAATGCGATTTGTACTTGGTGAACAATCCATGAAGTCTTTGCGTGGTAAAGGCACTAGTGATTTATTATTCAAAGGTTCAAAATTAAGTAATGCTGTTAACAAACTTAAAGTTGAAATATTTTTTGATAATAAAAAAAGAAAGCTTTCATTATCGAACGATATTGGTAAAAATATTTCACTTGATTTTGATACTGTTAGCATTGCTCGTGAATTTTATGCTGATGGGCATAGTGTATATAGTATTCAAGGTAGCGAAGTAAGATTAAAAGATGTTACGGATTTATTAGCATCTGTTCATATTGGGTCATCCGGGCATCATATAATTTCTCAGGGTCAAGCCGACAGACTATTGACTGCCAGTGCAAAAGAAAGACGCGCAATGATAGATGATGCACTGGGTTTACGAATTTATGAAATCCGTATTCGAGATTCAATGCGCAAATTAGAAAAATCTAAAATAAATATATCCGAGATAATGTCCGCGAGGAGAGAATTGGCTCCACATTTGAATTTCTTGCGAAAACAAGTAGAAAAATTAAATGAAGCCGAAGAGGCTCGCAGAGAATTGTCGCGCCGGTATTTTCATTATGAAAAAAGTACAAGGTCGATAGTTTCTACTCGTCATGATTTATTAAATAAAGAATTATTCAATATTGAGACTGAGCTTACTTTATATAAAAATACTGATGAATCTCCTGAACCCGCGTTAGAGAATAATGAAATATCTAGTATCAAAGAAAGCATTGAAAGAATTAATGCTGAAAAGTCTGTATTGTTGCGCACTCGAGAATCACTAGAAAGGCAATTGGGGCGTACCGAAGGTTTGATCGAAGCTTTTCGTAAACCCCATGTTTCAAACAATTCTGTTGATCAGGATGTTGTTATATCAAGGGAAAAATTTATAAGATTTTGTGAAGAGATAAACAATGAACTTGAAAATGTTATAAATAATCCAACAACAGATTTTCATCTTATTTCTACAAGTTTGCGAGAATTAGGTAAAAAAGTAAAAAGCTTTTTAGATAACTACAAAGGCGTTTCTGGTAATACACAAGATAAAATAGAAAAACCTATAAATAGTTTAAGTGATAATAATGAAGAATTAAATCAAGCATTACAATTGGAAGATAGTTTAAAAAAAGAAATAGAAAAAAATATAGAATCGGTTAGGTTGTTGGATGTAGACGAAAAATTACAATTAAAAACATTGCAAGATAAAGAAATACAAATAAGATCAAGCGAAGCCGAAAAATATAAAGCTCGTGTTGAGAAAACAAGACTGTTGGGGGAGAAGTCAAAAGTAGAATCGGATTTAGAACGAATTTTGCAAGACAAGATGCTAATGGACGAAGAAAAGAAATTGTTTGAACCATTTTTGATTAATTCGCTTGACCATGCAGAAACTGATGCGCCATTGGGTAAAGAGGCCTTAGTGATAGAAAGAAGGGCTCTTGAGAGGCTACGCTTGAAATTAGAAGACATAGGAGGTGGATCTGGGGGAGACATAATTGCTGAATTTGAAACAACAAAAGAAAGGGATGAATATTTGAGCAAAGAGTTAGCAGATTTAAATAATAGTATAGAATCATTACTGAAATTAATTAGTGATTTGCGAGAAACTGTACGACTTGAATTTAGTAAAGGTATTGATAAGATAAATGTATTTTTTGCTGAATTCTTCAAACTCATGTTTGGTGGGGGAAATGCATTTTTGTCATTAGTTTCTGAACTTAAAAAAGATATAAAATTAGAAATAGATTCGTTGGATGATGAATCTTTAGATGATGATGAAGAAGAATCATTGTTACCCAAGTTTGAAAGGGGAGTAAATATTCATGTTGATTTGCCCAATAAAAAAGTTAAAGAATTAACAATGCTTTCCGGAGGCGAGAGATCTCTTGTGTCAATTGCATTGTTGTTTGCAATTTCACAAGTCAACCCGCCACCATTCTTGGTTCTTGACGAAACCGACGCGGCGCTCGATGAAGCAAACTCGCGCCGCTACGGCGACATGCTTGAAAAGCTCTCGTCCCACACCCAACTGATCGTTGTAACTCACAATCGCGAGACAATGTCGCGCGCTGGCACTATCTACGGCGTAACTATGAACTCCGACTCTGTCTCCAAGCTCCTGTCTATCGAATTCGCAGACGCCACCAAAATAGCGAAATAATAGAGCAAAACAGAGCAAGGAGAGGCCTTTTTTTATTGTGTTATTTCCAATTTTAAACACTCCATCTGTCTTTCAGACATCTCCCCCTTGGCAGGGGGCGAATTTAAGCGCCAATCATTGACATAAGATATAGACAATTAGTATAATAGGACTATTACTCGTAATTTAGTATATATTTTAATTTATGCATGAAGGTAAAACAGAAGATACAGGTGAGAAAAAAATAGATGGAACAGAAATTCCAGCAGGTGTTGGTGGGCAAGAGGATCCTTTTGCCACGGGTCGCGAAAGAATGGCCGCTATTAGTACAAAATTAAACAGTGTAAAGGAGAAAGTTTCCTCTTGGTTTACTAAAGCTGGTAGTTCAATATCTCGATTTTGGAATAAAACAAAACATTTTGGAGGTGAAGCAGTAGCTGCAACACTTTCCGCTCCAGAACTCGCTAAACAGGCCGATAAATATACAGATGAAAAAGCTCATGAGTTAGGCGTAGCTATTGGTGAAAAAGCTGTTGCCGCCACAGAATGGGTAGATGATAAATTTGATAAAATGGAACAAGGAGTAGAAGCCGGTTATGAATGGTCAAAAGATAAAGTAACTGCATTTGGTAATAAAATGAATGAAGGCCGTGATGCTGTAGGAGCTTGGGCTGATAAAAAGACTGACCAATTGAATGAATTTGCTACTGAAAAGAAAGAGCTTGTATTAGCTGTTGCTTCTTATGCAAAAGATAAAACTGTAGAAAAATTAGTAAAAGTCAAAGATGGTGTTGCTGATAGATATGACAAAGTTAAAGCTTATGGAGAAAATGCTTATATGTCCGCAAAAATGAAAGTTGCCGAAATAAAGCAAAAATATCGTGATGAGCAAAATCGAAAAAGATTAGAAAAAGCAAAAGCCGATTATGATGCTGAACTTGCACAAACTGTAGCTGATTTACAAAATGCAGAACAAGCTGAAATGGATGCAAAAAATATGGCTGAACAAATGAAGCAAAGAAAAGAAGCTTTGGCTGCTAAAATTTCTCTTATGGAAAACTTATCAATGGTTGCTTAATTAAATAAAATATATATGAATAAACAAGAATTTATAGATAAAATTACAAATAGTCCATTGAGTGCAGATAGAAAAAATAAAATATTAGCTTTATTGTCTTCCGGCGAATTAACTTTTGATATAAAAGAAGAAATAAAAGATATTATCCAAGAAGATATTGATAGTGATAATACTAGCATGTCCGATGCTGATAAAGCTGATATTGCTGCTTCAAATGTGCAAATGGAAACTGAATTATCTGCCGTTGAGAATGATTTAGCAGGGGATATGCAGTTTGTAGAAGCCGAATTGAACAGTCTTGAAGAGATGGTTAAGGAAGTTGATGGCATTGTTGACCAAGCAAATATAGAATCTTTACAGTCTAAAATACAAGAAATGTAATTTTTAGGGTAATTTCTAAAAAGCCTTATAAAATAGCATTAAAATACCCCTTTTGACTGTCGTCAAGAGGGGTATTGACTTTTATCTTCCAATATGCTATTATATACCTAAGACAAGAAAATTAAAAATTGAAAAAAAACATGATAGGAGTATTAGCAGCACTTGCTATTACTTTCTCAGCGCTCTACGCGAGTGCACAAAGTGCCCATAAGGTTAGTAATGTTCCGTATTCACTATTAGCTACCGGTAATTATGACAACACTGTTGTAAATGATGCTGGTAACACAGGCGAACAAATTGTAAACCTGATAGTTGAATGGTGTAAAATCAATGGACATGCAATGTCCGACACCGGGAATAAAACTTTCATTCTTACTGAACCGCATGAAAATACTGCGGCGAACAAACGGATGCTTTATCCATTCTATGACAGGACACCTTCGGGGCCCGCAATGGGATGGGAATATCCCTTGTTTAAAGAAGAGTGTTGCAACTTAGTTGCAGACTCTAGGAATGAAACTAAACTGGTTGAGCTCTTAAAAAAGTTCAATTCAGGAAACTTTATCTCCACCACTTGGGGGAATACAGGTGGAACCCCGAAAGGTGACGGGTCAAGCTCACTTAATAATAATCAAAATTTAAACAATAAGATACATATGGACACAATCCAAGTTTTAATTAGCGGTAGTGCCGCGGTGAATGCAGGAGCGACCAACGGCTCAGCAGGACTTCCATGGTGGGCAATATTATTGATAATTCTTGGGTCTCTAGCACTCATTGCGTTATTAATTTATTTTTTACGCCCACGGCCAGCCAGAGATTTCATTGCCCAACTTGAAGATAGCTGGGATGTGGAAGATAATGTGTTGAGACACAATCGTAGAAGAATTCGTCGGGCTGACGATTTTCAATCCGAAAGGAATGATTTCCTTTATGAGGAAAATCAACGATTGAATAGACTTTACACTACTCCTCCTAATCACGGTGGCGGTCACTAAAGAATTTTGCTAGTTTTTAAACTAGACTCCATTCAGGGAGAAAAAAATATACTGAATAAGTCAAAGGCCTACCCCACAAAGGAGGCCTTTTTTAATTCTTCTCTTTAATTTCCCAAGTTAAAATATCCTGCAAACGGTCAGCGACAAGCAGGGTGTAGTACTTGTATTTATTTTGTGTTATTATATTAAATATGACAAAAAGTAAAGTTATTGATTTTTGGATGGAAAGTAGTAAAAAAGACTTTGAAGTTGCAAATGGGCTTTTCAAATTAAAACATTTTCCCCAAGCTCTTTTCTTTTGTCATCTGAGTCTCGAAAAATTACTAAAAGGTTTAATTGTAAAACATACAAAAGAAAATCCTCCATTCAGTCATGATTTGGAAAAACTTGCTATCTTGACTGGATTTGAAATCAGTAAAAAATATTTTAATATATTAAATGAAATTTCTTCTTTTAATATTGCTGGAAGATATGGTGATGAAAAGTTTGAATTTTATAAAAAGTTTAATAAGAAAGATATTGTTGAAAAATATCTAAATCTTACAAAAGAATTAATTTTATGGCTAAAAAAAGAATCTCAAAAAAAATAATTAATATGGTTTTAGGTTATACACAAAGACTTTCAAAAGAAGAGGCTATTTTTATTGTTTTTTCATTTATTTTTGGTTCAACTGCAACAGGGAAAAATAATGAAAAAAGTGATATAGATGTTTGTATTGTTTCTCCTTTTTTTAATGATAGAATTAAAGCAATTCAGTTTTTATTAAAAAATAGGAATAAAGCTGAAGTCATTTCAGGGCTTGAGCCAATTGGTTTTTCATCAAAAGACTTTTTAGGGGGCAGTTCTTTGATTGAAGAAATAAAAAATACTGGTGTTCAAATATAATTTTTATTTTTTAAATATTCTTCTCTTTAATCTCCCCACTTAAAATATCCTGCAAGCGGTCGGCGACAAGGAGAGTGTATGTGATGGAGTCGCCAAGAGATACACGGATTTTGTTGGGAGAGCAAATTACCATACCACCAGTTTCCGTATCAATGATTTTAATAACCATATCGGTCATACCCACAAGCATACCTGTGCGATTTGTGTTGATAGCATTTTCTAAAAATTCAATTTGTTTGTAGCGAATACTGGTTCGTTCGGCTTCGGTCGCTCTTTCTTCGCGTTCGCTGGCATGTTCGGCTGTTGCATGCAGTTCTTTGGCAGTATATGGAGTATTTTTATTCAATAGCATATTACGGACAATTCTATGTGCGACAAGGTCGGGGTATCGGCGAATGGGAGATGTAAAATGAGTATAGGATTTTAAAGCAAGCCCAAAGTGCCCACTGTTTATTTCACTATAATGAGCTTTGGCCTGACAACGAATAATCATATCATCGATAATTGGGGCAATGGGTAAATTGATTACACTTTTTTGGATATGTTTTAAAATGTCAGCTGATTTTTTAAAATGCGCAGGAGTTTTGATTCCAAGACCGCGTGCAAATAAAACTAATTCCATAACTGCGATTTCATTTGGGTCACCATGAACACGATACATACCTTCTTTTTTACCTACACCATTGTTGCGTCCGGCAATATGGTTAGCTGTAATTGTGTTAGCCAGTAGCATAAAGCTTTCTATTAGCATATGCGATGGGCTTGATTTCTCACGAATTATGTCTATTGGCTTACCATTTTTATCTAATACAAAACGCACTTCGTCACGGTTAAATACTAATGCGCCCCTGGCAACACGAGATTTTTCCATAATAATTGCAAGATCCATTAATATTCTTAGTTCTTTATATAGTAAACCTTTTTTATTTTTTAAAATTTCGTCAACTTCATTATAGGTAAATCTTTTGTTGGAATTAATTATTCCAGGTCCAATCCAAGTGTCTTTTATACTACCATCGTGTCTTAAAGTTACAACAGTACTCATAGTCAAACGGGGGACAGCTTCTTTGAGACTACACAAATCATTTGATAATTTTTCCGGAAGCATTGGGATACATCTATCAACTAAATATATTGAAGTTCCGCGACGATATGCCTCCAAATCAATTGCGTCGCCAACCGTGACATAGTGTGAGACATCAGCAATGTGTATACCTATTTCATATTCATTATTTGGTAGTTCTTTGAGAGATAATGCATCATCAAAGTCTTGAGCCGTATCCGGGTCAATTGTACATGTTGTAATATCTCGAAAATCTCGTCGTCCATCACGGATTGCTAAATCTTCATTCAGTGTTGGTAGTTTGTGTACAGTGTCTATCAAAGCTTTTTCGAAAGTTGGATTTTCTAAACTTTCCGACAATATTAATGCCATATCGGTTTCGTGTTCACCCCTGGTTCCATATGTATGTACAATTTCACCTTCTATATTTCCAGGTATAACACTTGACCATGAAGTTATTTTAGCCAATGCTGCCGTACCACATGTAGATATTCCTAAATGCCCTGGCTTTAAATAAACTAAAAAAGGGAATTGCTTTTTAATTGGTTTCAAGAAAAATGTTTTACCTTCACAATCAATAACACCGGCAATAACAGTTGTACCGCGTTTTATTATTTCTGTTACTTTTCCGGCTAGACCTTTTTTACCAAACCGCGGTGGAAGCATTTCTATTTTTACAGTATCGCGGTCAATTGCATCGGCTGTCATGCCTTTGGGTATGATTATCGAGCTATTGTCTGGCAGGTCAATAAAACCATTACCGGATTTACTCATTCTGATTTTGCCGGTTGTGGTTTTTAGTTGTTGGCTGTTAGGTTTTAGCTTTTGGCTTTTATTTTTTTGTTGCTTGTTTTTATTTATTTTGTTTTTATTCCCCTCTTGAGGGGTGGCTGTAAGCCGGGGTGGATGTTTCTTCATATATATATTCCATCCTACCTTATTTAACGACGCTTGACTAGGGATTAAATTATTGATACTATGCCACTATGTTAAAAATTCGATTACAAAGATTCGGTCGCAAGAATAATCCCGCTTTTCGCGTGGTTTTGACTGATTCTAAAAATTCCACTAAAAGTGGTAAATTCATTAAAATTCTTGGAAATTATGATTTGAAACAAAATCTTTTTACTGTAGATAAAGAAGAAGTTGTAAAACGCATTGCAGAAGGTGCTGGTGTTTCCGACACTGTTCACAACTTTTTAGTTAAACAGGAAATAATCCAAGGTTCAAAAAAGAATGCTTTACCAAAGAAATCAAAGACTGGTAAGCGTAAAGATGCCAAAAAAAGTTAATACATGATATAATTCGTGTACACTCTTAATAATGAGTTTTAGTAGAAATAAGTGTTAATAAATAATTAAATATGCAGAACGATCAAGCCTTTCTTGATTATATAATCAAGGCGTTAGTAGACAGTCCCAGTGATGTAGAAATTATTCGAACCGTTGATGAAATGGGGGTTCTTTTGACTCTTAGTGTCAATCCGGCAGATATGGGTAAAGTTATCGGTCGCCAAGGTAATACTGCCAAAGCTATTCGAACATTGCTTCGTGTTATTGGTATGAAAAGTAATTCTCGTGTAAATTTGAAAATTAATGAACCAGCTGGTTCTACACATGTGCATGCATCAGCACACGCACCAAGTGATACCGCTGTAATGGCAGATATACCACCTGCACCCGCATCAATGTCCGCTGACCCATCAAGCACAATGGACGAAGCATTAGCTGATTTTAAAAGTATATAAATTAGGTTCTAGTTGCTAGTGACTAGTTTCTAGAAGAAGTCTCACTTTATTGTGGGATTTTTTCTTGCATTTTTTGACTAGAACCTATAACCTAGTAACTAGAACCTAACTTTATGAATTTCCATATCATAACCTTATTTCCGGAAATGTTTGACTCGTATTTGGGCGAGAGTATTTTAGCGCGGGCGATTATGGAGAAGAAGATTAAGGTAAATTTTGTAAATCCGCGTAAGTTTGTTAGTGGTAAATATAAAAAAGTCTGGCCCGACGGTAACATATCACAACAAATAGATGAACGACCATATGGTGGGGGACCTGGTATGGTTATGATGGCAGAACCTATACTAAAATCTGTCGATTTTATAGTTAAAAAGTTGCAAGTTGAAAGTCTAAAGCTAAAAGCTAAAAGCAAACAGCTAAAACCTATCCTTAAGATCATAAATTTCTCACCAAGTGGTAAAAAGTTTGATACAAGTTATGCAAAAACAAGTGTAAAAAAATATACTGATATTATTTTAATTTGCGGGCGATATGAAGGTATCGATGCAAGGGTAAATAAAGTTTTGTCTAAATTTTATGGAAAAGTTGATGAAATTTCAATTGGTGATTTTGTTTTAACCGGTGGGGAATTGCCGGCAATGATATTAGTTGATTGCATTTCTCGACAGGTTGTAGGGGTATTGGGTAATTTTGATTCTCGAGAAGAAGAGCGTATCAGTAGTAGTGAAGTATATACAAGGCCAGAAGTTATAAAGTATAAAGTTAAAAGTTATAAAGTTCCAAAGGTGTTACTCTCCGGAGATCATAAGAAGATAGAAGAGTGGAAGAAGGGGAAATTCTAGTTATCCACAGTTGACTGTGAACGCTCGTTCACCTATAATTAGTTTAGTTGGTTTTAATATTATGAGTATAGATAAATAAAAGTTATAATAAAAATATGTCATTAGCTACTATTCCACAAGCATCAAGATGGGCAACAGATTATCTAAATAAAGAAATATTACCTAATAATATTTCTTATCTTGTTCAATATGGCAAGGTAAAAAAACATGGAGAGAATGGCTCAACTATGATTGATTTAGATGATTTAAAGAAATATTATGAATCTTATAATAATACACGTGAAGTAAGTTGGAAAAAAAATTTAGGTAATGATTTAAATTGGACACTTTCTTTTGATAATTTACGAGAGGTAGACACAACAAAACATGTTCATAGACTTCACCCGTACAAAGGGAAATATATTCCTCAATTGGTTGAGTATTTTATAGATAATCATACTGATTCTTTTAAGAAAGAGACCTATTTTAAGTCTGGGGATATTATTCTTGACCCATTCTTAGGTTCTGGAACGACAATTATTCAATCTTTAGAAATGGGTATTCACTCTATTGGTATAGATGTTTCAGAATTTAACTGTATGATTGCAAGTTGTAAGGCCACTTATTATGATGATGAATATTTAAAAAAAGCGATTAAAAAATTAATTGACTCACTTGATTCTTTTGAATATGATAATAAAATTCAAAATTTTGAAAAAGAACTTTTAGCTGAACTTGCTAAACTTAACTTGGTGAATTTTCCAGGTTCTGACTTCAAGTATAAAATTAATCAAGGAAGTTTTAATGAAAAGAGTTTTGCTATTGAAAAAGAAAAAGAATTTTTACCTATTTATCAAAAACTCCTCAAAAAGTATTCAATTAAGACAAAACAAGATAATTCTGAATCTTTTCTTGATGTTTGGTTTATGAATAATATTCGTCGTGAGATTGATCATGTATTCCAGACAATAAAACAAGAAAAGGATCTTAAGACGCGAAAAATGCTTGCGCTTATTTTGAGTAGAACAATTAGGTCATGTCGTGCAACTACGCATAGTGACCTAGCAACCCTTAAGGAGCCTCAAATTACCACTTATTATTGCTATAAGCACAAAAAAATCTGCAAGCCTCTTTTCTCAATAAAAAGCATGCTCAATCGCTATGCCGTTGATACCTTAAGCAGAATCAGGGAATTTAATAAACTACGTAAGTCTGTCCATTATTCTGTCTTAACTGGTGATTCAAGAGTTATAAATATTTTTGAAAAAATAGAAAAGCAAAATTTAGAATTTACTAAAATTTTAAAAAAACAGAAAATAGCAGGTATTTTTTGCTCACCTCCTTATGTTGGACAAATTGATTATCATGAACAACACGCCTATGCTTATGATCTTCTTGGTTTTAAGCGTAAAGACGATTTAGAAATTGGTCCATTATATAAAGGACAAGGATTAGAGGCTAGAAAGTCATATGTTCAAGGGATATCTGATGTATTAAATAATTGTAAAAAATATTTTAAAGATGATTATAATGTATTCCTTGTTGCAAATGATAAGTTTAATCTTTATCCAGATATTGCAGAAAAATCAGGAATGAAAATAGTAAATCAGTTTAAAAGACCAGTACTGAATCGTACGGAACGAGATCGAAATCCTTATTCAGAAATAATTTTTCATTTTAAATCAATATAATTTATGGCTTTAACAAAAGATCAAAAAAATAGAATAAGTGAAGTAGTTAAAAAAATTATGGTTAGTAGAATCGAAAGTTTTCCTAGTGATGAACTCAAGGGGAATAGAAATGCACCATTTCATGACGCTGTACTAGAGTGTTTTAAAAATCAATTTAGAAACTTAAACATAGAAACTTCAAGATTAATTGCTTTAACAAGTTGGATGCATGGATTAAATACATCACTTGGTTCAGGATTTGAAAGTATTGCACATATTTTATCTGGTGGTTATAAACGTCAATTTACAAGTGAATTTACTTTGAAAATAAAAGAGAGTCAATCTTTTATTATTGATAAAATACTTCGTGACCTAAAAGAGGGGATAGTAGAACCAAATTTAAAAAAAGAAAATAAATTACTCCTAACTTTTAATTCTAAAGAAAAAGAAATTAATTCCTTGGGATTTTCTGCTGATGTTTTTATTGAAAAGAAATCTGAAATTATTGCGATAGAAGTTAAATCAGTTAGACCAAATTCAGGTGAAGGTAGAGGAGAAAAACAAAAAATTCTTTTTGGAAAAGCAGCGTTACAAATGTTATACCCAAATCATAAAATTAAGTTTTTTGTAGGTTTTCCTTTTGATCCAACTTCACCAAAATCTACTGGATATGATAAAAAAAGATTTTTTAATTATTTAATTGAATTTAAAAAATTCTTTGCAGAGGATGAAATTCTTATAGCTTCTGAATTCTGGGATTTTTTAAGTGGGAGTAAAAATACAATGGAAGAAATACTTGGAGTAATTTCTGAAACAGTATCACAAATTCGAGGCTAGCCCTCCCCTTTAGCAAGGGAGGGTAATCGCAAAATTCTCCCCTTGTTAAGGGGGAGATGTCTAGCAAGACAGAGAGGGTGTTTATTTCTTGCAAAAAATAGTCTTTTGTGCTAGGCTATTTTTAGTGCAGATTGAGTTACGATTAGGGTGGCACCCCATTAAATGTAACGCCTTTGGGCAAAAAAATCTATTCTCATGCGAGATTGGTACAAATAAAAAATAATAATTATAACGGGGAATTAATTTCCGCGTCTTTTGGCTTTTTAATAGAAAAATTTAAATAATTAAAGATGAGTACTACACACAATACACGCGTTAAGAAAACTTTTTCACGGTTCAAGACCCCTTTTACCCCATTCCCATCATTGATTGAAAATCAATTGGTATCTTTTGAATGGTTAGTTGAAAAAGGATTGAAAGAAGTTTTCAAAGAATTTTCACCAATTAAAGATTATTCTGGGAAAAAGTTTGAACTTGATTTTGTTTCATTTTCTTTGTCCGAACCAAAAACTACTGAAGAAGAAGCAAAATTCAATCAAGTTACTTATGAAGGGCAATTAAAAGCCCGAGTAAAGTTAACTAATAAATCTATTGATAGTTCTAAAGAACAAGAAATATTTATGGCTGATATTCCACTAATGACTGCTCATGGAACATTTATTATAAATGGTGTTGAACGAGTCATTGTGCCACAACTTGCCCGTTCTTTTGGTGTATTTTTTACAGATCAAGATTTGAAAGGCAAAAGATATTTTGGAGCAAAAATAATTCCGGCTCGTGGAGTTTGGATTGAAATTGATTCTGAAGTTGATGGTGGGTTGTATGTTCGTATTGATAAAAAAAGAAAATTTAATGTTGTAACATTACTTCGTGCATTAGGATTGGGCACTGATGAAGCTATTTTGGAAGCAACTGGTAAAAATGCAAAATTAAAAGAAGTATTGAAAGTTTTAATTACCAAAGATACTTCAAAAAATCAAGCAAATGCATATTTGGAAATATATAAAAAACTTCGCGATGGAGATTTAGCAGACGAAAAAAATGCGCGAGAATATATTGAAGCTATAATGTCTCCTGAGAGATATGATCTTTCTCCTGTTGGAAGATTTAGATTTAATAAAAGATTTAATAAATCACAAGATTCAAAAGATCTTGAAGTTCGGACATTGTCATCTGATGATGTAATGTCTATTTTATCTCATATAATTGAGTTAAATTTGACACCTAATGCAAAAAGTGATGATATTGATCACTTGGGTCAAAGACGAGTTCGTTATGTTGGGGAAATGCTTCAACAAAAAATTCGTGTTGGTTTTACACAAATGAAAAGAAATATTCAAGATAGAATGTCAACAATTGATATTGATACAACATTACCAGTTCAAATTCTTAACCAAAGACCACTAGAAGCTCGTATAAAAGAATTTTTTACAACTAACCAATTGTCTCAATTTATGAACCAAGAAAATGTCCTAGCAGAATTAGAGCATTTGCGAACACTTTCTGCGCTTGGTCCTGGTGGTCTTACACGCGAGAGAGCAGGTCTTGAAGTTCGTGATGTACATACATCGCACTATGGACGTGTATGTCCTATCCACACCCCAGAAGGTCCAAACATTGGTTTGATTCTTCATCTTGCAACATATGCGAAAATTAATGAATTTGGAATTATTGAAACTCCTTATGTAAAAGTTGTTAAAGGTAAAATTACTGGTGAGATTATTTATCTTAATGCTCTTGAAGAAGAAAGGGTTGTTATTGCTCATGCTGGTCTTAAATATGATGATAAAGGAATGATTGTGGATGATTTTGTAGAATCTCGTATTTGTACATCACCGGGGCTTGCTCGCAGAGAAGATGTTGATTTCGTAGATGTTGCGCCCAATCAAGCTTTTTCTCTTGCTACATCTATGATTCCATTTTTGGAACATAATGATGGAAACCGAGCATTGATGGGATCAAACATGCAAAAACAAGCAGTACCTTGCATAATTCCAATGGCACCATTGGTGGCAACTGGTATTGAAGCCTTGGCAGGACGTGATTCTGGACGATTGGTATTGTCCAATACCGCGGGGACTGTGACATATGTTGATGCTAAAAAAGTTATGATTAAAGACAAAGAAGGTAAAAATCATACATATAGTTTAATTAATTTTTCTCGAACAAATAATTTTAATGTTGCTCATCAAAGACCAATAGTTAATATTGGAGATACTATAAAAGTAGGAGATATTTTAGCGGATACAAGTTCAACAGTAAATGGTGAAATTTCTCTTGGACAAAATGTTCGAGTTGCATTTATGACATGGAACGGAGCAAACTTTGAAGATGCGATAATACTTTCCGAAGATTTGGTTCGTCGTAGTATCTTTACTTCTATTTACACAACAGAATTTGTTTGTAATGTTCGTGATACAAAACTTGGTCCCGAGCAAACCACACGCGATATTCCTAATGTTGGTGAATTAAAATTAAAAGATTTAGACGAAGATGGAATAATTCGTATTGGAGCCGAGGTTCGTGAAAATGATATTCTTGTTGGTAAAATTACTCCAAAGGGTGAGACTGAATTAACTCCTGAAGAAAGACTTCTTCGTAGTATTTTTGCAGAAAAAGCTCGCGATGTTAAAGATACATCATTGCGTCTTGAGCATGGTAAAAAAGGACGCGTTGTAGGAATAAAAATCTTTTCTCGTGAAGCAGGAAATAAATTAGAATCTGGAATTTTAAAAAGAATTATTGTTGAAATTGCACAAGTTCGTAATATTTCTGTTGGTGATAAATTGGCAGGTCGTCATGGTAACAAAGGTGTTATCTCACGAATTTTACCTATTGAAGAAATGCCATATATGGCTGATGGAACACCAATGGAAGTTCTTTTGACACCACTGGGTATTCCTTCTCGTATGAACTTGGGACAAATTTTGGAATTACATTTAGGACTTGCTGCGGAAAAATTAGGTTATCAAGCAATTGTTCCACCATTTATGTCGGCAACAGTTGATGAAATTCAAAGTGAACTTGTCAAAGCCGGCATGCCAGAATCTGGTCGCGTAACACTATATGATGGACGAACTGGTGAAGCTTTTGAACAAGATATTGCAATTGGTATGAAATATATGTTGAAACTGCACCACATGGTAGAAGACAAATTACATATGCGTGCAATTGGGCCATATTCTTTGATTACACAGCAACCATTAGGAGGTAAAGCACAATCCGGAGGTCAAAGATTTGGAGAAATGGAGGTCTGGGCGCTTGAAGGTTATGGAGCATCACATATCTTACGCGAAATGCTTACAGTTAAATCTGATGATATTCAGGGCCGTTCACAAACATTTGATGCAATAATCAAAGGCAATCCAACTCCTGAACCACATTCACCAGCATCATTTAATGTTATGTTGTCATATTTGCGAGGTCTTGCATTGGATGTTGATTTAAGAAAAATGTCAAATGATATTGATGATGATATAGAAGCTGAAGTAGCACCTGAAGTTGAAGAAGTAATTAGTGAATTGTCGAATAATTTAGAAGATACTAACGAGGCGCAAGCTTAATTTATATGAGTACAAAAACATTTGATACTAAATCATTCGATTACATAACACTTCGTTTAGCTTCACCAGATAGAATGCGTGAATGGTCATTTGGTGAAATTACAAAACCAGAAACTATTAACTATCGTACAGGCCGAAGTGAACGCGGTGGACTTTTTGATGAAAAAATATTTGGACCAGAAAAAGATTATGAATGTTACTGTGGTAAATATCGCCGTATTCGTTACAAAGATATTGTATGTGAAAAATGTGGAGTTGAAGTAACACGAGCAATAGTTAGACGAGAAAGAATGGGGCATATTGAATTAGCAAGTCCTGTTGCGCATATTTGGTTTTTAAAAGGTGTTCCATCTCGTATGGCTCTTGTTATGGGTATTACGGGTGGAGATTTGGAAAAAGTTATTTATTTTGCAGGTTATATTGTAACAATAGTTCATGAAGATGCAAAAGATGAAATTAAAAAAAGTCTTGAAAGTGAATATAAATCAAAAATAAAAACTGTAACCGATGAAGATTCAAAATTAAAATTAAAAGAATTATTCTCACAAGCACAATCCGATATTGACAGCATTGTTCAGGGTCGCGTTATGAATGAACTTCAGTATCATCATTTTTCATTAAAATATGGAAGTTGTTTTGAAGCCAGTATTGGTGCCGAAGCAATTTTTTCTTTGTTTAAAAATATTGATTTGGAAAAATTAAAAAACCAAATTGAAACAAGTTTATTAAAAGCAAAGACACTCGAGCGGGAAAAATTAGAAAAGCGTCTTACACTAATAAGAGCATTACTTCACTCGCATTCTCGTCCTGAATGGATGTTTCTTTCTGTAATTCCTGTAATTCCACCAGCACTTCGTCCAATGGTTGCACTTGATGGTGGACGACATGCCACAAGTGATATTAATGATTTATATAGACGGGTAATTAATCGTAATAATCGTCTTCGAAAGTTGATAGAAATTTCTGCACCAGATGTAATTTTGCGTAATGAAAAAAGAATTCTTCAAGAAGCAGTTGATGCATTGATTGATAATTCAATGGCAAAACAAGATGGGGCTCAAGCAATGAGTCAATCTCAAAAACGAGCATTAAAATCATTAGCGGATAATTTAAAATCAAAACAAGGATTGTTTCGTGCAAATTTGCTGGGTAAACGCGTAGACTATTCAGGACGTTCTGTTATTGTTGTTGGTCCTGATTTAAGACTTAATCAATGTGGGCTTCCAAAACATATGGCATTGGAATTATTCCGTCCATTTGTAATTGCAAAATTAATTGAAACAGAATTAGCATATAATATTCGTGGGGCAAATAAATTAATTGAAGATCAAATTCCAGAAGTTTGGGCAATATTGGAAGATGTAATTAAAGGTAAATATGTATTATTAAACCGTGCTCCAACATTGCATCGTCTTGGTATTCAAGCTTTTATGCCAGTGTTAATCGAAGGTAATGCTATACAATTGCACCCATTAGTTTGTACAGGATTTAATGCTGACTTTGATGGTGACCAAATGGCGGTATATGTTCCATTGTCTGATTTAGCACAAGAAGAGGCGCGTGAATTAATGGCTGCAAATAAAAACTTACTTAAACCACAAAATGGTGAACCAATTACTGAACCTAAATATGATATGGTGTTGGGTGCATTTTGGATGACTAAAGAAGTAGATGGAGAAAAAGGTGAAGGTATGATTTTTGCATCACCAAATCATGCTATCATGGCTTATGATTTTGGGCATGTTACATATCGTGCAAAAATTAAAGTTTTACCAACAAGTAAAGAAAAATATGCAGAATTCAATGGAAAATTATTTGAAACAAGTGTTGGACGAATTTTATTTAACAATATTTTGCCAGATACATTTCATTTCTTAAATAAAGAAATAAATAAAAAACAAATTGGTACACTTATTGATGATTTAATATTTCATTATGGTATTGATACAACTGCATTATTCTTGGATAAAATTAAAAGTTTTGGATTTAAATATTCAACATGTACTGGTATTACTTGGGGAATTGATAATGTTCAAGTTCCAGAAGAAAAAGTTGAAATTGTTGCTGGTGCTCGAGTAGAAGAATTAGTCGTGTTTGAACATTTTCAAGATGGTCTTTTATCAGAAGAAGAAAGATATAGAAAAGTTCTTGAAATTTGGGAACGAGCTAAAAAATTAATTGAAAAAGCTATTCCAGCAACCTTAGATCCAAAAGGATCAACTCATGATCTTATAATGTCTGGAGCCAGGGGTAACATGGGATCATTGGTTCAAATGTGTGGTATGAAAGGTTTGATTGTTAACACAACAGGACGAATTATTGATTATCCTGTAGTTTCATCTTATATTGAAGGGCTTTCTCCAATCCAATATTTTATCACCACTCATGGATCTCGTAAGGGTTCTGCTGACACTGCACTTAATACTGCTAAAGCCGGATATTTAACTCGCCGTCTTGTAGATGTTGCACAAGATGTAGTTGTAACAGAACAGGATTGTAAAACTAAAGAATACAAAACAGTTAAAACAGAATTAATTGGCGGTACAGAAATTCCACTCCTTAGACAAGTTCGTGGACGAGTATTAGCAACTGATTTAAAAGATAGTAAGGGTACGATTTTGTGGAAGCGTAATACTTTAGTAACTAAAGATATTGCAAATGATATTATTAGTACAGGTATAATAGAAGTTCCAGTTCGTAGTCCCTTGTTTTGTAAAGGCCGATTTGGTGTATGTCAAATGTGTTATGGAACAGATTTGGGACGAAATTCTATGATTGAATGTGGTCAAGCAGTTGGAATTATTGCAGCTCAAGCTATTGGTGAGCCAGGAACACAATTAACACTTCGTACATTCCATGCCGGAGGTGTTGCCGGAGGTGGAGATATCACGCAAGGTTTACCTCGTGTTGAAGAAATTTTTGAAAGACGAATTCCTAAAATTCCAGCTATAATTGCGCGTGTTGCTGGTGAAGTATTAGAAGTTAAACAAAATGGTACAGATAAAATTATTGTTGTACTTTGTGATGAAAAAGGAACAGGTAAAAATGGATCAATTGAATATGTAGTTCCAGTTCGTCGTAATCCAAAAGTTGTAGCTGGTCAAAATGTTACAGCTGGGGAATTATTAACTGATGGATCAGCTGATATTAGTGAAATATTCAAATACGGTGGGATAAGAATGGCACAAGAATATATTGTTCGTGAAATTACAAAAGTTTATGAACTTCAAAGTGCATCAATTGACCATAAACATATTGAAATAATTATTCGCCAAATGTTTTCCCGTGTTCGCGTTAAAGAAACAGGTGATTCAACATTGTCACCTGGTGAAATTGTTGAAAAAGCTGAATTAGGAGAAGAAAATATGCGTCTAGAATATGTAAATGAAAAAGTTGCTAAAGGAGATACTTTAGTTCTTGGTATTACAGAGGTTTCTTTAACTGCAAAATCATGGCTTTCTGCTGCTTCTTTCCAAAATACTAATCGTGTCCTTATTAATAATGCAGTTAAAGGAGGAGTTGATAGACTAAGAGGCCTAAAAGAAAATGTTATTGTTGGACGACTTATTCCAGCTGGAACAGGTTTTCGCGAAATTAGTGATGAAATCATTATTGATGATGAAACCGGGGAAGCACTATAAGAATAATATAATATAAATATTATGAATGGTAGTCATGTAGAAGAAATAAAATCTAGACTACCAATAGATGAAATTATTGGTGGTTATTTGACATTGGAACAAGCTGGAAAATATTTACGCGCAAAATGTCCATTCCACAATGAAAAATCAGCATCATTTTATGTATCACAAGACCGCGGAACATATTATTGTTTTGGTTGTGGAGAAAAAGGTGATATTTTTTCTTTCATTGAAAGATATGAAGGTTTAGATTTTAAGGGAGCACTTCAAATGTTGGCTACTCGTGCTGGTGTGGTCCTTAAACCAATTTCGATAGAATCTCAAACTAGAATAGATCAATTGTATGCATGTCTTTCGTCTGCAACAGAATTTTTTGTGAATAATTTAAATAAAAATTTAAAAGCAAAAAAGTATTTAGAAGAAAGAGGTCTAAATGAAGATACAATAAAGAAATTTAAAATAGGGTATAGTAATGATGATTGGTCACAATTGTCTGATTACTTATTACAGAATAATTTTAAAGAAGAAATAATAACAGCTTGCGGTTTAGCTATAAAAAGTGAAAAAAATATATCAGAAGGTAAACAAAATATTTATGATAGATTTCGTGGAAGAATAATGTTTCCTGTGGAAGATTCATCAGGGCGGACAATTGGTTATAGTGCGCGAGTATTGCCAGAGCTTGATGACGGTAAATCTGGAAAATATATTAATTCTCCAGAGACTGAGCTTTATCATAAATCTTCCGTTTTTTATGGTTTTTCAAAAGCAAAGTCTTATATTCGTAAATATGATTTCTCAATTTTAGTTGAAGGTCAATTTGATGTTGTATTATCACATCAATTTGGGTTTCAAAATACTGTTGCAGTTTCCGGGACTGCATTTTCAGGAGATCTTGAAAACCAAGCTGGAACGCCAACCCATTTAGGTCTATTATCGAGATTATCAAAAAATATTATTTTAGCATTAGATAATGATGATGCCGGGGAAAAAGCACAAATTCGAATAATTCATGAAGCATTTCCGTTGGGAATATCTATAAAACTTTTAAAAAGTTTAGAAAATAATAAAGACCCTGCGGATGTATTGTCAGGAAATGATGGAGTTTCAATTTGGAAAGATATTTTAAAACAATCATTGCATCCTATTGAAGCATTATCTAAAAATATTATAAATAAAAATAAAGAAAGAAGCTCTCAAATAGAACAAGTTAAAAAAATAATTTTACCAATAATTTCTATTATGCCAAGCTCTCTTGATATGCACGAATCCGCAAGGATAGTTGAAAAATATTTTTCTTTACCCGCTGATTTAGTAATGCAAGATCTTAAGAATTATATAGTAAAAAATAATATAAATAAAAATCTTGTAGAAAATAATGAATACAATAAAGAAGATAATATTAAAGAAAAATTTTGGGGATTATATTTTGCCTCGAGAATACCAGAGACCGTAGCGAATAATTATAGAGACTTATTTAATGAATTTTTTGAAAATAAAATTATAAAAGATGAAAAACAGTTTGAAGGTGAAAAAGATATTTTATCTATGAAGATGGATATAGAATTGAACAAAAGTTCTAATCCCGATATTTTTGTAAATGACATTATATTACAATATGAAGAAAACATATTTCGTGATATATTAAAGAAAGTTAAAGAAGAAATTCTCCTCGATCCTGATAATATAGAATTAATTACCAAAAGTCGAGATATCCAAAAAACATTAGAAGAATTAAAACAAAAGCGTCGTAATATATAATTTATATGTCAAAAAAAACAAAAAAAGTAATTGCTAAACCTGCCCGCAATGCTCGTCGCACAGCTTCCGCAGGCAAGAAAATAATTTCTAAACCAAAGAAGAAGGTTGTTAAAATTGCTCGAAAAAAGGTTGTACCTGCCCGCAATGCTCGTCGCATAGCTTCTGCAGGCGGGAAGAAAGTAATAAAAAAAGTAATTAAGAAGCCTATTAAAAAAGCTATACAGAAAAAAATCCACCCCGCCTTAAAAAAGGCACCCCTGTCGAAGGGAATTAGACCAATTAAAAAAGCTGAAACAAAGAAAGCTCTTCCAGTTAGTAAAAATAAAACTCTTGTAGAGCAAAAAAAAGAAATGCTTTTAATAAAAGGTAAAAAGCGTGGTTTTATTACATACGATGAAATTTTGAAAGAATTTCCAGATATTGAACACAATATTCCACTGCTTGATGAATTGTATGATTTATTTGGATCAATTAATATTGATGTATTAGAAGGTGGCAATTTACTTGATTTAGATACTGATGCTTTAAAAGCAAATGACAAAGTTTTAAGAGATGTTCCAAGTTCTCAATATGATTCTATTCAAATGTATCTTCGTGAAATTGGGCAATATTCACTTGTTACTGCCGCTGACGAGCGAGATTTAGCAAGACGCATTGCACTGGGTGAAGCCGAGGCAAAAAATATTTTGGCACGGGCAAATTTAAGACTTGTTGTTTCTATTGCAAAAAAATATGTTGGGCGAAGTGCTGACTTGTCATTACTTGATTTAATTCAAGAAGGAAATCTTGGTTTATTTAAAGCCGTAGAAAAATTTGATTGGACAAAAGGTTATAAATTTTCAACTTATGCTACATGGTGGATTCGTCAATCCATAACTCGTGCATTGGCTGACCAATCTCGTACTATTCGTATACCAGTTCATATGGTGGAAACAATTTCGAAATACAAACAAGTCGTTCGCAGACTTGGTCAAGATTTAGGCCGTGAACCAATGCCGGAAGAAATCGCAACCGAAATGGGGATAGAGGTGGATAAAATTCATATGATTCAACAAATCAACCAAGATACTGTATCGTTGGAGCAACCAATAGGGGACGATGAAGATAAATCAGCTCGAGGAGATTTCATCGCTGACGACAAGATTCTTCGTCCTGATCAAGAATCATCAAGAAGAATACTACAAGACCAAATTCGTGAAGTTTTGGCGGAACTTTCTCCTAAAGAGCGCCGAATATTAGAACTTCGTTTTGGGTTATTAGATGGTGTACAACATACATTAGAAGAAGTAGGACAAGAATTTCAAGTTACTCGTGAACGAATTCGTCAAATTGAAGCCAAAGTTCACGAAAAACTCCGCTCACACCACAAGATAATTCGCTTAAGAAACTATTTTGATTAGGTTATGGATAAAAATTTTGATAATTGGAACAATGTAAAAAAAGAACTTTCCAAAAAAGAGGAGAAATTCTTTTTTAAAGATGGTGAAATTTGGTGGGTTTCAGTTGGTCAAAATTTAGGTACTGAATCTTATGGTAAAGGTGATACTTTTAGAAGACCAGTCTTAATTATTAAAAAGTTAAGTGGTGATTCTTGTATTGTTTTACCTTTAACTTCTAAATCAAAAGATGGATCATGGTTTATTGATATTACTTTTCAAAATGAAATAAAAAGTGTATTACTTTATCAAATTAAAATGATGCATACTAAAAGATTTCAAAGACGATTAGGAGCATTAGATGAGGCTGATTTTAAAAGGGTAAAAGAAAAACTCAAGGTTTTACTTGAGCTTACTTGATATCATCACCCTGCATAAGCAGGGATCGGTGGGAAATCCCCAAAAGTAATTATATTATATCATAACCCAATTTTTATGCAAGAAACCAAATCATGCCAAAACTGTAAAAATGACTTCATAATCGAGCCAGATGATTTTGCTTTTTACGATAAAATAAAAGTTCCACCACCAACATTTTAGATTATAAAATAAAAATATGGTAGAATCATAATTATGGAAATACAGATTTTAAATGACAAAATAAATATCGAGGAAGTCAAGAAATTGGCTGATTTTTGGTATAGTACAATGATAAAAGGTTGTGTTGATATTGAAAATGAGAAAGTAGCTATTGGTGGGGATTATCACATTGAGTCTTCAGAAGTACTTACAAATGTTGGTTCAAAAATTGAAAATGTCTGGGGTTTTAATATTCGTTTTGAAGAAAACCCAGATGGTGTACTTGAATTTGATTCTATGGTAAATATTAAACCCAATATTGGCAATCGTTCACGAAGTATATCTAATAGTGAAGTTATAGATAAAGCTAGTATTATTATTAATAAGTTTATAGAATTAAAATAATATGGAAAAAAATTCACTTTTTTATATGGCAAATTTGTATCCTGAAATTGGGAGAATGTATTCTTTTTTAGATAAAGAATTATTGGAAGCAAGTCAAAATGCTCAAAAACGAGCACTTGATATTACAGATCATATTTTGTCTTTTAAAGATATAAAACCTGCTGGGAGAGAAGAATGGGGTGTTATAAAAAATTTTATTCTTGGATATGATAAATTAGATAATTATGAAAGAGAGATTTTAGAAAAATATGCAGAACCCTTTTCTTATAAATTTATGAATCAATATTCTTTATCACATTAAAATTAAAAAATCTTTTACATATTGTAAAAGATTTTTTAATTACTATAAATTTTACTTTAGCATTTTTTCTATAACAGAAGCGAGGATTGATGGGTCAGCGCCGATGTGGACAGCTTCACCAGTTTTAAGATTAACGACTGTAATGTCAGGGGTTCCTTGGGCACCAGATGAACTTGCATCATCTAAATAGTCGTCTATTTTATCGTTATATTTACCACTTGTTTGGCAGGCTTTAAAAGCATCTACATTTACACCAGCATTAACTGCAAAAGTATTTAAACCTTCGTCTGTAAATGGATCAGTAGTTCCTGCGTATGTAAATATACCATCAATAAATTTCCAAAATCCATCATTTCCAGCAAGTTCGGCTGCACATTCAGACCCATGGGCGGAAATTCGAGCCCGAGGATGAATTGATTCTAGTGGAAAATGTCTGTAAACCCAAGCAACATCTGTACCATAAGTTTCAACCATTTTTGTTAATACAGGATGAATTTGTCTGCAATATGGGCATTGTAAATCTGAAAATTCAACAACAGCAATTTTAGCTTTATTTAAATCACCCTTGATATGGTCATTTTTTGTGACTTGTTCCATTTCTCGAGTATCACCAATATCGCTAACATTTATTTTGCCGTTATTATTTTTTAATTTAAATGAATTACCATTACCACTAGATACTACTACAGCCAAGGCTATAATTATTCCAGCCAATAATATAGCAACTGGCATTGATAATTTTTTCGATTCAGTTGATATTTTTTTAATTTCATCTTGCGCAACTTCTATTACTGGTTCCGAGCCATTATTTATATTGTTTTGTGTGTTTTCTTCATTATTCATTTTTTTATTATATCATATTATAAAATAAATAATAATTCCCTCAAATGACTTTTTGTGCTATAGTATTTTGATATATGGACGGAGCCCGTGAAATATTGTTCTATGCTTTTTCATTTGTGTCATTGTATGTACAAGTGTTTTTTCTTATTGTTTTTTTACAAAAACGCAAGGATTTGCTTGTCCGTACTGAAAAAATCCAATTACCAAATTATCCTGCAGTTACAATTACTGTACCGGCATATAATGAATCACATAATATTGAAAAGACTGTTAAATCACTTTTAGAAATGGATTATCCAAAAGATAAATTATTTATACTAATTATTGACGATGGTTCGACCGACAATACATGGCAAGTTATGCAACAATATGTAAATAATCCACAAATTCAACTTTTTAAAAAAGAAAATGGGGGTAAATATAGTGCTAACAATTTGGGCTTGGAAAAATCTACAACACCATTTGTTGGATCATTGGATTCGGATTCAATGGTTCATCCCGAATCTTTAAAACGAATTATGACTTATTTTTTTGATGCAAGTGTTATGGCTGTAGCCCCAACTATTTTAACTTATAAACCAAAAACGATAATTCAAAGAGCGCAATCTGTAGAATATGATTTTTCAATTTATGTTAAAAAAATGCTTTCTTTTGTAAATGCTATTCATGTAACGCCTGGACCTTTTTCAATATTTAGATCAACTGTATTTAAACAAATTGGCCCATATAGACATGCTCATAATACTGAAGACCAAGAAATTGCATTGCGCATGCAGGAAAATCATATGAAAATAGAACATGCACCAGATGCATTTGTATACACAATTTCACCACCAGGGGTCAATGGGTTGTATCGTCAGCGTTTGCGTTGGATTTATGGTTTTATAAAAAATACAATAGATTATCGACATCTTTTGTTTCGTAGACGATATGGAAATATTGGGTTCATAACATTACCCAGTGGCATAGTTTCTATTTTATCTGTTATCTTTTTATTGTTTTTTACTTTATATAATATTGTTAGTTTTTTGTGGAATAAAGTTTTGGCATTATCAGCTACAGGTTTTACACTGCATCCAGAGACTGTAAAATTGGATTGGTTTTATGTGCCAACAAGTGCAATTTTGTTTCTAACAATACTTGTATATTTGGCAGTTTTTAATTCTCTTTTTATTGGTCAAAAGATAAAAAGTGGCAAGATAAAACTGTCCTTTAATATTATCCTGTTTTTCTTTGTATATAGCATTGTAGCCCCATTTTGGATGATGAAGGCCATATATAACGCTCTTTTGGGTTATCAATCTAGTTGGACTGCCGAGCGTGACGCAAGGGGAATTTAATGTTAATGTATAATATAGTATGATTCATCAAGATGTAAAAAGATATTTAGTTGTTTTTGTTATCACATTGGCACTGTTTGTGACCACATTGGGGGTTTCTTCTTTCTTTTCAAAAAGAAAACTTGAAAATATAAAAACTATTCAAGACCAAATTGGTATTGACATAATGTCATCTGAAACCCAATTTCAATTATTACAAGAATTGTCTTGTAAAGATGTCGCGGCAAATACACTCTCAGATACATTGAATGACCTTGCGGACAAAATTGCATATAGCGAACAAAATATAAAAAATACAGATGAAGTTACCGAGCTTAAAAGATATTATTCGCTTTTGGAAATTAAAGACTATCTTTTGATGCAAAAAATAAAAGCCAAATGTGGAACCACTGTTGTACCTGTATTTTATTTTTATACTACTGCCGAGAAGTGTAGTGAATGTATCAAACAATCAGCAGTTTTGACTGAGCTTCGTCGAGATTATCCAGAGATGCGCGTTTATTCATTTGACTATAATCTTGATCTCTCCGCTCTTCAGTCATTAATTAAAATCTTTAAAGTTGAAGATACAAAATTGCCGGCATTGGTAATGGATGAAAAATTATATACTGGATTTCAATCAATTGAAGATATCGAGCGCGCTATGCCACAAATTATAAAAATGCGCGAAAAAAGATTAAAAGCCGAAGCCTCAGCCAAAGCTTTACAAGAATTAGAAGCTAAAACTCTTGAAGCAAAAAACTTGAAAAATTAATGTTATTATATTTTTATGAAAGATTTTGATTCTTGGAATGAATTAAAAAAGAAAATTGATACAAGAGACGGTGTGCTTGATAATTTTCCAAAAGAGGGAGAAGTTTGGATGAGTGATGTTGGTCTCAATATTGGTTATGAACAAAATGGGAGTGAGAAGAATTTTTCTCGCCCAATGTTAATTGTAAAGAAGTTTAATAATCATATGTTTTGGGCTATACCACTTTCAACTAAACAAAAAAGTTTTGATTTCTATTTTAATTATACTGATCCAAATGGTCAAAAAGTTTCAGTTATTCTAGCTCAAATGAAATTAGTGAGTGTTAAAAGATTAAAGAGAGATATTTACATTCTACCAAATGAGCTTTTTGTTCAAATAAAACAAAAATTAAAATCTTTTTTATAGAAAATCGAAAACCGCCTTTCGGCGGTTTTCTCGAAGCCTTACGGCACTTTGTAAATTAAGTATAGCAAGCTGGTAAAATAAGTCAAGTATTTGTTGAGTTAACTTTGTTAGTTCCCAACCAAAAAGTCGGGTTTTGGAGTGGTTTTACGATTCCGCTCGAACTTACTTTATCAAAAATTCGTGAGAATATCCACAAGCGTTCCCCGCGCGCTGAAGCGCCTCTGTGCGAAGCAC
>Ga0209542_10003442_pt1 | contig 33893 bp, 32 predicted proteins | sample RifCSPhighO2_01_FD_184028 | JGI IMG/M metagenome (GOLD analysis project Ga0209542, IMG submission 184028) | Soil microbial communities from Rifle, Colorado - Rifle CSP2_plank highO2_0.1 (SPAdes) (version 2) | ecosystem: Environmental > Terrestrial > Deep subsurface > Rock core/Sediment ... | reverse complement strand
TCAAAAACTCATTTCCTATTTATTATGGTACAATGCCAAACGCCCTCACTGGTCGCTGAAGTTAAAATCGCCAATCCAATTTTTATCCATTCATAATCAGGAGTGCAATATATGGTGGCCTAATACATGCCCTTGCTAATTTTATGAATTTCATGCTATTGTCTAGATGAGACTTTATGCAGTGGCATGATCAACAAGAAGAATCACCTTTGTCGTTTTTTCAAGCGGGGCTTCGTTTAATGGCGAGATGTCCTTTATGTCAGGCGCGATATCAGCCCAGTTCAGTCAAGGTAATTGCCGAGAGAGAAGACGCCTATTTAGTTCACGTGCTGTGCGCGAAGTGCCGCAGCGCGGTGGTTGCTTTGGTGTTTGCGAATTTATTTGGCGTGAGTTCTGTTGGTGTTCTCACTGATTTAGGCAGCGATGAAGTCTTGAAGGCCCAAGAACGTATCGTTGAGGCGGATGACGTTCTGGCGTTGTATGCAGCTTGCCGAGATGGATCGCTGATAGAAAGGATAAAAAAATAATGACTTATTCACTTCAAGTAGCCACACGAACACTAGTGGGAAAAAAGAATAAATTACTTCGCGGCCAGGGTTTGATACCCGGGGTTGTTTATGGGCATGGGGAAACCAACCGTTCAGTGGAGATTAAGAAGGTTCCTTTTGAGAAATTGTTTCAGTCTGCCGGTGAGAGCAGTTTGGTTGATTTAAATATTGACGAGGATGCTAGTTTGAAAGTTTTGATTCACGACATACAGCGTCATCCAGTGACCGGTCAAATAATTCATGTTGATTTTTATCAGGTCAAAATGACCGAGAAATTAACGGCTGATGTGCCCTTGGTATTTATCGGCGAGGCCAAGGCGGTAAAAGAATTAGGCGGTGTTCTGGTGAAGACGCTTGATCATGTAAAGGTAGAATGTTTACCTCAAGATTTAGTTCACGAATTAAAGGTTAATCTTTCCAGTTTAGAGACATTTGACGATGCTATCCATGTAAAAGATATTGTTGTGCCTACAGGAATTAATGTTTTGAGCTCCATTGATGATATGGTAGTAAGTGTCCAGCCACCGCGTACTGAAGAAGAGGCTAAGATTGAAGGGGCAGAGGCACCGGTTGATGTGAGCGAGGTTGAGGTAGAAAAAGAGAAGAAGGATAAGGAGGTAAAGGGAAGCGGAGAAGAGGTAAGGGCAGAGGGGAAGAAGGAAAAAAGCTAGTCTCAGATTGCATAGATGAGCCTCGCTTCACGGCGGGTCGTTATACGCTTAGGGTGTGATCGTCGCGGTTAGGTAACGGTCAAGATTGTTGTAGTCTTTATAGAGTTGTGGTCGTGACTTGGGAAATGTTTTTTGCACCAACTTTTTTAATTTTTGACTGTGACAAGGGTCAATTTCCCAAATGCAGCGGAATTCAATGTTAATAAATTTTGATAGCTGTTTGACGAGGCGGCGGTAGTATTTGAGACCATCTTGACCGGCCGCTAGAGCATTTTTTGGTTCAAATTTTTTCACCGAGGGCGATGCCCGGCGGTAGTCATCAGTGGTCAGGTAGGGGAGATTAGCGAGGAGGATGATTGGTTGAGCCGTAAGCCGTAAGCCGTAAGCCATAAGCTTTGGTTCGAGAGGTTTGAGGAGATCGCCGTGAAGAAATTTGATTTGAGTTACGTTATGCAGTTTGGCATTGCGTTTGGCTACGATAAGCGCGGTGGACGAGATATCGGTGCCATAGGCAATTATTTGCCGCTTCTTGGCAGGGGTTTGGTTTTTTAAAATAGAAATTATAAGGCAGCCGCCGCCTGTGCCGACGTCAACAATCATAGTGATGTCGCGGTGGCGTCGTAATATCTCAATAGATTTTTCCACTAACCATTCTGACTCTGGGCGAGGGATAAGGACATGGCGATTGACGGTGAAGGTGAGCCCGTAAAAAGGATGATAACCCAAAAGATAGGCCAGCGGTTCGCCTACTCTTCTGCGTTTTATGAAATTGTCAAAACGTCGTTTGGTGGCATTGTCAATCGTTTTTTCACCATGACTGACGACAAAAGAATGATCTTTTTTAAGAAGATGAGCCAATAGTATTTCTGCCTCACGCACCTCATCTGATTTTAATTCGCGCAGCAGCTCTTTGATGGCGATCATTTATTGCATGGACGACTTATGCGGCTGCCGTTGCAGTTCTAAGGCGATCAATAATTTGGTCAAGGTCGCCGTCAATTATGTAGGTGATATGGTGGAAGTTTTCATTCAGGCGGTGGTCAGTGATTCTATCTTGCGGAAAATTGTACGTGCGAATTTTTTCCGAGCGGTCGCCAGTGCCGATTTGTTCAAGTCTTTTCACTGAACGAGTCTCTTGCTGTTTCTGTCTTTCCATATCAAACAAGCGCGCACGTAATACTTGCATCGCCCGTAGTTTATTTTGTTGGAAATTACGTTCATCTTGGCACTGCACGACCAAACCGGTTGGCAGGTGAGTAATTCGCACGGCGGAATAGGTGGTGTTGACTGATTGCCCTCCGTGTCCGCCTGAAGTGGAGGCTTCTATTTTTAGGTCTTTTGGGGCGATGGAAATTTCCACTTCTTCTGCTTCAGGCATGACTACGACGGTTACTGTGGAAGTGTGTACTCGTCCACTTTTTTCGGTTTCTGGTATGCGCTGTACGCGATGAACGCCGCTTTCAAACTTCAGGCGGCTGTACACTCGTTCGCCCTCAATGGTGAAAATGACTTCTTTGAATCCGCCAATATCGCTGCGACTGGTATTTAAGAGATGAACTTTCCAGCCCTTATTTTCCGCATAACGAGTATACATTCTAAACAGCTCGGCCGCGAACAGCGAAGCTTCGTCACCCCCTGCGCCTGACCTAATTTCCACGACAATATTTTTTGCGTCTAGGGGATCAGCCGGGTGTGCGATTTCCTCAATTTGTGCTTCCACGGCGCTTAGGCGATCGCTAATCTTTAGGCGGTCGTCTTCTGCCAAGGCAATGAGTTCAGCGTCCTGCTCTGTTTTCAATAACTCGTTAAGTTTATCGCTCTCCTCGCTGAGACGCTTATATTTATTAACAAGATCAATGATTCCCACAACGCCGTGATATTCGGTTGATAATTGTTTTAATCTCTCGGGATTTTTCGTTGTAGCTGGGCGCGACAACTCCTCCTCAAGCGCTTTCTGGCGCTCAATTAATTTTTCTTTTTCTGTTTGAGTAAGCACGTTAGTTTTGATTAGTTTATAATTAGTGTCAATTGGTGGGTTATGTCGGTCGCAATAAAAGATTCCGAATAAACAAAACCGGCCGCTATTGCTTGAATGGCGGTTGGGTAAATAATCTATCTAAGCGGCTGTCAATCTGTGCTTTGAGGTAACCTTTTTTGATTCGTCAATTTTGAGCTGGCGCTTGGCGCTTCTGGCGGCAAGTTTAACGCGTCGGCCGCGTCTTGTTTCCGCGACGCTGGCCTTAGCCTCAACGCGCTTCTGGAATTTATCAACACGCCTCGCCGTGTCCACTAGTTTTTGCTGGCCGGTATAGAACGGATGGCAATTACTGCACAGCTCAATATGCAGTTCTTCTTGCGTGGAACCGATAGTAAAGGTCTGTCCGCAGGCGCACTTAATAGTGGCCGTTGGGTAATATGTTGGATGTATTGCTGTTTTCATAGCTAAAGTTAAGATGAACAAAGTTTAACAAATGAAACATCATTTGTAAAGGATTATGCTTTAAAGAAGGCCGCCCGGGCACAAGTGCTCGGGCGGCGGGTAGTGGGCAGATCAATCAACGCGCATGAAGCGCATCCTACGCTTCGCCCACTGTTTGGAAGGTACAACACAAACGTCGTCCTTGCGGACACATTCCTGATCGTACCTCCCTTGAACTCCAAACTTAACATGATTTAGTACTCAAGGGGAAGGGGCGAGGCATGTTGTCGTGTGTCTTTATTGGACAACTCCAACATTGCCTCGTCCCTATGGTGGACACGCCAACTGTCGCGCCGTAGCGCACCTCGCCACTCATCCACCGAATTGGAGGGACAGTTTCACGGTCGCTCTGGAAGGAGCAAACTTGGCTACGTCCCTCCCCGCGACTTTGAGGCTTACAGCTTATAGCTTACGGCTCTCAACAACCGCGGGGAGGGGGCGAGGGATGGATTCTATCTTTGTTTACAGAGATAGATTTCCAATCGCCTCGCCCCTTTGCGACGAACAAAAACGAGGTCGTTCTAATAGAACACTTTTTTTGTCGTTCGCCGCCGCGGATAACGCAACGCACGCCACGCGCCGTGAGCGCATCTTAATCATCGCGTTATTCGCATATTAACCTCTTGTTAGGTCACGAAGATCGTGAACTCGGCGGCACCTTGTTTTCGTCTCCACCGGATCAGCTTAAGGCACTGGCGCTTTCGTGGTCGCGGTCCCCGACACTTCGAGTTTCAGCCACTGCTTCACTAGCCACTCCACAAACTTCGTCAAGGTACGCCAGCGAGCCATCTTAAGGATATGGCCATTGGTGTACCGTTTGATCGTGCGACCATTCGCTCCAGTTACTTCAATGATCGTTGGATGTTTGTCATGCAACCGCTGTTTGTACTCGCGGAGTTTTTGGCCCCAATCGCTTTTTGGCCGATAGTTCCACTGGTCGGCCAGCTGGTAGAGGGACTGCCGACCAAGCGTTTCGTCCCAGTTAGCGACTAATCCACGACGCTTGCGTGGAAACTGTTTGTCGGGTGGCACGTCCGCGTGTTGGCCGCCCTGGAGAACATGTACGCCGAGATAGGCCTTCACGCGATTTGCGGTGCGACGCCAGTCGCCATCATCTCCAGGACGCTGAAAGCGCCGAATGTCGCCCACAGCCGCGATGATGCCGGCGGCGATAGTTGGACCGCAGCCAATAATTTCCTTGAGGATGCTCCAAACCGGCACTTCGGCAACGGCCTTAGCAATTTCATCATTCGCACTTTCTTCCGTCCTGACAAGAAGCTTCAGCGTTTGATCCGAGGCCTTCAGGGCATCGTAGCCATCCTCAATGGTACCCTCGGGATAGCCACCCTCTTCAGTGAGGAAGAGAGAGCGTTCGTATCGTTGCCGCAAGCGTTGTGAGCAAGTGATGCGGTCGCCTTGGCACTTCTTGCGATAGATCAACGCCTCGCGAACCCTAATGACTCGTCGCTCGCGCGGACCGACGACATAGAAGAGTTCGGGATCTTCTTTGAAGAGCTCAATCAGCGTGCGGTTGTCTTGGTCCTTGTCGCGGTTCGGTCGTGCTTGGTCAAGAACAAATGGGGGAGTGCCGAAGATCGTGGAACCCAGACTCTTGCGCTCGCCAATGTTTGACAGAGCGTGGAGGAATGTCCCGCCACTGCCACCAAGAATACTCACCACGCGGTCCCCAAGCCGAAGACCATCGTAGGCAACCGGCACATGGGTGACGAGCCGAGGCGTCTTACCGTCATAGACGATGAGCTCATGATCAAAATTCGTTACCTGCTCGTCGTCAGCCAAGCGACGGGTTCTGCGGTGGTGTGGCTTCACCTGACTGATGTCGCTGGCGCTTGCAACAACCCGCCACCGTACCGGAAAAATTCCATAGACAAAGTCAAGTTCTGCCTGTCGGTCATCGAGTGTGAGTGTTGAGACCTCTTTCCCGTCATCAATGGCCACCTGCGTTGGCCGCGCCTCGCCCTTCGTCGTTTTCTTGACGCGATGGCGAATGCCAATAATCCGGCCTGTTGCTGTTTCCATTACCTCTCTCCTTTTGAGCCGTTTGGCGGCTTGGTTGTTGGTTCGTCCCTTGCGGGACACGTTGGTTTTTAAGGAGCGTACCACAATACATCCTTCGTCCTTAAAGACACGCCGCGTGTCGTGTCACCCTCCCCGCTGGCACCCAGCTTATGGCTTAAGGCCTACAGCTTGATACCACTGGGGAAGGGGCGAGACATTGCGCATTACGCATATTGCACGCGTCGTCTCGTCTCGCCCCGGGCGGACACACGGACAATCGCTTTGGCAAGCAATTGCCCCCTCGTCCGCCGTTGCCAGTTGACACGCCACTTCTCGTCGTTTGGGCGACAGAGCCATCTGCGTCAACCAGCCCTGTAGTCTAGTCAAAAACTCCCTTGACGTCAAGGTACTTAACTGATATGCTCATCCCACTTTAATATGGTTAATCTAAAAGCACAATCAAAGTCAACTATTGGCGTGCCTAGCTTGTTGGACATGCTGAAGGCTGGCGTTCATTTTGGCCATTTGACCTCGCGCTGGCATCCTAAAATGGCGCCATTCATTTTTACGGCAAGATCCGGCGTCCATATTATCAATTTAGAGGTTACTCGCCAACAGCTGGAAACAGCTTTTCGGGCAGTGAGCGATGTGGTAGCGGCGGGTGGAATTATTCTGTATGTGGGCACGAAAAAGCAGGCCCAAGAAATGATTAAGCGCAAAGCTCAATCAGTGGAAATGCCCTATGTTCATGAACGGTGGATTGGCGGATTGTTAACCAATTTTGGTGTTATCAAAAAAATGCTTACCCGTCATGCCGAGCTTGGTCGTTTACTGACCGAGGGCGGCATGGAGCATCTTACCAAGAAAGAACGCCTTGAACGTGAGCGCGAGCACCGGCGTCTGGAAGGAGTTATTGGCGGTATCTCTAAACTGGAAAAGATTCCTAACCTGATTTTTATTATTGACCTCAAGCGAGAAAAAACAGCCCTTCGCGAAGCGCGCAAAGCGGGTGTTCCAATCGTGGCTTTGTGCGATACCAATGTTAATCCAGAGCTGGTTACATATCCAATCGTGGCCAACGATGATGCTATTGGTTCACTGGAACTTATGACTGATTTAATTACGGAAGCTGTTAAAGAAGGATTATCACGCCGCAGTGTTGAAGGTGTTGAACCTTCTTCTCCGGAAATTGTTCAAGAAAACGTGGAAGCTCCAGTGACCGTGATTGATGAAGAAGTCTTACTGGCCGAAGGTATTCCAGCGGATGTTTAAAATGTCAAAAGAAATTATCATTTCACTGCGTCAGGCAACAGGCGCTGGTATTGTGGAAATTAAAAAATCCTTGGAAGAAGCTGGTGGCGATAAAACAAAAGCAGTTGAAATTCTGCGTAAGCGCGGTCAAGCCAAAGCTGTAAAAAAGCAGGAGCGAGAAACTCACGATGGCATCGTTCATGCCTACGTTCACTCCAACGACAGGGTAGGCGTCTTGGTGGAGGTGGCCTGCGAAACTGATTTTGTGGCGAGGAACGAAGATTTTAAAAACTTTGTTCACCATGTGGCTATGCAGGTGGCCGCCGCCAATCCATTATATTTGAAAATTGAAGACATTCCCGAAGAAGTAAAGGAAAAAGAACTCCAGCTTTATCGCGAAGAAATGGAGAACGCGGGTAAGCTTAAGGGTAAGGATGAAGAAATGGTAAAAAAGATTTTGGAGGGCAAGTTGTCAAAGTATTACGCCGATGCTTGCTTGCTGGAACAGGTTTCAATTAAAGATGACAACATGACAATTCGCGAAATGGTTGATGAAATTACGGCAAAGACCGGAGAGAAGATTGAGATTAAAAGATTTGTGAGATACGCGATAGGGGAGTGAAGAGGAGCCGTAGAGCTATAAGGATGTAACGCTGGCCATGTCTTACATCGGGCTGGCAAAAACCCGGCTATTCCGTTATACTCTAATCATATGAAACCTCTTCACATCGCTATCAACGGTTTTGGCCGCATTGGCCGGGCGGCGTTTCGCGTTGCTTTAAATCATAAAGATATAGAAGTGGCCGCCATAAACGATCTTACCGATACCGGCACGCTTGCTCATCTTTTGAAATACGACTCGGTGTATCGCCGTTTTGAAGGGGAGATTTCTTTTGACGAAAAAAATTTGGTTGTCAATGGAAAAAAATATCCAGTGAGCGCGGAGAAGGAGCCGACCAAATTGCCGTGGCGCGATCATAGGGTTGATGTGGTCTTGGAATGCACCGGCCGGTTTACCAAAGAGGATGCGGCTCGCGCGCATTTGGATGCTGGCGCCAAACGCATTGTCGTCTCCGCGCCAACCAAAGGGGGAGAGACCAAAACGTTTATTCTTGGTGTGAACGCTGGAGATTATAAAAACGAAGCAGTGATCTCTAATGCTTCTTGCACGACCAATTGCGTCTCGCCAGTCTTAGCTGTTATGGAATCAGCATTTGGTATACTGAAATCTGCGATGACCACTATCCATTCTTATACGGCCGAGCAGAATTTGGTTGATGGCCCGCCACCGCCTCTGCACAGGGATTTACGCCGGGCGCGCGCTGCGGCAATCAATATCGTACCTACCACTACTGGAGCCACAAGCGCGGTGACAGCAACCTTGCCAGAGCTTGAAGGGATTTTTGACGGATTGGCCATTCGCGTGCCTACCCCAGTTGGTTCGCTTTCTGATTTTACGCTTTTGGTTAAGAAATCAACAAACGTAGAGGAAGTGAACAATGTTTTTCGCGCGGCCGCCAAAGACAAGAAATTTCAAGGCATTCTTAGTGTAACTGACGAACCATTAGTTTCATCTGACATTATTGGTGATTCGCATTCGGCCATCGTTGATCTTTCTATGACTAACGTGATTGACGGAGATTTAGTGAAGGTCGTCGCCTGGTATGACAACGAGTGGGGATACGCGAACAGGTTAGTGGAATTGGCTGTGTTGGTTGGCAAAACTATTGCTTCATGAATTTTAAAAATAAGATTGTCGTTATCACGGGTGGCAGTAAAGGATTGGGGCGCTGTATAGCTGAAGTGTTTATTCAGCGTGGCGCGCGGGTTGTTATTAGTTCCCGTGACAAAAATGAATTAACCAAAACTGCCGCGGAGATTGGGGCTACACCAATTGTTTGTGATGTCACTCAAGAGAATCAAGTGCAAAATTTAGTAGCGGAGACAGTAAAAGAGTTTGGGCAGCTTGATGTAATGGTAAATAATGCCGGTCTTCTCGCCCCCCGCGTCCCTGTTGTGGAGCTAGATAGCGAGTGGGTGCATAAGATGATGGAGGTGAATTTTTTTGGGGTACTGTATGGATCGAAGTATGTGCTACGGCATATGATAAAGCAGAATAGCGGGGTAATTATAAATATAGTTTCAACAAGCGGGCTGGAGCCTCGGAGTGGAAGCGCGGGTTATGCCGCGACAAAATTTGCCGCTTCTGGATTTACGCGTGGGCTTACCCTTGAAGCCTCTGGCGATAACATTTTTGTGCTTGGCGTCTACCCGGGAGGAATGAGGACTTTGCTTTTTAACCTTCAGCCGACATTGCCTTCTGACTACGATGCCTATATGGACCCCATGGCAGTAGCCGAGAAAATCGTAGCGCATTTAGAAAAGGATAATCCCGAAAATGAATTGGTTATTAGAAGGAATTAGCTGTTTTGGTATTACATACGTTTCATCTGGATTGATGTGGCATAAGGTGCTAAAATAGTTTCCATGCGGGGGAAGTTAAAAACAATTCCAAAAAATTTTAAATTAAAGGGCAAAAAGGTATTATTGCGCGTGGATTTTAACGTGCCCCTAGAGAAGTTTGGCAATAAATATCGGGTTATGGATACAGCCCGGTTGGAATACGCCATTCCAACAATTGTGCGCCTAAGCAAGGCCGGAGCCAGAGTCATTTTGCTGACACATATTGGCGAGCCAGATGGGAAAATCATTACCGCTCTTAGGGTAAAACCAATTATTGAAAAATTAAAACATTTATTGCCCAAAGAAGTGCCACAGCCGCGCTCTATATATCACTGGCGTTTTAAACAGTTGCGATCTTTAGTCAATGAGCTGGAAGATGGAGAAATTTTTTGTTTAGAGAACGTTAGATTCCATAAGGGCGAAGAACCAAATGATCGTACTTTTGCCAAAGAGCTGTCAACGCTCGCCGATCTTTATGTGAATGAGGCGTTTTCAGTTTCCCATCGCACCCATGCCTCGCTTGTAGGCATCTGTAATTATTTACCGCACTATGCCGGTTGGCGTTTCGCCGAAGAAGTGGCCGCGCTTGATCGTGTTAGTGTTCGTCCGCGTCGTCCATTCGTGTTGGTGCTTGGTGGAGCAAAAGCGCACGATAAAATCGCCTTGATGATTAAGCTTGTGCCGCGCGTTACGGTGATTCTGTTGGCCGGCGTAGTCGCTAATACATTATTAAAGATGAAAGGTATTGGTATTGGACGTTCGCGATTTGATGAGCACCCGGCAGTTGCTTCGCTTGAAGAATTAATGAAAAAGTTTCAGGCATTTCCCGGTTTCAAAGAGAAGATTAATCTTTTGGAACTGCCGCTGGATGCAATAGTGGCCAATGGCCCAGATGGCCCAGCGCGAGTGGTTGATTTTTCAGCTGGCGAAAACTTGAAACCGACGGAGAGTATTTACGACATTGGACCAAAAACAATGCGTCACTTTGCCATGTTTTTGCGTAAAGCCAGAACAATTGTTTGGAATGGCCCTATGGGCATGATTGAACAGAGACGTTTTCGCCATGGCAGTTTAGTGGTCGCCGAAATGATTGCTGCTCGCTCAAAAGGCAAGGCCTTTGGTGTTGTTGGTGGCGGTGAGAGCATAGCTGTTTTGAACGAAACCGGCATGGCTAAGCACGTGGACTATATTTCCACTGGCGGTGGTGCTATGCTAGAATATCTGTCTGGACAGGAATTGTCGGGGCTGAAGCCATTGTTAATAAACCCCGCGGGAAAGGTGCGGGGTAAATCAAAAGAGAAAACATCTTAATTAACTAATTTTACAAACATATGCTAGATAATCATCGCTCCATTTGGCCCAATTTTGATGAAGAGCGTCCATATGCCGCCTTGGTTATGGGGTTGCTTTTCATTGTTTTTTTGAGCTTTGTTGTCAAGGTCGTGATTGACGCAAAGTCTTATTCGTTTATCGGTCGCGCTCCAGAAACGCCAAATACTATTACTATTGTTGGCGAGGGCAAGGTTATTGGCGCGCCAGACGTTGCCATGGTTGATTTGGGATTACTGACCACTAGCAAAAAAGTCAGCGAGGCTCAAGCTGATAATACCAAAAAAATGAACGAATTGATCATTCGTCTGCAGAAATCAGGCATTAACAAAGAGGACATAAAAAGCACGCAGTACTATATTAACCCGCGCTATGATTATATAGAAGGACGGTCAGTACTCGCTGGTTATGATGTTCAGCAGACACTAAAGGTTAAAATTCGTGATCTGGATAAGGTCGGTTTGGTTCTGGCCACCGCTGGTGAAGTTGGAGCGAATCAGATTGGCGGCTTGAATATAACAATTGATGATCCGGAGCCATTAAAGGCAGGCGCTCGAGCCAAGGCCGCGGCCAATGCTCGTCTGAAGGCGGAAGCCTTGGCAAAATCTATTGGTGTTCGTCTTGGGCGCGTCGTTTCATTTAGCGAAAGTTCACCGGATGAGCAACCACCTTACTTTAAAGAAGGTCTTGGAGTTGGCGGCGGTGGAGCGGCGCCAGTACCAAACATTCAGAGCGGCAGTTTAGAGATTGTGAGCAGTGTCGCTTTGAGTTACGAGATTCATTAGCCTCATTACGAACAGTACTTACGAAATTACGAAACAATACGAAAGGTACGAAAATTGCTTGTTTCCACGATCAACTATATTTCGTATATTCGTATGATTTCGTACTTTCGTATGGGTTTAGAAATTAGTGCTTAGGGTTTAGTAATTTTACGTGATGCGTCCTAAATGTTTAGTCCTCGCTATTCTTGATGGTTGGGGAGTAGCTCCGCCATCATCAGGCAATGCTATCAGTCAAGCGCAAACACCGCATTTCAATGCGTTTATTCGCGATTATCCAGCCATGACTCTGCAGGCCTCCGGCGAGGCCGTTGGTCTGCCTTGGGGAGAAGCCGGCAATTCAGAAGTCGGGCATATGGCTGTTGGTTCCGGGTTAATTATATATCGCGCATTTTCACGTATTAATAAAGCAATCAGTGACGAATCTTTTTTTCAAAATCCAGTTTTACTGGAAGCCATAAATTATGTCCGTAAAAACAAGAGTCGCCTTCATTTGATTGGGCTCATTGGTTCTGGTGGCGTGCATAGTCACCAGGATCATCTCTATGCCCTACTTGAGCTGGCGCGCCGAGAAAGTGTTGAAGAAGTATATGTTCATGCAATTTTAGATGGGCGAGACGCTCCATACAATGCTGGTGCCGACGCGATGGTAAAACTTGAAGAAAAAATGTCTGAATTAGGAGTGGGGAAAATAGCTTCGGCCATCGGACGATTCTACGCCATGGATCGGGATCGTCATTGGGATCGGATTAGTCAGGCTTATGGAGTGATGACGAAAGGCGAAGCTGAAAGTTATGCCGCGACAGCTTCAGAAGCGATTAAGCAATATTATAAAAATGGAATATACGACGAAGAGATGCCCGGTATTGTTGTCGGAACGCGTTCATCTCCTACTGCGGTTATTAGTTTTGGTGATGCCATAGTTTTGTTTAATTTTCGAGCTGATCGTATGCGCGAGTTGACAGCGGCGTTGGCAGATCCGGCCTTTGCACAATTTCCTTTGAGTGCCGAGTTCAAGAATGTATATTTTGTTACCATGGCAGAATATGACGAAGAATTGCCTGTGCACGTGGCTTTTAAGAGAGAGCATGTTTCTAATCCGGTCGCCAAAGTTGTAAGCGATAATGGTTTAAAGCAGTTGCATATAGCCGAAACGGAGAAATACGCGCACGTAACTTATTTTTTTAACTGTGGAATTGAAAAAACTTTCCTCGGAGAAGAGCATGTATTAATTCAATCACCGCGCGTAACGTCATATATTGATGCACCAGCCATGTCCGCGGTGGCTATCGCCGAAAGAGTAGTGAAGGAAATTTTGGCCGAAAGTTACGATTTTATCGTTGTTAATTTTGCCAATGCCGACATGGTTGGACATACCGGCAATATGGACGCCACAATCAAGGCTATTGAGGTGCTTGATCAGTTATTGGGGCAGATAGCTGATGCGGTCTTGGCCAAGGAAGATATGCTGCTGATAACCTCTGACCATGGCAATGCCGAAATTGTTATTAATCATCAGACCGGCGAAATTGATAAAGAGCACAATTTGAGTCCCGTGCCGTTTATCGCCATAGCTAATAAGTTGCGTGGAAAGACAGCGGGGCTATCTGACACGGTTGGCGCGGATTTATCATTGCGTAAACCGGATGGTGTTTTGGCCGATGTCGCGCCAACTATTTTAAAAATTTTGGAATTGCCAATTCCGCCGGAAATGACTGGGAACCACTTGCTGTGAGGCGTCAGGCGCTAGCTTATTAGGCATTAGCTAATTAAGATGAATACTTGCGAAGAATCGAATACTACTTTTTTAAGAAGCTAATAAGCTACAAGCTAAGAAGCTAAGAAATGCCCGAGCTCCCAGAAGTAGAAACTATTAGGCGCGACTTGGATGCAAAACTCCGCGGCGCGCGCATTCGCAACGTGGAAGTGCGCTTGGCCAAAATAGTGTTTCCGCATGGTTCGGCTTTCGCGCGTGCGCTTCGCGGCGTTGTTATACGCGGCATTCGTCGGCGTGGCAAACTGCTGGTATTTGATATGGAGCGCTACCCCTCTCAACGTCATTTACCTCGGCGGCAAGTCCATTCATCTCACAAAATTAAAACCGTCCAATTCTATGGAATTGGACGGTTAGTGATGCTTATTCATCTTAAGATGACCGGCCAGTTGGTGCTCCGTCATCACAAGCAGATTATTTTTGGCGGTCATACTATTGTTGGAGCGCACGAGCTCCCCAACAAGTACACTCATGTCATTTTTTATTTTACCCCGTTAGAGAATGCTTCGCGTCTTGCCGCGGGGTCTGGTGGTTCAATACGAGTCCCGTTAGAGACGCAATCTCTAACGGGACGAGCACGGAGATCAATGTCCCGCGCGAGTTCTCTAACGGGGGTTACCAACGGCGACACTCTGTATTTTAATGACTTGAGACAGTTTGGTTATCTAAAATTGGTGACGAGTGAACAAGCGCAAAAAATTTTAGACGAGTACGGTCTTGAACCGTTGAGCCGCGATTTTACTTTAGAAAAGTTCGCGGAAATTTTAAAGAAAAGAAAAAGCGGCAAACTAAAAAGTGTTCTTATGGACCAGTCGCTTTTTGCCGGTATTGGCAACATTTATGCTGATGAATCTTGTTTTTTGGCTCGGGTGCGGCTCGGTCGCCGCGCGGCGTCCCTTAAGGGGAAAGAATTGCGTACGCTTTGGCGCTCAATTAAATCAGTTCTTAAATTGTCAATTAAACACCGCGGCACGTCGTTTAATACTTATGTTGACAGCCAAGGCCAGGCCGGGAATTTTGTGAAATATCTCAAGGTTTACGGCCGCGGCAATAAACCATGCAAAGTTTGTGGTACAATACTTAAGAAAACCGTGCTGGCCGGGAGAGGCACTGTTTTTTGTCCTACGTGTCAAAAATAGTATAGAATACAAAATGCAGGGAACCGGTTAGTCCTAAATTCTATATTCTCTATTCTATATTCTTGTTTTTATGTAAGTAAGCTAATGAGTATTAGATTGTTATGGAAAGAAAGAAAGAGTATCAGTTTAAGAAGAAGGTTGCCGTCTTTGACATTGATGGAACGATTTTTCGCTCTAGTTTATTAATTGAATTTAATAAGGCTCTGCAGAGAGCAGGCGTTATTGGCGCGGCTGACGCTATGGCGCTTTTAAAACCATACTATGCCTGGGTTGAGCGCCGAGGCAGTTATGACGATTATATAAAAAAGGTGGTGGATGTTCATGTTAAAGCGATTAAAGGCAAAGAACAGCGTTATGTTTTGGCCGCCGCCGATATTGCTTTTCTTAATCATCGCGATCGTGTCTATCGCTATACGCGCGATTTAATTAAAAAGCTCAAACGTTCTCACCTTTTGCTCGCTGTCTCCGGCTCGCCCATTGAAATCGTTGAGCCGTTTGGCAAGTATTTTGGGTTTGATCATGTGTGGGGTTCAATCTTTGAAGTAAACCGTCGCGGCCGCTACACCGGGCGCGTTTTAGATCGCCGCTCCGTTGATCAAAAGAGAGAAATTTTGGAAGCATTTATTCAAGAGAATAACCTGACGCTCAAAGGCTCTTGGGGAGTGGGGGATACGGAAACCGATATTAGTTTTTTGGCCATCGTTGATCACCCCGTGGTTTTTAACCCCACTCAAAAACTTTATAATATCGCCCGTCGCCGTCACTGGTCCATGGTCGTGGAACGTAAGAACGTTATTTATAGGATTCAAACCTAACAACGCATGGCTATGGTAAGATTTAAGGGCAGAGTGTGGACGCCGAGCATTACTCGGCAGATGTCTTTTTTTCATTCTTGTATGGCAGTTGTTGGTAGTACCGTTCATGCAAAATTATATGGTCTTCCTAAAAAAGACGAAATCTATGTAACACGTAACGGGAGACTGTCTGTTGTTTTTTGGCCTACAGATGATATGGAAAAGTACCAATACTCATTGGGGAATCTTTGTAGTTCGCCAAATCAATTAATGCGTTTATCGTCTACGTACCATCGCTTAGGGAGTAGTTTGTGGCATAGCAGTAATGCGCTAGAGAAACAATTGCCGTCAGTCGGTGTTTATAGGCGTTATCGCCTTGCTTACGAACGCCTCACCGCAGGGTTATCCTTAACGTCGGTTATAGGTCGCCATATACCGGAACTTTTGACCGCACGTTTAATAAAGCTCCATCCAAGTTATAGTAATCAAAAAGTTGAACTTATTATTAGCGAGCTAACATATCCTTCTGAACAAACACCTCTAACAAAATCTCAATTGTCATTGCTTGGCATTGGCGCTATTTTGCAAAAAAGACGATTAAAGATTGATGACTTTTTAAATTATCCAGAAATACGTAGTCAATTGAGGGATTATTTAAAACGCTATGGCGCTATACCCGTCAATTTTTGTGAAGATCCATGGAGCGAAGATGACGTGGTTCAGCAATTAAGGGACATTCTTAATTACGATTGTGCCGAGGAATGGCGAAAAATAATCAAAAATCACAATAAACAATGTCGACAAACTCGTATGCTATTGAGTCGGATTGGTGATACAGAAATTAGACGTTGGGCTAAGGCATTACAAATAGGTACAACATTAAATGAGTATCGCAAGTTCATTTTTTGCCGTGCTAGCTTGGCTTACCGTCCAATGTTTATATTAATAGCTAAACGATGCGATCTTGCTGACTGGCGGGAGTGTTGGAAGTTTACTCCCGATGAAGTTGAAAGTCTTTATTTTAAAAAAGATCGTTCTGCCCTTAAGATTTTGCCAAGACGCAAACTTACAGGAGTTATGTATTCTCCCAAACTTAACACATATTGTCTGCTTGCGCCGCGGGAGTTGCCTGCTTTTTTAAGAGAGAGTGACCATAAACCCAGTATTGAAAATAAAGAAAAGCAAAAGGGGCAAATCAAGGTAAACGGTGTCATTGCTAATGCCGGCATTATAAGAGGCAGGGCTAAAATTATTATGGGCAGGCCAGATTTCGATAAGTTTAGGGATGGAGATATTATTGTAACCGCCATGACGTCAGTTGATTTTGTTTCTATAATGAGACGCGCTGCCGCATTCGTTACAAATGAAGGTGGTATAACATCTCACGCTTCGATAGTATCAAGGGAATTAAACAAGCCTTGCATCATCGGCACCAAAATCGCGACAAAAGTTTTTAAAGACGGTGATCGCATTGAAGTTAATGCTAATAAGGGTATAGTTAGAATTTTAACAAAGTAAAATTACATGGCAAAACAGAACCTAATAAAAAAGATTTCTGAAAGACGATCAAAGAAATATAAACCAGATTGGGTGGCCAAAGGGCATCTCAATTATGAATTTTTTACTTTTTGGGCTGCCGCAAAAAGTTACCAAATCCAAATGCCCAAGGCAATTGGATTTCCTTTTAATTATAAATATGAGAACCTAGACGCTATTTATGATCAAAACAATATCAATGAGCACGTTAAGAAATTATCTCATCTTAAGTTTATAAAAAGAAACATTAATTTTATTCAAAGACAGATTGACTATTTAATTTTAGCGAGTAAAAAATATGGAGGCAAAAAAGATTTAAACTCTTTTGGGTCATGGTATAAAGTTTTTCAAAAGTTTTTACCCTCATTCGGACTCGTTCTGGGTTTGGAAGAGGCCCTGGAGAAAAAAGTGAAAAATTTTTTAAGCAATGATGATTTTTATAAAATCGCGTTTGCTGAAGAGACCGCAACATCATATGAGCAAAAATCAATTTTAAGAATTTCATTATTAAAAAGAAATTCTCGTCAGTTTAATAAAAGTTTAAAAGAACACTTGAAAAAATTTGATTGGATGGGCAATAAATTAATGACTTATACGCCATTTACTAAGGCAGATGTAATTTCCCGCACCTGCCCGGCGGGCGAGGCTAAAAGAAAGTTGAAAGAAATGGAAGAGAATAGAAATAATCTTGGAAAAGGAGCCCTTGAGGTTTATAAAAAATTGAATAAGAAACAATTAGAATTAGTTTCTTTATATAGAAAAGTTTTATCTTTAAGAACCGATAGAGCGGATGCGGTTGCGCAGGCCGCATCGTTAACTTATTCATTATTTGATTCTTTAGCCAATGAATTAAATTTGAAACGAGAAGAATTAATGCGTTTTTCCTTTGATGAAATTATGGAAATGTATAAAACAGAAAAAATTTTGGATTCTAAAAAGAGGTTAAAATATCACGCAGTGTCGTTAAATGAAAAAATTAAAGTTTTTTGGGGAAATTATGGTGAAGAGGAGAAAAAAATTAATAAAAAAGAGATTAGAGGTGTCGTAGCATGCAAGGGTTATGCTCGAGGACAAGTAAAAGTAATAATAGACATTCCAGATTTAATTAAAGTTAAAACAGGAGATATTTTAGTTTCTTCTTATACTAATCCTAATATGGTTCCGGCCATGGAAAGAGCCGTAGCTATTATAACCAATATCGGGGGCCTTACTTCTCATGCCGCTATAGTTGCTCGTGAAATGAATAAGCCCTGTATAATCGGCACTAAGATTGCTACTCAAGTATTCAAAGACGGAGACCTCGTTGAAGTTGATGCGAATAAAGGGGTGGTGAGAAAATTAAAATAAGCATTTGAAAATAATCGAAGGCCGGCACGCGCATCCATTTTAAGGATTGCATGCCGGCCTTCTGCGTAGTCTCAGTCCAAGAACTTCGGCGCCACATGGTCGAGGAGTTGGAACTGGCCGTCCTTGTGGGAAAAGAACAGCGCTTCCAACTCGGCCATTACGCCGGGGATGCCGAGAGCGGCGTTCATTGGCGGCGAGTTGCCGCAATAGACGATAACGCCGTTTGGTTCCCTATCCAGAGCTGTTTTCAGTCCCTCCCGAATACGTGCATGGTTCGCCTCTGGCGTCTCGCCAAGACGCTTGACGCCGTATTTTTTCCAGTCCAGCGCGAAGGCTTCATTACTGGTGATCCCCAGCTTTGTGGCGAGGCGAGCACATGTTTCTACGTCTTTGTCATGGGGCCCCAAATAGGGGATGTCCAATGATGGCGGTGTGCTGATGCACCTTTCGGGGTCTCGGAAGAACGGAACGAGACGCACTAAGGTGGTGATGTTCCTTCGCGTGTTGGCGGCCAAGAATTTAAACAGCCTCTTCATTGTGAGATCTTGTATGACGACTTGTGTCGCCAACATCATCCGGAACACCTGATCCTCGCCGCGGGACGAAAGCCCACCACGCGGCGTGCTATCCGCCTTGTTCGCGTGGCGAATGGCGATTAGTGCCAGTCGCGGGTCTTTGCAGAACTGCCCCCATACCTCACTCACCAACCGTTCATTCTTCAGAATCATTGCCCTCCCCCTTTCCGTCAGCGATCCGTCACCGACGGGTTTTTGTGTCTGCTCCTAGTTGTGTTACCACAACACTATTAAAGACCGAACCAGAACCGAATATCTTGGAGGGTATTATAAAATAAGCATTATGTCAATGTTGGGGCAATTACCTTATTTATCTCGCACTTTCCAGAATGCCCCATGGTGAAGGTGCTGGATTAATTAATTCAATGAAGTTTAGAGTTTTTTGATTGTTCCTTTGTTCGCATCCACGTGAACCAAATCGCCGTTTTTTAATAATCTGGTAACATCTTTTATTCCGATAACGCACGGAATCTTCATTTCTCTTGAGACGATGGCCGCATGAACCGTCACTCCGCCTTCGGCGGCGACGATGGCCGCCACCCTGTGTAAATATGAGGCAAAGGCCGGATTGGTATTGTTTACAACCAGCACTTCTCCTTTTTTAAAAGATTTCATCTCATCCCATTTATAAATAACTCTAACTCTCCCCGTGGCTGTTCCCGAAGACGCTGGCCGGCCAGTAAATTTTTTCAATTTTGATGAAGAGCGATTTATCAAGAATTGATTCTCAAATTTTTTTGCCTCTTTTCCATATAGAACTTTTATTGTTGAGCCAGAAAGGCATACTACATAATCTCCCCTTAGCCTTTTTTCTATCAGCTTTAAGTTTACTTTCTTTTTATTGAGGAAGATATCTTTGAATTCTTCTACAGTTAAGCTTTTTATTTGCGAGCGATGTAGGCCGCTTCTTTTCTCAAGCTCGTCAAAAATTTTGTCGCTATGATAATAAACTTCGCCAAGAACTCCGCGGATAAAATCTTTAAGCGTTGCGGATTCGCGAAGAATGTTTGCACACGAAGTAGTTTTTTTGTTCGGCTTGTATTTTTTGAGCAGTTGTTTTCTTAAGTGTTCATTGTGCTTCAATATATTCGCGAGGTGGATTAATTTATTTTTTTGTTCAGCTTGGGTTGTCCTAGCCAATCTTTTTTTGAAGTCACTCATAGTAAGCGCCGGCTCTTCCATGTAGCTTCGGCCCACCCAAGCATAATCATGCAAATGTCGCCTTAAAAATTTGGCTAGCCCCCCTTTTTTTGCCTTTAAAATACCCTCCCAGAATGTTCTCTCTTCTTTGGCTAAATAACTTTCTTCAGACGATGAGGTTAAGGCAGTAATTGCTGATCCAATATCATTCACTTTTTGCTTTTGCAATTCATGCCTTAAAATTTGCATGCCATAACGATCAATAAGGCGCGCATAAGCATTGCCTTCCCCTTGATAGTTTTTATAAAACTCAATGTAAAGTTTATACGCCCTAAATAGATCTTCATCAGTAGTCTTTCGGTCAGAAAAGCCGTCAAAAAAAGCGATCAAATCATTTCTTTTTTGTTCAAAATTTCTCTTTATTGAGTTTAAAAAGTCTGGGTGTTTCAAGGTGTATTCCCATAGTCGCCCTTGGGCGGTAATATCTTTTTCTTCATAATAAAATTTACTGTCGCTATTTCTTGTCAGCCAAACAAGATCAGAAGGAAATTTGTTTCTTTTCCATCCTATGGTCGCATAATAAGTTTGAAAAAAATAGAGAGGCCGCTCGCCAATAAGAACTAACTTATGTTTTGCCATATTAATGATTGTTAATTATCATAGGAATTATTTACAGCCAATGCTATAATGCTACCATACTTTGTCTTACATTACATTATGCCAATACCCGCCATCGTTCAAAAGAAAGTTAAGGGAACGACTTGGTATCATCAGCGATTTGATGGCGCTCCGTTGTATATGGTACCTGTCTGTGAGGCCGAGGTGATGCGGGAGGCTCGGAAACCGGCCGGTACTGAGGCTGACGTCCGGGTTGGCTTTTTTACTGACGGAAAGGCGGATTGGTACTTGGACATGCGCGATGTTCGCCGTGGTGCGCGTATAGTAGTTGAGCGAGCCAAACACGATGCCTCAATAAGCACTAAGCTCCTAAGAGCATGGCGAGATGATGAGCATGCTTTTCAGAAATTTTTTGATAATTTTTCAAAAGTGCGACTAAAAATGTTATCAGATTCGAAACTCCTGTCGTTAGCCGAACGATGGCATACACTCTTCGTACGGCGCGTTACATCGTCAGCGATAATTGATCACTTTGCCCTAGGCACAGATATGCTTATTGCAAAAATGTTGCGGGCCGAGCTTGGCGGCACTGATAAGGAATCAGATTTTACCAAAATTTTCAGCACGGTCACCGCGCCAGCTCATCAGTCATTTATTAATAAGGCCGAAATGGAGTTATTAAAAATTGCTATTAAATTACCATCGTCATCAAAGCAACTGGCTAAATACCAACAGCGGTATTTTTGGCTACATAATAATTATTTTCGCGCCCAAGAATTGAGCAAAAAATTTTTTCAGAGAGAAATTGAACGTTGGCAAAATTCCGGAGCAAATTTACTGGCAAAATACAAGCAACTGCGGGACATGCCAGCGAATAACGTCAGAAAGAAAATACAGTTATTGAAAAAACATAAACTCTCTCGCCATTTGCGAACATTGCTCAAAATCTCCGAAGATTTTACTTGGTGGCAAGATGAACGCAAGCGTTCCACTTTTTTAAATATTCATCTTGGTTCAAAGATACTCGGAGAAATGGCGCGCCGTCGGAAATACAATCCAGAATTGATGAAGTATTTGATGCCGTTTGAAATAAAATTAATGTTTCTTAAGGGATCGCCATCCGTAGAAGATTTGCGAAAGCGTCAGCGCGGTTGCGTAATGGTTGTTTGGCGCGGCGGTTATTGTGTTGCCATTGGTCGCGATATTGATAGATTGCGGCATTTAATGTTCACTGCTAAAACTCGTGATGCGGTGAGAGATGTGCGCGGTTTATCAGCTTCAGTTGGCAAAGCAGTCGGTCGCGTGAAGATTGTTGGATCAGTAAAAGAAATCAACAAGGTCAATAAGGGCGACATTCTCGTCGCTGTCATGACTCGTCCGGATTACATAATAGGCATCAAAAAGGCGGCCGCCATTGTAACAAATGAGGGTGGAATAACCTGTCATGCCGCCATTGTCAGCCGTGAACTCGGCATCCCGTGTATCATTGGCACAAAAATTGCCACCGAAGTTTTTAAAGATGGCGACCTCGTGGAAGTAAATGCCAATCATGGGGTGGTGAAAAAAATAAGTGTTCATAAATGATTTATGTTTAAGTATCGTCGTATTCCAGAAAATCCGAGCAGTGTTGATGCTAATCGAAACGATGAAGTGCAAGAACTAGGAGAGTCGGGAAAAGAAAAAGAACTTGGAGAACGAACATGCATAACTTTGCATTTTTTTCGTCATGGCAAGAAGGGCAAGAAGGAGGTGGGAGCCCCCGATGAGCCGGTCGAACTGACTGAACAGGGTCGAGCTGAAGCATTGGCTACGGGACGTGAACATCCAGCTAACACCGAAGTGGCTTGGGCTGCCGGGAGCCCTCGTATTAGGAGCGCTCACACCGCACTTTTGCGATTAATTGGCGCAAGGCAAGACATCGCAGAGAAGATTAAAGATATGTCTTACGCTGATGCTAAGAAAGAAATTAAAAAGATGCTTAAGGCGGGTGAGAAAGTTGCTACATTGCCAGAACTTAATTTTGTTACCGATGGAACCCCAGAATTTTCCAATGCTTTTGAGCATGCCTATGAGACCGGTCATGCGCTAGAGTTCATGGCGTTAGAAAGCGATGATTTAGTAGCTAAACAAAAAGATATGGCCAGTCTTTCTTATTCAAGAATAGCGGCCAATTTTGCTTCACTGATAGCTAGAGAGATGGTGGTTGGTAATAATTTTAATAAATTAGTTTCGAGCAATCGCGATAAATACATAGAGTACAATAATGCGCTGGAACGTTATTTCGGCACTCACCACACAGTGCCGGAAAGTTTCTACCTTAAGGCCTTGGAAAAAATAACTGGCCAGCGACCAACTCCTGAATTTATGAAAACGTACTTCTCTGATCAAACGGGCAAGGTGAACGGGTTTGACACTCAAGAAGGGTTTACTATTGATATAGTTAATCAAGGTGCAACACAGCAGTTAATTTTACGAGGGTCGCGAGGCATTCCTGATATTACATTAACCCCCAAAATTCTTGCGGAAATTATTGGAGACGCGGAAAGATTGGATGCAAATATTGAAAACCATGAATAGCGTGGACAGTACAAAGGGAACAATAGTAGGGGAAGTCGCTCAATTTTTACTTTCCAATTCTATGGAATTGGAAAGTAAATAAATTAGTAGAAAATTTTATACTATGGCTCAAACTCTTTACCTTTGGGATCTTGCCAATACTTTATTTCCCGAGCGCTGGGATAGCGAGCGAAGCGGCGTGCCGAGTTACGACGCATATGTAGAGGCGCTGGGATATGATTTGGAAACCATTACCCCACATGATTACGAATGGGCATATGAGCGGCCATACAAAGATGGATTGTTTGTTTTGAGTATTGCAGATGGATTCCGTGAGGTGTTGACATGGACCAAAAATAATGCAGTTTTTACTACAGGTAATCGGGAGCAGGTTGATTGGCGGGCAGAACAGTTACATAAAAAATACGATTTTGATATACGCGATTATATTAAAGAGATTTGTAGTACGTTTGATTTCGGCAACACCAACCGTAAGACCAAAGATATGCTTGAAAATATTTTGGATAAGAAATATCGCGAGGGGTTCAGAGTAGCGGTTTATACCGATGACAATCTTGGCAACTGCGAATTTTTCATAGCCGCGGCCACAGATTTTGCTCGCCTGACGCCCGATTTTCACTTTCGTATCTATCGTATGATGAATGACAACAAAGGATTACGACCAAAAGATGGTTACTGTGAAATCGGCACCTTGTACGATTTACAGAAAAATGAGCAAAAGATATTGAATTAACTAGCCTCAAAATAGATTCAGTGCCATGAAAAAAAATAAACTTCATAATTTTATAGTTTGGGAGCGTCCTTGTTATCCGGGCTTAATTCATATGGCCGCGGAGTCTCTAGTTTTACCTCAAAAAAAGGAATGGGGTAGGCCATGGGCAAAATCGTATGGTTTTTGGAGCAGAGGTATGGTCAGATTTGCTTGGCCCAAAAAAGAGTTTTTAGCAAATGCCGTCTATATTGCCAAAAAATCATTGAACGACGCTTATTTTAATCGCAAATTAAAAATCTATTATAAACTGAACGCGGTACTTAAAAAGTGAAAGGTCAAAATCGCCAGAACAAAACTTAGCAATTTGTCAGATCAACAATTCCCCCAACTCGTAGCCACATTTAATAAAATCTATTTAGATTGGTGGGGGTTTACACAAGTCGCTGAACCGGCCGCTGCTGGTCTCGAGCTGTTGCTCAAAAGAAAAGTTAAACTCACCCAAGAAGAGCTAAGTGTTTTAACTGCGCCAACAAAAAAGTCATATACTCTAGAAGTAGAGGAAGAAATATTCAGGCTGGCGCTTTTATATAAAAAAAATAAGTCTATACCAAAGTCACAATTAGTAAAACTTGTTCACCGATATTTCTGGCTTAATAATGGATACGCGCATACCTACGTTCTCGATGGTAAATATTTTCGGAAACAAATCATTGAAGTTGCCTCAAAAATGTCTGTGAAGCAGATTATTGAAGGCCTGAAGGCGAATGTATTGAGATTAGAGTCAGCCCAAAATAATGTTTATCGTCTATCAAAACAACTTTCTTTGTCAAAAGAAGAATTTAAAATTGTAAAAAGAATTGCTTGGTTTGCTGACTTTCAAGATAAGCGTAAGGCAATCTCTTTGGAGGCAAATTATTACATTGATTTATTTATTAAGGAGCTCGCTAGGCGTACGGGTATATCGTATAACCTTGTTAGATACGCTATACCTCTTGAATATTCCAATCTTTTGCATGGAAAATTTTCTATAACACATCTAAGAGCACGGCAGTATTATTTTGCCATGATAATTGATGAAAACGGAATTAGATTATTTGAAGGGAATGCGGCGCGCCGTATGGAAAAAAAATTGTTGGGGGAAATATCTGACGAAGTAGTGCGCGAGATTGAGGGTATGCGCGCCATGGGCGGAAGAATTATTGGTAATGCACGTGTAATATTGAAGACTAAAGATGTATATTTAATGAAACGCGGAGAGATTTTGGTGACCACTATGACTTCTCCTGATTTTATTTCAGCCATGAAAAAAGCAAAGGCTCTGGTGACTGACGAGGGCGGCCTCACCTGTCATGCGGCGATTATTAGCCGCGAGCTAAACATCCCTTGCGTTGTGGGAACAAAAATAGCTACAAGAACATTAAAAACAGGCGACAAAATCGAAGTGGACGCGAATCATGGTTTGGTGCGGATAATCAAATAAGTGATGAGGGCGGGTCAGTTACCATGTGGTAACCCCCGCCCTCTTGACATCTTTGCGCCGTGCGAGATTAGTCACTCGCGTTTCGTTTCTGTTGAGGGAACCCCTTCCTCAATTCACTGATGTCCGATTTGTGTCGGTCTGGCGAGCTTGCGGAGAAGGTCGTGGGGGTCGTCATTTCTCCCAGACGAAACAAGGGGCGTATTGTGGGGGGACTCCATTTTGTCGGCGCGCCCTCAAAACTTTTCCAAGCCTTCTCTGTCATAGTGGGCATCCTTTCCCAGCTATCATCGTTGATACAAATTTTACAATGAAATATGATATAATTCAATTAATAGTTTGCCACAATACGAGATAAATCCTCAGCACAATCTGTTTGATATACAAAGTAATGAGGATTTATTAAACTTTTCTTACTAAAAGTATTATGTGATCAGAGTTCTAATGTACTGACACAGCTACTAAACACTTTCTCGTCAGTCGGACTATCATTTAAACTTTGTTACCAAATCTATATCTCCTTGACTTGGCTCCTCGGTGGCCTCAAACGTCCTGGCTATAGCTTCTCTTACTTTTTCGACCGGCATGTCTTCTCCCCACCCGATCGCAACTTTCGGGTGAAGTATTGTACTTTTTATATAATATCCTTGTCTGGCGGACAATTGTAAGTCGTAAGAAAATTCAACAACAAACTCCGGGTCTAAGCCCATTTCTTTTGCCTTATAAAAATGATCAGCTTCGTGCTTTGTTGTTTCTAGCGCCCGTTGATCATTAACGCCCGCTAGTGTTAAGATATGCTGAAAATCGGTTACGTTCTTTAGACGTATAGCTGGTGCTTTTTTTTCAACATCGCGAATCACATCGTTGAGTTGCTCAATAGATTTTTTTTTGTTTATGAAGTCCAGCAAGGCGTGCTCACGCTTTTGCCATAGCGCTTGCAACTTTTTGGTTTCTAGAGACCCCTCAAGTGCTTGGGCGAGAAGTTCCTTTAAATGCTCCGTTTTTGCTTCTGAAGAAATCTCCCCAGACTCTTTTCGCATACCTTTCAGAATAAACAAATAATAATTTGTATTGTTGATATTTTACCATTTAATAAAGGATACGCAAGTACGTTGCTTGTCCTTCATTCTTCGTACATGGTGTTTATGGTGTAGCCGTGGTGAGGTCATGTGTGAAGAGTTAGGTATCAACGTACCCATGAAATTGTATCACATGGTTTCCGTGCCGGGCACGAAGACAAGGAGCGTCATGGTCTGCCGGTATATTTGGTATGTCTAGCGGTCCATTTTGCCTTGATTCCTCGGGAGTATCTAATCTTAAGGTGTTTGACTTATCGCGAGCTTGGAAGTAATATAAAAATAGAAAAATGAAAATAATCGCCTTGTTAATTCAAGAATTTTCGGCGTATAAAAAATTTGAAGAATGTTAGTAATTTTTAATCTATTTAATTAACATATGTCCAGTGCCGTTGCATTTTCGGGGAAATGGAGAATTAAGCCATCGGGCCAGTTGCCAATTTTCCTGCGCTTTGTCATCAACTCTTCATTCACCAAAGAGAATGCCAGTAAGTCAGGAATTCGCAACACGCTTCCAAATCGTACATACCTCAATCATATGATGTATTGGCCGGCGGTAGAATATAATAAATTTGAACGAGAGATAATAAATCACATGAAACGAGATGACGGCTGGTATGAAAAATTTTATCAGCAACAGCTAAAAATATCAGAGAAGCTTTATGCTAAAGGGCCAGAATTAAAACGAATTAACTGGCGGTTCAAGAGTAATACGCAAATTGAACGAGTGTTGGTTGCGTTACTAGCAGAATATAGGATTTGTTTATGTGCGTGGTACACGCAGTATCCGCTCGATCAGTATTTTGAAGATACCCTTGAAAAGAATCTAATAAAACGACTCCCAGCCGACGATCCTAATTTTCGTAAATACGTTCTTACCTTTACTGACCCACATACCGAAACTAATGTGGCCGAAGAACGCTGGCTGTTAGTAAAAATGGCCAGAGAATTTTTTCAGAATAAAGAAAAACTTTCGCGATTGTCGCCACATGGACGTGCAAAAATCGAAAAACATCTTGATAAATTTGCTTACATTCAACGCGGCTTAGCAACTAGTAAGCCTTATTCTTTTAACGATATCATTAATCGTTTTAAAGAAATTCAATCGCAAGTCCGCAATGGAGCCGATATTAATGACATTGTCTATCAGGCATCGCAGAAAAAAATCAACGATGATTTTTGTTGGGCCTTGCGTCAGGTTAAGCCTGACAAGAAATTCCGTCGCGTTATTGATCTGGCTCGTAACAATAGCTATTTACGCAACCGCCGTGTTGAAGCATGGTTTAATGCGGATTACGGAGCAAGTTTTATCTATGCCGAAGTAGCCCGTCGTGCTCGTTTTAACCCAAATTGGATAATGGAAGTCTCTGTGCCGGAGATGCTTGGGGCGCTACATGGTCAGCCGTTGCCAGCAAAAACTGAAATGCAAAAGCGTTTCAAAAATTACGCCATGGTAGTGCGAAAGGGTGAAACCACACTCATAACTGATCCGAAAAAAATCAAAATGTTTGAACATGCTTATTTTGTTGATGTAGCTCATGCCGATGAGATACAAGGTTCTATGGCATGTCTTGGGGGAATTATTAGGGGCAGGGCGAAAGTATGCCTTGATAAAAATGAAATCAGAAAAGTTAAACGTGGAGATATTTTAGTAGCCCAGTATACTACGCCTGATTTCGTTCCGGCCATGGAAAAAGCGGCGGCAATTGTTGCTGATCAAGGAGGCCTTTCATCGCACGCCGCCATAGTTTCTCGAGAGCTTGGCGTGCCATGCGTTATTGCCACACAAAACGGCACACGTATTATTCACGACAATGACTTGCTTGAAGTGGACGCGCGCAAAGGGGCTGTCAGGATTCTTAAGCGAGCGCGCAAAAAATAATGACCAAGGCCATTTTTTTTGACACGGGGGGCGTTCTCCTTAAAGAGGGGCTTGCTCAGTCGATTCGAGAGTACGAGAGACGTTTTGGAGTTCCCGAAGGATTACTTTATGCGTCAGCGCACGACCGTCCGTATTGGAGAGAGTTTACGCTTGGCAATATCACCGAAGATGAATACTGGAGACAGTTATCGCAAGACTTCGGTCAAGAAGTGAAACTTGAAGACTGGCACGACATAGTTCGCAAGAGTTTTTCGCCAAATTTACCGTTACTTGATTTTATCAAAACATTACAAGGTCAGTTTATTTTGGGTGTTATTTCTAATCATCCCAAAGAATGGTTTGATTACTATTGGGATACCTACAAATGGGGTGATCTATTTACAGTAAAAGCAATATCTGGCTATGTGCATATTAGAAAACCTGATCCCAAAATTTTTCAGTATGCCCTAAGACAAGCTGGCGTCAATGGGGAAGAGGCAATTTATGTTGATGATCGTCCGGAGCGCGTTGAAGGCGCAGAAACCTTAGGCATTCGTGTTATTATGTATCAAGATGTCGAACACTTAAAAGCAAATTTTATTCATTAGCACCAATTTTATGAGCGAACAAAGATACAGTCCGGAGGATGAACGTCAATTTATCGCGACAACGTATATCGATCTCACGCGACACGGTAGTCGGTTTGGTGGGCCGATGGATGTCATGTTTCCCGACGGCACAAAGTTGACCGTCGACGATGGTACTGACTTAACCCCTCGGGGAAAAGAGGGGGCAAAGGAATTCGGTGTTTCGGGGTATCCATCAGACGTTACATTGATACATCCGCGTGGAGGCGATGAACCGCGGCATGGCGAGACCGGAGACGATATGATGAGCAGAAGCGAAAAAATTGGTCTTGCACGAGCAGGATTAGAAGTTGGTCCTGCAGCAGTGCGTAGCAAAGAGGGTAGGGTGAAAGGATCCCGTCGGGGTAAGGGCACAGATTACAAGAGTGCAGGAGTGAGCGATGCATTAAAAGGAGCAAAGCAGCTTATCAATAAAACACTAAACGATCTCGTTACTGCGGCGAGCCAGAGCGATCCATTGTTTGAAGAAAGGTTCAAATCTAATCCCGAACTTAGAGCACAATATCGCGAACAGGCGCAGAATGCTGGACTTAGAGCAGCCATGAATAAAGAAGAGGTAATGGAACTACTAGCCGAAAATGAAGCATATGAGCTTATACATGCAATTGAATTGTCTCGTCGGGGTGTAAAAGGTGGCGAGGCGAAAGCGATTCCAATTGTTGGTAGTGGTTTGTTTGCCGAGTCTCTATACAAAAAAGCTATGGTCATTGAAGATGAAAAAACGGGCGAGAGGAAAGTTGGTTTTGATGATGTGGACGAAATTGGGGGTTTCACGAAACAAGCTACGGCTTTTCGGATCAAGTTAGAAAGGAATACAAGGTTGGGTGATGCGCGGCAGCTTGAAGATTTTTTGAAAGATACAAAAGTTGAATTTTCGTTCACCGATCCAGAACGAGCGAATCTACCGCAACTTAAAGATAAGAAAGTATATTTGGATTGGAATTTAGTCAGAGAACTTGCCGACAAAGCAGAAAAAAGATTATCAACCAAAACTGAATAGTAATTTAATGATAAAATTGCCAATTGACCCTCGCCGCGAACTTTGGCGCTGGGGGCCAATCAAGTTAAAAGTTCTCTACATGGCCTACTTTATGGAGGACATTTGGCACGGCGTTCCCAAGTGCTACCAGTGGCCATGGCCGCCGATTATTTTCATTTTCAACAGGGGGTATGGCGTCGGGATGATGGACTATCGAGCGCTCAAAGCGGTTGGCGATAAATATTTTCGGCGGTATTTTTTGAATCCCAAAAATTTTGCGCGTCACTGGGTGCGCTACGAGAGTTGGATCAGCGATTATGAATCGTTTGCCGATCAAGTGAACGCACTGAAATTGCGGGAGTTGAGTAACCAGGCGCTCGCCAAACTTTACCACGAATTCCGTCAGTTAAATTATGATTTTTGGTTGATTGTACACGTGCCAGAGATGGCTAACTGGGGAGGAGAAGCAATGTTGCTTCGTGCGCTTCGTCAGATTGATCCCTTGCGGGCGGAAACACACCTTGAGGTGCTCGCGGCGCCGACAAAGCCGTCGTTTTTCCAAGAGGAAGAAATGGAGTTGTTGCGGCTTGCCGCTAAAACCACACGCGCTAATCTGCCAGAAGCCTTGCGTGAACATGCTCGTCGGTACGCGTGGATTCTCAACAGTTATGCTGGCAATCGGCGTCTTGGTCCGACATACTTTCTCGTCAAACTCCGAGAGCTCACCCGCGAGCGATCAGCGGCTCGGGTGCTGCAGAGTATTAAAATACGACTCAACGCCATCGCATATAGAAAACGAGCGCTCGCACGACAATTACGCATTAGCCCCCAAGTCAGACGCATGGCCGAGATGCTCGGCGAGGCTGTGTTTTGGCATGACGACCGCAAAGGATACATTTGGCGGCTTCAACACACAGGCGATCCAATCCTGCGTGAGATTGCCCGTCGGCAGGGGTGGAATTTTGAGGAACTATTGTGGTGTTTGCCCGAGGAAGTTGCGCGTTTGGCCTTGGGTCATTCTCTTAACAAGAAAGACGTACTGCGTCGTCGAGGCGATTACGTGATGATTTATGGTCAAAGAATTGGTCGTGAGCACTATGGGGCGGCAGCGAAAAAAATTTGCGCTATGTATAAGACAAAGACAACTGGTCAGCAAGAGGTGAAAGGTCTTGTGGTCAGCCGCTCTTTGAAGCTGGTTCGTGGAACCGTCCGCCTAGTTCGCGACCCATTGCGCGAGGTGGGCAAAATGTGGAAAGGAGATATTCTCGTCGCCGCCATGACTTCACCCGAGTATATTGTAGTCATGCGTAAAGCCGCGGCCATTGTCACCGATCATGGCGGCATGACCTCGCACGCGGCTGTTGTGTCTCGCGAACTCGGAGTTCCCTGCATTGTGAATACAAAACATGCCACTAGCGTTTTTAAAGACGGTGATCTTGTTGAAGTTGACACAAAGAATAGCATTGTCCGTAAACTGTCATGAAATTTATCAAATCGGAGTTGGCAAAGCAAAAGTGGTATCGTCAAGGAGCGGCCGTGAAGTTTTGGTACATCTCAGTGCCATGGAGTGCTTCCCACTCCATGACCGCGCATGGGAGGCCGATTAAGCTGCGACAAAAGTTCATCGGATACGTAGCGAAGGATTTTGTCACGCTTTTTCTAGCCCATATGAACGCCGAAGAAATCGCGCGTTGGCATCTTGCGCGGCAACGGCGCGATCTCAACACGATGGCCCGACAGCATCGCGCCTGGCAGAAAAAGTTTATGGCTTTCCGCGATGCAGTTATTGGTGGTCAGTTGACGCAAGGACTGCGGCGGTTATCTGATGGGGAGCTCCTGCGTCGTTTTCGTACGTACGCGACCTCCTACCACTCATTGTGGCGAGAGGCAATTTTTCATGACTCATTTGATCTCATGGGAGAGAGATTTTTGGAAACCGCTCTCCGTGATTTCGGTCTCACGTTGACATCCGATGAGCTTGAGATGCTTACCACGAACGACGAGGCCATGCCGATCCAGATTGAACGCATAGCGCTGGCGAGGTTAGCGTCGGGCGCGAAGCCCCATCCGGCCCTTCGTCGCTTAATTAAGCGACGTGCCTTCGCTGTCATTGGTCGTGAATTTCTTCGATTTGCGCAGGAGCTTCATCGCCACTCACAGCGCTACTTCTGGATCCATAATGACTATGCGCATGTTAAACGGTTGAATGAAAAGTTTTTCCTCAACGCGGTACGAGAATTGATTGGGCAGCCCAAAAAATTACAGACGGACCGGCAGTTATTACGAACGATTGCGCGCAATACTCGTCGGAAGAAAGCACTGGAGAAACGACTTAAACTACCCCATGAGGTACTCGCCGTCACCCGGCTTCTGTCCGTTGTTGGCCAGTGGAGGGATGAGCGGAAAGCCATGAACCAGCTTGGCGACGAACTCATGCGCCGCTACGCTATCGAGTTTAGTCGTCGCAGTACTATTCCACTTGCCGACGTCGAGTATGCGTCGTGGTGGGATGCGTGGAAATTGCTTCGTCCGAGCGCTGATTTGCGTCGCCAATTACGAGAGCGACGTCGAGGTGCCTTCTATGCCTTCAGCGGACCCTTTATCCTTCGCGTTGTTACCGGCCGACGCAGTGAGCAACTACTCGCCTTCATGAATTCACTCATTATGCATACCGATTTGGCCGGTCGAACCGCTTACCCCGGCACGGCCCGCGGCGTAGCTCGGCTCATGCTGGGGCAGAAAGACTTCAAGCGATTCCATCGTGGTGACGTACTCATTGCCCCAAACACCCGGCCAGAATACGTGCCGATAATGAAAATCGCTGGTGCTATTGTCACAGAAGAGGGCGGCATCACATCACATGCGGCCATAGTATCGCGCGAATTGAAAATTCCAGCCGTGGTCGGAGTGCAAGGCATACTTGATGCAGTCAAAGACGGCGATATGGTGGAAGTTGATGCGAATAATGGAGTAGTGCGCAAAGTGAAATAAATATCTATTCACATGCTGGCGCGGTGGAAAAAAGTTGTTGAACGGAGAGGACAAAGCGTTCTTATCAGTTCATACTTTTACAACGGTATTCAGACAAAGTATTTTAGAGAAATCGGTTTATGGTATGGGCTCGACAATTACATGATCATTGACTTCTCTGGCTACTATTTAGCAGACGAGGCGGCGCGATGTCAGAACTATCTTCGTAATCGGCTACGGCGCGAGAGCGGCGCGTTTATTGAGACGACACTAAATAGATTGGTAGCAAGAGGAGAGAAACTGCTGGATTTTGCGAAGCGTGTTGGACAACGGTCGCGCCTTGGGGACAACATATTTTCTATTTTTTATCGCTTCTCTGAATTGTGTCTAGAGTTTGGGCCGGCAATGTATTTTCCTATCCTCTCCGAGCCGGCCATCGAGGAAGCAGTCCGTTCCCTCATTAAAAAGCGTAAGCCCGCCGACGCCGAGCATATATACGAGGTGTTTACCAGTAGTGTTGAGCCCACAGCGGGGAGCTATGAATTAGCTAGTTTGCATCGTATTGCAATAGCTTATAAACGAAGTGGCCGACGACAAACTATTCGCTTGATGGCTATGCTTGACGACCATCTGGCGCGTTATGGGTGGCTCGCGTTTACGAAATTTGTCGGACGACCATGGACTAAGCGTACACTGCTTGCTCGTATCAGCCATTTGCTTCGTGATAAATCAGCGCGCGGTGATAGTAAGATTCTCGATCAATACCGCCAGCGTAAGCGAGAGACTGCTACACTCGTGCGTCAGCTAAAACTTTCGGGCAGAGAGCAGGGGCTTATCCGTTCCGCCCAGCAACTAGCTTATTTTAGGACATGGCGCGTTGATGTTTACACTCAAGCGGGCTATAGAATACGTAATTTATTGTATGCTATAGCGCGACGAGTGCGAGTTAGCCCGAGGGAAGTTGTGTGGATGACGTATAAAGAGATCAAGGATTGCTTGAGCAATGGCAAAACATTCCCCGTTGTTTTAGGCAGGCACATTTGGCGGGTTGATTAGTTGATAATTTGAAAGAAATTCGTTTGGTGTTTTACCATTCAATCCGCAGTGTTCAAGATCATTGTAGTACATA
>Ga0209542_10003441_pt1 | contig 33899 bp, 26 predicted proteins | sample RifCSPhighO2_01_FD_184028 | JGI IMG/M metagenome (GOLD analysis project Ga0209542, IMG submission 184028) | Soil microbial communities from Rifle, Colorado - Rifle CSP2_plank highO2_0.1 (SPAdes) (version 2) | ecosystem: Environmental > Terrestrial > Deep subsurface > Rock core/Sediment ... | reverse complement strand
AATGCCAAATTCCCAAGCCCAAATGCCAAATCAAATCCAAAATCCTAATGCTTTAAATCCCAAACCGCATTTAGACATTGGGGTATTCGGGCATTGGATATTTATTTGACATTTGGGCTTGGGAATTTGGCATTCCGCGCAGAGCGCGGGTTTACTGGCTTACAAGCATCCGAAGCTCCGAGGAGTTTAAAGAGTAAAGCTCTGCATTCTCAAAAGAAATTTCGTGACGCTTTACCAAATCAGCCAAGGAACGGTTCAACGACAACATCCCTTGATCAATGCTTGTTTCAATGACCAAATCAATCTCATGGGTTTTTCGTTCTCGGATAAGATTGCGGACCGCAGGTGTTGCAATAAGAACTTCCGCTGCCGGAATGCGACCGCCCTCAAGACGTGGGAGTAAGCGCTGTGAAACAATACCAGTGAGCGTTAGTGCCAACTGAGAACGAACCTGTCCTTGTTGTTCCCCGGGGAAGGAATCCAGAATCCTATCAATGGTCTGGGCTGCATTGTTGGTATGCAATGTTGATAACACAAGATGCCCGGTTTCTGCGGCCGAAAGAGCTGCGGCAATGGTTTCTGGATCACGCATTTCACCAATCATTACCACATCCGGATCCTGCCTGAAGGCCGCGCGCAGTGCCGCATTAAACGACAGGGTATCTATCCCCACCTCCCGCTGATCAATAATGGCCCGATCTTGTGTAAACAGATACTCTACGGGATCTTCAATAGTAACAATATGATCGGCGCGGTTGTGATTAATTTCATCAATCATTGCAGCAAGCGTCGTTGATTTTCCGTGGCCTGCCGGCCCCACACACAAGAAAAATCCCTGCGTCTTTCTAGTAAACTCATGTAAAACCGGAGGGAGATTTAAATCCTCCATAGTGCGGATTTTGGATGGGATAAGCCGCATGGCAACCGAAACAAAACTGCGTTGGCGATAAATATTGACACGAAATCGTGCGCGCTCTTTAAAGTGATAAGCCAAATCCACTTCCCCGTCGCGTTGTAATACCTCTTTTTTCTCCTTGGGCATGATAATAGAGGCAAGCACTTCGGTATCTTCCGGAGTCAACAGGTTTGTTCCGGAAATTGGCAACAACACATCGTCCACCCTCATAGTCGGATATCGCCCAACCGTAAAATGAAGATCCGATGCTTCTTGTTGCGCTGCCCGCTCAAGGAAAGAATCGAGCAATTGTTCGTATTGCAAGGTCGCCATAGAAAAATAAGATTACGACGATTTGTTCTGGCTAAGCACCTGTTTGGCTTTGGCAACGACCTCCGAAGGCGTAAAGTGCGCCTTTACCACATAGTCAGCTGCCCCCAGTGACATCCCCCGAGAAACATCTTCCTTTTCCCCAAGATTTGAGAGAATGATGACCGGGATATCTTTGGTAGCCGCATCTTTCTTGGCTTCCTCAAGAATGCTGAACCCATCCCGATCGGGCAATACAAGATCCAATAACACCAAATCGGGATGAATCTCTTTAATCTTTTGAAGCCCGTCTTCCCCGTTTCGGGAAAGCGTTACGTTAAATTGGTCCGCCTCAAGCCGCGTTACATATATTTCGGCAAGGAACGGATCGTCTTCGACAATTAGGATATGCGTTTTTTGTTCATTCATAAATGATCGACCTATAAAAATAATTATTATTATTAAGAAATGTTAGTTGATGGCTCCTTCACCACGCGCAGCACCTCTTCTAAGCTTACGATACCAGAAAGGACTTTTTTTATCCCGTCGTGCAACATGGTTGTCATTCCTTGACGCTGGGCTTCTTTCCGGATATCGGCTTCCGACCCTTGCTGCGCAATAATATCTTCCAGTTCCGGCGTCATTTTGATCACTTCAAATAATGCGATACGCCCTGCGGTGCCCCGCTGACCGCACCGCGCACAGCCAGGAGCTCGCCATACGCGAAATGGCATTCGAGCAAGGGCATCACGTTCTTCTGCTGGCATGTCTTTTATCGCCGCTTCTATGAGGGAACGTTCGGGGCTCGAGGCATCGTGCGGCTCTTTGCAATGCTGGCACAGTTTTTGTACCAAACGCTGCGCAATCGACAAATATAAGGTTGAAGGAATAAGAAATCGATCGACTTTCATATCGGCAAGGCGAGGAACAACTCCGGCGGCATTGTTAGTGTGGAGGGTAGACAAGACAACGTGACCGGTAAGAGCCGCGTGCACCGCAAGCTGTGCTGTTTCAGAATCACGTATCTCCCCTACCATAATAATATTTGGATCACCACGCAAAATGTGACGCAATCCTTCGGCAAAAGAATAACCGATTTCTTCATGAATTTGCGACTGATTTATGCCCTCTACAAAATACTCTACAGGATCTTCAAGTGTTACGATATTCACGGCATCCGTGTTCATAATTTTTAACACCGCATACAGCGTCGTTGATTTTCCGGAACCGGTGGGTCCTGTCACTAAAACCATACCGTACGGCCGCTTAAGCGCTAACTGCAACAACTCAAGATTTCTGCCTTCAAGACCAAGTTCCGGTAACGTCTGTAATCCAATAGTAGGATCGAGGATACGAAGGGCGACTTTTTCACCAAAGGCCGTGGGATAGGTGGCAACACGGAAATCGATGTTCTTTTTGGAAACAACGGTTCGGAAGCGACCATCCTGAGGAATACGTGTTTCATCGATTTTAAGATCCGAAAGAATTTTAACGCGCGCAAGCACTGCCGGATGAATATCTTTAGGCAAAAACAAAGAAGTATAGAGCACCCCGTCAACACGAAACCGTACGCGCAATTTGTCTTCGGTTGGCTCGATATGAATATCCGATGCGCGTCCTTCCACGGCGTGCTTAATAATAACAGCAACCGTCTTGATAATAGGTGCCTCCTCCCCTATAATCTCCTCCGTTTTGCGAACACGCGTTCGGGATATGGGTTTTTCTTCTGCAAGGGTTTGCTGAAGTTCTTGAAGTGCCTCTTTTACCTCTCCTCCCAAGGTTCTATATTCTTTTTGCACACGCCGAAAGGTAGAAAGGGAAATCTGTACAACATGCGGCGTAAGCTCTGCGCGGGCAGTAATAAAACGCAACGCATCACGGGCTCTGCGATCTTCTGGGGCAAGCATTCCTACCTCGAGTATCGAATCCTTCCGAGCCAATGGTACCATCCAATATGTCTGCATGACATCTTGGGACATAAGGCGCAATACGTCTTTGGGTATTTTTTCCCCCGGCGGCACTTCATGATAGGACATGCCCTGAAACTTTGCACGCGCAGCATACAATTGTTCTTCTGGAACAATATTGCTTTCAACAAGCAATTCTTCTGGCGAACGATCGGATCGCTCTGCCTCCTGTGCTACGGTTTCGACCCGCTTTTTTTCAACCAAACCCTGCGTAACCAAAAAATCAAGGAATGCGGGGAGTGGATGTAATAATGGAGGCGATAGGGTTTTTGCCATAGGGATTATAGAAACTATTGAGATGGAGGTGTTGGGGTTTGCGGAAAAATAAATATATCACGGGACGGAGGGACAAACACTTCGGGCCTTAACCCAAACGGCGTCAAACGCTGAAAAAGAGGACGATTGATCGCACGAACATCTAATTCAGAAGCAAAAGAAGGTGTACGCGCCTCTTTTATGGGTTCCGACAGGGAAGACGCGCCTAAAAACCATAAAGCCAAAGAAGCTGTAAGGGTTAATACGGCAACCAACACCGCAACCAACAAAGGCGAGTTGGCAATCGTTACAACGGCGGATCTTGGCTCAATAGGTATTTTAAATTCAGGTAAAGCAGGCGCCATATTTTGTAGACCTAGGGGATCACAAACATTTTAAAGCCAACCGGCACGGAATTGGCGGCTCCGGGATCATCTTCTTTTACAGAAAATTTAAACGTTGTTGGCTCAAGCAAACGAAGCGATTGCGCCGCAAACTTGAGGAAACTACGCAGGCCCTTTTGTGTGGCTACAATAGATACCGCAGCTGAACGCACAGCCACCGACTCGCCAACTCGAGAAGATGCTTCCCCTCCTTGTTTTTTTTGTAACGCCGCCTGGCGCAAAACAGTGCGGTCTGCGGCTTGTTCGGTGAAAGCAACGTTTTCGAGACCAATCCCGCTCACGTCTTTCAAATCATTAAAAAGCGTAAGAATGGTAGGGCGGTCGGATCGCAATGGTCCGGTCGCAATGGCCTCGTTTTGCTCAACGGTTGATCCTACTTTCACGATAATATTCCAATGGGCCGGAACCGTAATGGTTCCCAAAGATCCATCTTCCTTTTTAACTGCCACAAACCCCGCTTCTTTATCGGATTGTTTTATCTCCGAAACAACACCGGAAGCAGAAGATAATACGGCTGCCTGTACCGCCGCGGAAGGAAGCGCTGTCGTTGCACGTATTATGTCTTGTGCATGGTCTTCTAACCCCCGCTCAAGACGCTTTAAATTATCAAGGTCTTCTTTTTCTTGTTCAAATAATGTCAAGGCGACAGCGCGTTGCGCTTCTGCGTCATGCGCGGATTGTATTTGCGGTTGCACAACCAATAAGAAAAGCGCTATGCCTCCTATAAAAAGCGCGATGCCTGCGGTCAACTTAATATCCATACCGTGAGAAAATTGCCGATTCTATAACGATCATAAAAGTCCGTGAGCTTTTATGAAGGCCAAAAAACGGAATTTGTACAACAGTGTAACATGTACGCATATATGCTAACGAATAAAAAATCACTCGATATCGGCAAGAAATATCTGTTTGGCAAACAAAAGTTTTGCTTCAAACGAAACTCGATTATTTTCATCCCTCTTAAAGACCGCCGCGGAAAGCTCAAGCACTTCGGGGTCGTCTTCAAATGCGGCAATCTGGCGAGCGGCCTCAACAAAATCAAGCGCTTCTAGATGAAGATCGACCGCGCCTTCTGGAATATTCACGTTAAGAGTTTCGACGCGCGTCCCCGGCTGGATCAGCTTTTCAAGCTTTATAAATACCTGTTCGCCGTCCGTATGATTTTGAAGCAAGGTATCTAAGGCCTCAAGACGTGTAACGGTATCACGCACTTCCTGTTCGACTCGCGGATCGCGCTGCGCGCGTATTTCGTCGCGCTGCTTCCCAAAATCCCGGGCGTCATTCTTGTTTTTTTCGGTCCATGCCCATGCAAAAAGCCACACTACCAATAGCGCAACCAAAAATGCCACCCCACCCGCAAGCAATGCATACACGGGAGAAAGAAATTCCCTTTGCGCCTTTTTCTGACGGATTGCTTCTGGGCTGATTTCTATAGCCATATTATTCAAGCCCCCGCAATGCAAGGCCGGTGGCCACAGAAAAAGAAGGGCCTATTTCGTGAAGCGTTGGACCTAAAATTTCTGGAAAAGAAAAATCGCGAAAAGGATACGCAAGCTCGCACGATTTTCCGGTACGCTCGGCGATAAACTCAACCATACCGGGCATCTGTGCAGTGGCTCCGGCAAGAACGATACGTTCTGTCTTTTTGCCATACTTTCGAAAATAATTTGATGTTGCTTTCTCAAATTCCCCTAAAAGCCCTCCGAGAACTGTGGTAAGGGCACGGGAAGGGCCTTCGTCGCGCGATCCTGTAATGCCTTGTTCAATTTTAATGCGCTCCGAACGCTCAATAGAAACACCAACCGAAGAAGCAATCGCGCGCGTAAGCTCTCCCCCCCCCATATCAACAACCTGGGATGAACGTACTGTCCCGTCTTCAATAATTGAAACCGATGTTGCACGTGCGCCAACATCTGCTAAAAGCACCGTTCCGCTGCCTTTGGGGGCAAGTGCGCGCGCCAAACTGAACGTTTCAACCTCCAACTCATCAAGCACAATTCCCGCTGCTTTGGAGATGCGTACGAACTTGTCAACTACCTCACGCGGTACCGCCACAATAAGTACCAGAAATCGGTCTTGCGTATGATCACGTAGATCTGCGCGCTTTTGTTCGCCCACGATTTCCCAATCCAAAAAAACTTCTGAAATGGGAACAGGAACGATTTGTCGTGCCTGAAAGGGTACTGCTTGTGCAAGTTCGCGGTCGCCCATTTTGGGAATTTCCAATAACGCAAAAAAGGATGAAAAAACTGGAATTGACATAGATGCGCGCTTTCCCTTCACCTTGGCTTCCCCACAAATCTCACGGATAAGACCAGCAACATCAGTATCAAGCACGCGGGGAGAAACAAGCTGCAACGGATGATCTACCTGTTCAAGATACCGCGGAGTCAAAATATGACCGTACGTTTCAAGGCGTACGTTTCCGGGTTTTCCAGAAAGCTCAACCACCTTTACCGAAGAGGTTCCAATGTCTACCCCCACGTATCCGTGGCCTTTTTTCCCAATCAAACCAAGGGGGTTCGGGACTTTCATATACCCTGTTATTATACCACACTTCGTGTAGTTGATGCAGCAAAACCCTTGCCAAAAAGGCATTTTTGCTGTAGGCGTTATGTGATGCTCAAAACGCTTCTCTTTCCAGCGCAATGCGTTGGCTGCATGCGAGAGCTTTCGGGCAAGATACTATGCGACTCTTGCGCGGGGCTCTTACCAAAAGGGTTTACCCCACGCTGCCCGCGATGCTCCGCACGTTTGCCGCATGGCACGATCTGCCAACCCTGCAGGGAAATATTAGGTTTTTCGCGGCTTTTTGTGGCTTTCCCTTACGCGCATCCTATTGTCACAGCGCTCGTCAACGCTTTCAAATTCGATGCGATCCGAGAGATTTCCTCGATTTTGGCCGAATATCTTGTGATACCTAAGATAGAAAACATGCTTATTGCGCCCATTCCCCTACATCCCAAACGGCTACGCGAGAGAGGATTTAACCAATCCTTGTGTTTGGCAGAAGAGATTGCTTCGCGGCTCGAAACCGATTACACGGAAGTCCTCACACGCCGCAAAGAAACAAAACAGCAGGCAAAAATGTCGCGGGAACAACGATACGAAAATCTAAGAAACGCGTTTGCAATTAATGACCGCCAAGCGATTTTAGGCAAGTCCATCCTTCTTGTTGATGATGTCATAACCACAGGGGCTACAATACGCGAAGCGGCGCAAACACTCCGGCGTGAGGGAGCAAAAGAAATATGGGCTTCAGCCGCAGCCCAAGGATAAGCAATAAAACTAAGGTATAGGATAAGAGCATATAAGGTAGAGAGGGCGTTTGGCTATAAACAAAAAAGCGCTCTGTAATAGGGCTGCTGCTTTTACACAAACATTGCCCTCTTGACGTATTTTAAATTGTTTGTTACCGTGGCCACAGTTCTTATAAAAGGAGGTACAGAATGCTTACTGTTTCTGTGCAGGCCGGAGAACGGTCTCATCAGGTCACGTTTCAACGCGCGGTAGGAAATGCGTGCGGAAGCCGTTTTTGCAACCCGTGCCGCGCTGAACGCGGATTAGAGGTTGAAAAATTCGTCCGAGTACGAAAAGTTGAAGAGGACGAAAACGCTTCTCCCAAAACACGACGCGGTTAAATATTTTCAGGCGCCTCATTGGCGCCTGTTTTTTATTAAAGAAGGTCGCGCAAAAGCGCGACCACCTTATTTGGGTTAGGGCAGCATAGTTTCGAGCCCCTCTTATGCTGCCCTGCTACGATCCAATTCCCGCGAGCGATGAGCGCGTGAGCGGTTTAGCGGAAGCGCTTGCTGCAAAATTCGGATGAGCACAAGCAAAGATTCGGAACTGGAGCCGCAGCGAAATTCCGTGAATTTGCGAAGTGCGAATCAAATTTTACCAAGCGCTGAAGCGTTAAGCGAACAAGCGCATCGTGAGCACTATTCTTCCTCCAACTCCTCTTCCTCCATCCTCCCATCTGCCCCAATCAATAGCTCGCGCGGTTTTGCGCCCTCTCCCGGCCCCACCACCCCATGCTCTTCCAGTAAATCAATAATGCGTGCGGCTCTTGCATATCCCACGCGCAAACGCCTCTGCAAATACGACGCCGATGCTTTGCGCGATTGTATCACCAAACGTTTTGCCTCCTCATACAAAGGATCCAGCTCGCCAAATGATCCTCCGCCCTCTTCCCAAAACTCTGTCTCACCTTCTTTGTGTTCAGTAACTCCCTCTTCATATTCTGGCTTTCTTCCCCTTTTCAAAAAATCAGTTACGCGTCTTACTTCTTTTTCGGAAACATAAGATCCTTGGATACGCCGGGGTTTTGAGGTTTCAGCTGATACAAAAAGCATATCGCCGTTACCCAAAAGTTTTTCGGATCCCGATGCATCAAGAACGGTCCGCGAATCAACTTGAGACGCCACTTGAAACGCCATACGAGAGGTAATGTTTGCCTTAATAAGCCCGGTAATCACCTCAACCGATGGGCGCTGGGTGGCCACCACTAAGTGGATGCCGACTGCCCGCGCCATTTGCGCCAAACGCACAATGGCTGCCTCTACCTCCCGGCCGCGGGCTGCCATAAGATCCGCCAATTCATCGATCACCACAATAATATAAGGCATGGGATCTTCTCCCCGCCCAATCCCTTGGTTATACATGCCGATATCGCGCGCTTTTGCGCCAGACAACACATCAAAGCGCCGTTCCATCTCTCCCACGGCCCAGCGCAAGGCATTCACAGTTTTTTCCACGTCCACGATAACTGGAGTCAAAAGATGCGGCACGCCATTATAAATAGGAAATTCCACGCGCTTGGGATCAACCAAAAGGAGACGAAGGATCGCTGGAGCATTACGCGAAAGCAAACTCATTAAAATGGTATTTAAAGCAATCGTTTTGCCGGTTCCCGTTGCCCCTGCAATTAAAAGGTGCGGCATTTTTTCAAGCGCTGCATAAACCGGGGCTCCGGCAACATCACGCCCTAGGGCAAATGCGAGTCGATAGGGAGAAACACGAAACGCTTGCTCCTCAAGCAGCGCACGCAAACGCACTATAGCAACCTGCTTATTGGGTACCTCAATGCCAACCAGGGATCGTCCGGGAATGGGCGCTTCAATACGAATGGGGTGCGCTGCCAACGCCAATGCAAGATCATTTGAAAGATTAGTAATTTTTGAAAGTTTTACTCCTTGGGAGGGTTTTAAGGTATACTGCGTTACCGTAGGCCCTACTGTTGCATCTCCCATTTCAACTTCAATCCCAAAATCGGCCAAGGTGCGTTGGATAATTGCCATATTGGCGCGAATGTCTCCTGCGGTTGGCTTGCCTTTATCACCATCAAACAATGTCAACGGAGGCGAGGTATAGGGAATTTTCAGAGCTTCGGTGCTTACCGCATCCTCAAGGCCGGATCTAAAAGGCGCTTCTTCGCCTACCTCTCTTACAACCCCTTGTCTTTCCAGAGGCCTTAACTTAAAATCGCTTTTTGAAACGTTCGCTGCTGGAAACGATGGCATATCAATCTTGGGCAGGGATGGTTTTTTTAACAGTCCTCGTGCCGTACGCCCAAGAAGACCGAGCATTGCAAACGCTGCGCTTTTTGCGGGGCGATCTGTCCTATCGTGCTCTTGTTCTTCTTGCGACTGCGCACGACGTGCTGCAGGATAATTTAACAAGACAAGACCCCCCACAAGGCCTAAACCAACAAAAATCAATGCTGCCCCTCCTACACCCACTGCCGAATGTACCGGCAATCCTATATAGCGACCGACGATGCCACCGCGACGTGCTTCTTCATCGCCGAAAACAGCCAATAGCCCAAGTAAGGCGATAAAGAGCAACGCGCCGCCCACAAAAGAGCTTCCACCCGCTTTACGTTCGGTAGCAAAGAAAATAAGCGCTATTGCTCCGGCAAAGACCGGCGTAAGAAAGGTGCCCCACCCAAATAATGCGAAAAGCGACTGTTCTACAACGCGTCCCGCGGGACCGGCTTGTCCCAGTAAGCTCAAAAATAGAAAAAGGCCGGAGAAACCGATGGCGACGCCAACGATCCATTGACGCGTACGAGGATGAATATCCAAGAAACGTCGATTATGATTGCGAGGACGCCGTACCATCATAAAAACGGAAAAAATCCTATCCTTATCGATCGTACCATATCGGAGAGATGCCGTCGAAGAAAAAAGAATACTGCCCCCGCTTATGCGAAGGCAGTATTCTTCAATAATGCTTTTTAATTTTCCACAGCCATTTGGTCAATCCTTTCTTCCCCCTCCCCTACAGTTTCTGAAACCTCAAGCTCCGTTGCAATCCGCGCCTCCTCTTCGTATTCGTGACGATACCCGGTTCCCGCAGGAATAAGACGCCCAATAACGACATTTTCTTTAATACCCACGAGTTTATCCACCATACCATCAACCGCCGCCTGAATGAGCACACGAGCTGTTTCCTGGAAAGAGGCGGCTGCAAGCAGTGAATCGGTTGCCAAGGAGGCCTTTGTAATGCCCAATAACAGCGGTGTTGCTTCGGGTGTTGCTTTTCCTTCCGTCTTCGCTTGCTCGATCGCTTTGGCAAACGTAGCTCGAGTCACAATTTCGCCCATCGTCAACGAACTTATACCCGGATCTTTGACCCGAAGACGCGAAAACATTTGTCGTATGATTATTTCAATATGTTTATCATGGATAACAGCTCCTGTTTGGGCATAAATACGCTGCACCTCCCGCAAGATATATCGGTGTGTCGCACGCAAACCAGCAATTTTGTAAAATTCTTTCAGATCAAGAGATCCTTCAGTCAACTGTTGGCCTCGCTCTACCTTATCTTTTGGTTTTACGAATAGAGCAGCTCCCCGGGGAATACGATACTCTTTTGTTTCTGGGTTTTTGACATTTTTTTTCTCTTCATCAATCATGATAACCACTTCATTATGCTGCTGCTCAATACTACGCACCACTCCCGGAATTTCAGAAATGGCAGCACGCCCTTTTGGAGGACGCGCCTCAAAAAGCTCTTCCACGCGCGGAAGCCCTTGGGTAATATCAGACACCGCAGCTACTCCACCCGTATGAAACGTGCGCATGGTTAACTGGGTTCCTGGTTCTCCGATTGCCTGTGCTGCAACAATACCCACGGCCTCTCCCAACTTCACCAATTTATTGTTACCAAGATCCCATCCGTAACACATCTGGCAAACACCGCGGGGATTCTTACAGGTCAGGGGGCTGCGCACTACGACTTCGCTAATGCGCATATCGTCTTCGATAACCCGAGCACGTGCGCCGTCGATACACTCTCCGCCACGCACAAGTATTTTCCGGCCTCCCTTAATATCATCGAGCGCGGTTCTACCTACCAGCCGTTGCGCAAACGACTGACCGGAGTCTTCGCTATCCTTACGATATACTTCAAATCCTTTTGTATCTTTACAGTCCCCATCCAAAACAACCACTTCTTGTGCAACGTCAACGAGTCGCCGTGTGAGATACCCTGCGGTTGCTGTTTTAAGGGCCGTATCGGTTGCTCCCTTCCGCGCCCCGTGGGTCGAAATAAAGAATTCGAGAACATTAAAACCTTCTTTAAAGGAAGAGAGGATGGGAAGTTCCATGATCTGCCCGGCAGGGTTTACCACAAGACCCTTCATGCCAGCCATCTGATTTGGTTGTGACCAAGAACCGCGCGCGCCAGAATCTACGATAGTGAAAACAGGATTTCCCTCGGCAAGGGTTTTGGGGATTTGGGCAGATACTTTTTTGTCGACCTCTCTCCATACCTTGATAGTACGTACCCGTTTTTCTTCGCGGGTCAGTAATCCTTCACGATATTGCTGGGTGATTCTGGAAACTTCATTGGTTGCGCGTTCAATGAGTGCTGGCTTTACAGCCGGAACCGAAAGATCATCCATACCCCACGTAATCCCGCCAAGGGTTGCATATTCAAAACCAACATTTTGAATTCGGTCAAGCACCTCCGCCGTAGAATCCATACCATATCGGGAAAATACTATACCCGTAAGATATTCGAAATCTTTGGCACGTAAGCGGGTATTAATAAAAGGGAAGTTTTCCGGCAAAACGGCGTTAAAGATCACTCGCCCGACAGTTGTTACCACAATAATAGAGACCCCGTCCTGGTCTTGTCCCATCTCTAAGCCCCTGATGTCGTCGATCACTTTTTTGGCGCATCGAACCCGTATTGGATCGTTAAGTGCTATCATTTTTTGCTCGTAGGCAAGGGTGGCTTCAGTAAAATCGGAAAAGGTTGTTTTGTGTACATCTTTATCTTGCATATACGTCAGTACATAGCAACCGAGCACAATGTCTTGTCTGGGAACTGCAATGGGGATGCCGGACGCGGGTTTTAAGAGGTTTCTTGCCGAAAGCATAATTTCCTCCGCCTCTTTTTGTGCTGCTCGTGATATAGGAACATGTACAGCCATTTGATCGCCGTCAAAATCCGCGTTAAATGCCGGGCACACCAACGGATGAATTTGAATGGCTTGGCCCTCAACCAGTACCGGTTTAAATGCTTGTACGGACAATCGATGAAGCGTTGGCGCGCGGTTTAATAATACATGCATCGTTTCGCTGACTTCTTCCAAAATGCCCCACACCTCGGGTGTCGCCTCTTCAATTAAATGAGCGGCTCCCCGGAGATTATATGCGTATTCCCGATCAAGCAATTTCTGCATCACGAAGGGCTTAAATAATTCCAATGCCATGGTCTTTGGTAACCCGCACTCAGAGAGCTTTAATTCCGGACCAATCACAATTACCGAACGGCCTGAGTAATCAACACGTTTTCCTAAAAGGTTTTGCCGAAAACGCCCTTGTTTTCCACGCAGCATATCGGCAAGGGATTTTAAGGGTCTTCGTGCCGAGCCAAGCGCTGGAGACGCTTGACCTTTACGCATGGTATTGTCAATCAAAGAGTCAACCGCTTCCTGCAACATCCTCTTTTCATTTCGCTGGATGACCTCGGGGGCAGCAATGGCTTTAAGATGCTTGAGACGATTATTGCGGTTAATGACACGCCGATACAGATCATTTAAGTCCGATGTGGCAAACCTTCCGCCATCAAGCTGCACCATAGGTCGTAACTCCGGAGGTAAAACAGGAAGCGCGGTAAGGATAATCCATTCGGGACGAAGACCTGAGCGTTCTAGTCCTCGCAAAAATCGAAGTCGGCGTAATATTTTCCTCCGATTTCCTGGAGTTGCCGTTTTTGCCTCAGTTTCAAGAATGGGGAGAAGTTTCTCAAAATCAATCCTTGAAAGCAGCTTCCGTATGGCCTCCGCGCCCGTACCTGCTTCAAAAACCTCTGCGTATTTCAAAGACAGATCAAAGTATTCTGGTTCGGAGAGAACGTGCAACGCAACGAGTTTATGTAATTCATCAAGTGCAGCATCTTTTATTCTTACGAGTTTCGCGCGTCCTGCTTTAGTTTTTGTCTGTGATGTTTTTTGTTTCCATTCTTGCTCAATGGCCTTTGCAACGCGCGCACGCGCTTCTTCGTTGACATCTAACACAATATAGCCATTGAAATAAACTACTTTCTCAAGATCTTGTAGAGAAATATCAAGTGCCATGCCGATACGGGAGGGCACCCCGCGCAAAAACCAGATATGCGTTACTGGAGCAGCAAGCTCAATATGGCCCATCCGTTCACGCCGCACAGCCGAAAGGGTAACTTCAACCCCGCATTTATCACACACTATTCCCTTAAAGCGTACGCGCTTATATTTTCCGCAATAGCATTCATAATCCCGTTCCGGACCAAAAATGCGCTCGTCAAATAAGCCATCCTTTTCTGGCCGTTGGGTCCGATAATTAATGGTCTCGGGTTTTGTGACTTCCCCATGCGACCATGCCCGCACATCTTCTGGCGAGGCAAGTTTAACAGCAACAGCATCAAAATCGGTAACACGTATTGGTCGTTCGAACATATAGGTAGAATATTTAGGAAATTCCTTCGTTGGATCTTGGCGGGCGCGAATCCATATTATTGCGCGGCGGAGGCTCTTTAAGACCAATAAGATTTACTGAAATCCCCAAAGCGCGAAGTTCCGCAAGGAGCACATTAAAAGAAGAAGGGATATTGGGAGTACGCAATGGCTGTCCCCTCACAATCGCCTCATAGAGGGCGGAGCGGCCCAAAATATCATCCGACTTCACGGTTAGCATTTCCTGAAGATTGTGTGCGGCTCCGTACCCTTCTAATGCCCACACCTCCATTTCGCCAAAACGCTGTCCCCCCATTTGAGCTTTCCCTGAAAGCGGCTGTTGCGTAATGAGAGAATACGGACCGACTGCACGCATATGGATCTTATCTTCTACCATATGGACAAGTTTCATCATATAAATATAGCCAACGGTGATAGGATGGGGGAAAGATTCTCCGGTTCGCCCGTCGCGTAAAAGTACCTTCCCATTTTCCGGAAGGCCCGCCTTTGAGAGCATGTCTTTAATATCTTTTTCGTCAGCTCCTGCAAGCGCGGGAGTAAGTGCTCTGACACCAAGTTTCTTTGCAGCAAACCCAAGATGGGTTTCTAGAATCTGTCCAATGTTCATACGAGAAGCAATACCGAGAGGATTGAGTACAATATCGACCGGAGTGCCATCTTCCAAATACGGCATTTCCTCAACCGGAAGGACTTTAGAGATTACCCCTTTGTTTCCATGTCTACCTGCTAACTTATCGCCCACCACTGCGGGTCGCAAATACGCAACCTCAACTTGAGCTTGCATAATGACTCCTGCCGGGAGATTATCTCCTTTTGCGCGCTCGAAAAGTTTCACCCCGATAACACGGCCCCGCTTTCCATGTGAAAGGCGCAAGGAAGTATCTTTTACATCCCTTGCCTTCTCACCAAAAATTGCACGTAAAAGTCGCTCTTCGGCGGTAAGGTCGGTCTCCCCTTTGGGTGTTATTTTCCCAACCAAAATACCGCCCGGCCTCACTTCTGCACCGATACGAACAATTCCCATTTCGTCAAGATCCTTAAGTTTATCTTCGCCAACGTTAGGAATATCGGGTGTGGTCATTTCGGGACCGAGTTTTGTTTCCCGAACATCGCATACGAAATCTTCGATGTGTACGGAAGTGAAGCGGTCTTGCTCCACAACGCGCTCGGAAAGGATGATCGCGTCTTCATAATTCCAACCCCGCCAGGGAAGAAAGGCGACAAGAAGATTTTGCCCAAGGGCCAAAACGCCATTGTTCATCGCGGCGCCATCCGCAAGAATTTCGCCGTGCTTCACGCGCTCGCGAGGTCCTACAAGAGGTTTTTGGATAATGGTCGTGTACTGATTCGTGCGCAAAAATGTTTTTAATGCAAACGTATGAGTTTTTTTCTTTCCCTTAACCACTATCTTTTCGGAATCCGCAACTTCTACAATGCCGTCTTCCGGGGCAATAATAACTTGTCCCGATTCTCGCGCGGCGACTTCTTCAAACCCAGTTCCGACAAGCGGCGCCTCTGGCCGCACCGCAGGAACAGCTTGGCGCTGCATGTTTGCGCCCATCATAGCTCGTGTAGGATCGTCGTGTTCAAGAAAAGGAATTGATCCCGCAGAGACAGACAGTGCCTGTTGGGGAGCTACATCGATGAATTCGACTTGATTACGCGCAACTACGGTCGGCTCGCCATGTACTCGAGCTTCGATTTGGGCTTCTACAATTTTTCCTCTTCCGTCAATGTGCGTACCCGCATGTGCGATAACATGCCGCTGCTCGGTCGCGGCATCAAGCCATACCACCTCATCAGTCGCTTTTTCATTTTTAACCCGGAAATAAGGTGCCTCGATAAAACCAAACGAGTTCAAACGCGCCCACCCCGCAAGATGTCCAACGAGCCCGATATTAGGGCCTTCTGGCGTCTGAATAGGACAAATGCGAGCATAGTGAGAGGGCTGCACATCCCGTACCTCAAAACCAGCGCGTTCACGGGTAAGCCCTCCCGGTCCCATGGCCGATACCCGACGCTTATGTTCTAATTCCGCCAAGGGGTTTACGTTATCCATAAATTGAGAGAGCTGGGAAGAAGAGAAAAACTCCCGGACGGTTGCTGCAACTGGACGGGCATTCACAAGCTGCATAGGAGTTATGGTCGCCGGATCCAGTGTTGACATGCGGTCTTTTACAATTCGCTCCATTCGTGAAAAACCAGCTCGGAGGCGCTGTTGCATGAGTTCCCCCACTGCCCTGACTCTTCGATTCCCAAGATGGTCTACCTCATCGGGAGCGGCTCCGGCGGTATTATTGAGACGGATAATTTCTCGGATAATACGTAAAAGATCCTTTTTCGAAAGAAGCCGCATCTCCTTTGTAATATCGTCTTCTTTGGGGGCCTTCTCCTCAAGACGCATTTCCATTTTCCATCTCCCCACGCGCGCCAAGTCATATCTCCCAAAGGTTTTGAACATATTCTCGAAAAGCGATCGCGCGTTATCGGGAGTCGCAAGATCACCAGGTCGTACGCGCTTGTATACCTCAACCAAGGCCTCCTCCTTTGTTTTGGCTGTATCGCGTTTGAACGTTTCCTCCAGATAGGTAATTTCTCCCGTATCAACATCTTGCACAAATGACTTAATTTCCTTCTCATCAATATCAAAAGCCCTTAGTAAGGTTGTCACGGGAATACGACGTTTGCGATCTATCTTAACCCCAATGACTCCTCGCGAATCAGTATCAAATTCAAGCCATGCGCCTCGGTTAGGGATTATCTTTGCGCCAAAAAAAGAAAAACCGCGGAATAATTCACGGGTAAAAAACACGCCGGGTGAACGAATAAGTTGAGGGATGATTACGCGCTCCACGCCATTTACAATAAATGTACCCCGAGGGGTCATCAACGGAAATTCGCCAAGATACACTTCTTGTTCTTTTGCCTCTCCTGTTTGTTTGTTCAGCAAACGCGTACGAACACGCAAGGTGGTTTCGTACGATGCATTGTGGGCACGCGCCTCAAACTCACCGAGTTTTGGTTCGGACAATCGAAAATCCAAAAACCATAATTCAAATTCTTTTCCGGAATAATCAACGATGGGAGATGTCTCTTCAAAAATTTCCCCAAGCCCCTTAGACCAAAACCATGACCACGAATCAAGCTGCACGGCCAACAACCCCTCGAGCGGCATTGCCTGACGGGAAAATTTCGTAAGTACGCGGGTAGGTAACATAAAACGCAAAACACTCCAAGAGGGCAATGCTTGGAGTGGAACAAAAAGAAACGCTAGCGCTGTTTAATTATGCGCATGGGTGTACGAAAAGATGGGGGCACAAAAAATGTGAATCAGTTACCCGTCCCGTCCTCTATCTCCGACCGAACGCGTAATTGATTCACAAACAAAGAAAGGATGGCTAAACTTGCTTCCATCGCAACAACACCGATTGCTTTTGGGTCTTTTACCAAAAGCGCGAGCGAGCAATTCTCTGGCGTGCCTCCTATCTTACACCAAGAGAAAAGCTTGTCAAGGGTCCCAACGGGGTCCTGTCTTCTTGTCAAGGCAAGACAACGGGTTTTGGCCCCCAAAGTAAGACACAGATGCCCAATGACATATCGTTTCTTACTCCGATTTATTCCCATAAAGAAAGCTCATGCGTTTGCGGACGTAACATCTGTGGCTGGTGAAGACGAATTGATTCAACAAGGCCGAGCATCAAAAAGGTCGCCAATAGATGCGAGCCCCCGTAAGAAACAAATGGAAGCGGAATTCCGGTTACGGGAAATAACCCGATATTCATCGCAATATTGATAGCGGCCTCTGAAAAAAGAAGAACAAATATACCAACGGCGCACGCGCGGGAAAAATTATTTGTCGACTGTAACACAACACGGAGAATTCGCCACAAAAGCATCCCAATTAAAAAAATCAAAAATAATCCGCCAATAAAACCAAATTGTTCCGTTAATGCAGCAAACACAAAATCGGTTGCGCTTTCGGGCAACATCCCAAGCCGTGCTTGCAGTGTTTCTGTAAAACCGCGACCAAACCATCCGCCGTTGCCAACCGCAACCAATGCCTGCTGTGCTTGCCATGATGCTCCCAAAGGATCTTGTTCCGGATGGAAAAAAGCAGCAACGCGTTCTTGCTGGTAAGGGAGCAAAGCGAAACTCCAGATGAATATCAGAGCTACCGCTCCAATCGAAATCAGCACAAGGAATCTTTTTAGCGGCAACCCCAATACCAATACAATACCAAACCACACGGCCCCAAATAAAATTACCGCACCGAAATCTGGTTGCATGAGCGCAATTATCGCAGGGACTAACGCATACAGTCCCGACCAAAATAAATGTCTGGGTGCGGCAAGTTCTTCGGCGCGGGAAGCAAAGTATTTTGCCAAAATGATAATTAACGCAAGTTTTGCAAATTCCACTGGGCCAAAACTGACTGGACCAACCACAAGCCAACTCGCCACTCCTCGTATTCGTGCGCCGCTGATTAACGCCGCGATCATTAACAACAGGGTCATGGCCCAAACAGCCAAAACGACTTCTGATCGGAGACGCAATACCCGATAGTCCAAAAAAGCAATAAGTGCCATAAGCCCAAAACCAGCCGCAACAAACCCAAGTTGTTTCCAAAAAAGTAGTAAATATCCCGACTCTGTCGCAGCAAGCGTGGAAAGATTGACCAAACCAAAAATAGTCAGGCCCGTAGCACTTGCAACCATAATCCAATCAAGTTTTCGTAGAAAAATCAGCGCCCTCATATTTCGACGCCTATCTGGGAACGCCCCGCCTGTGGGTAAAAGGAACAATATTATATTGTTTTACAAAATTCCCTTCGGCAAAAAGATTGGTAAATGCATGAACATCAACCGTAAAGGCCTCATCGATTGGGATACGCCACGCCACCCTAAATTCCCTACTTGCTGCCGGGGCAATATTACGCAATTCCGTGATGCGAACGGCAACAAGATCTTGCGACTGCGAGTACAAAAGCACATTAACAAAAACCTGAAAATATTCGAATGGAGAATCATTGCGTATCACACCCCGAGCTTCTGCAAATTCTGGGCCCGAATTATCGCGCACGAGCTCCTTTTCAACAACCACGAGTCGAGGATCACTTGAAACCCCGACAGGATTTTCAGCCCATGTTATTTCTCCAAGCACAACATCTGCGGAAGCAGGAATTCTACCCTTAACATCAATCGCGTTTTGGATAATGGGACGGTTTTCCCGTGGGGAAAGAAATGTTTTTCCGTCACGCGTACCAATAAGCTGTTGTTGGACATCAAAAATTTCAATAGTATACGGAATATTTACGGCGCCGAAATTGGAATTTGGATTGCGCAATATAAATACTGCATCAATCCGCAATCCCTCGGCAATCAGTAATCGAATATTATCTTCGACCACAATATCTTCCGGCTGTGTAGCACACGCAAGACAGGGACCGCCGCAGTCAATATCCGCCTCGCCCTGATTTTGGATATTATCAAAACACGTTGGCTCGGGAGGACGCGTGAGATACGAAAAAATCCCAAAACCGGCGAGAAGAATGCCAAGAAATATTCCAAGTATAAAAAGCTGTTTTGCGAGGCGGGAATCCATAAAAACAAGGGTACAGAATACAGGGTACAGGGATTTTTATCGAAACGCAAAGGTAATCCTTCGGCTCGCCCGGAGCGATGTCGAGGGGCTCGCTCAGGATCAATTCCGGCAACCGCTCACTTCGTTCGCGGGCCGTCATTGAAAGCAAAAGCCGCGCTGGGCGCGACTAATCCAGTTGAGTTATGAATGAATCCTGTAGTTTTATCAAGGCTGCCGGCCAAACAATTGTCCTGTTCTTATGCTGTGCAAGTATGCTTCTCACGATACTTAGAAAACCGGCTGCCATCTCTTTTGCAATTTCATCATTCTCAGCTTCAAACAGAATCGTCCGCGGAATCGTTCCTATCCATTCGGAATTTTCGTTGCTGCCCGATGAAACATACTCGAGATATTTGATTTTATATTGATTCTTCAAAGATCCATCTCCTTTTTGTGAACCACCTCTCTGCTTATACTACTTTGTTATATTCTCCTGCGTCAAGCGTATAATAAAAACGCGCACTTTTACAGCGTAAAAGTATGCTGTGGCATCGACCTATTTACCCACCCAACGTGATGCGGGGCTCTCCCAAGTACCACCCGCCTTCTCCGCCTTCGGCAGATGCGGCAAGGCAAGTCGGCCCTGGAGAGCTTAACAGCTCTGTCCCCGTAGCAAAATTTTAAACAAAAAGACAAAATTGTGGCGTCGATCTACTCTTCCTGGGAGTTACCCAAGTACCATCGACCCTGGAGGGCTTAACGGCTCTGTTCGGAATGGGAAAAGGTGTGACCCCTCCGGTATGGACACCACAATTTTATCTTCTTGTCATAGAGCGCGCAGACACGCTGGGACTGCGCGCGTTTCGCGGTTGGATCTCCGCGAGCCCCCAAACATCACACATTGCTAGCCGAGAAACGCCCTATTAGTACCACTCGGCTCAACGCATTACTGCGCTTCCACCTATGGCCTATCAACCTTGTCATCTCCAAGGGGGCTATGAATCCTATTCTTGGGGTGGGCTTCGCGCTTATATGCTTTCAGCGCTTATCCCGACCGAACATAGCTACCCGGCGGTGCTCCTGGCGGAACAGCCGGTACACCAGAGGTTCGTCCCTCCCGGTCCTCTCGTCACGTATTCAACGATCGCTCGTTGCGTAGACTATATCTTCACCCCGCCAATCTTTGGATGTCCTACTTTAAAGAAGACGGGGGTCGGCGTATTATGACAGGCTTTCCCTCGTATCTATGCACGAGGGCTTCTGCCATCTCCCCTTTCGGGTCAGTCGTTACGGGGTCAAATCTAATATTTTCATAAATTGGCTTTTGCTTTTCTTTTTACGTGTTACGTAATTTTCATCTTGAATCTTCAGAATACAATCCACGAGCTGCAGCAGCTCATTTCTTTTGAGGCGATCCAGCGATCTGCCGCTCAAAAGTGTTGTTGCCTTATACAAGGCCATCGCCTGTATTTTCTTAAATTTCAGGAAAGGCAATAGTTTTTGCATAATGCTTCGTATCTGTTCATATCCGTTAATGCGAAGTTCAGAAATTCCGTCATTTCTTCGAGATACATATCCGATACCCAAGCTTTCCCTAATCCAATAAAGCGGCTTTTCGTGCCGGCTGTCTTGATAAAAACAGATCGTGCACATAAAGCGCTTTTTGGCGACGCCGTCTTTACGCTTTTTGATCTGCAGCATTAAGCTGCCGTCGCCGTCAAGAAAGCCGGCGATATAAGCCAAATTAATGTTAGATCGACTTCCCACGATATTATCTTATTACTTCTGGTCCTCAAGTCAATGATACAACATTTGCGGGACCGAAAGCAAATGCGGGTCAGGAAACAGAAATAACAAGATTTCACCGTTATTAGCCGAATTGTCAATCTCGATTACTCGAGAAAGTAGCAATTTCTTACTAGGGAGAGTTCCCCTCAAGATTCTGCGCCTGCGGCGGATAGGAGACCAACCTGTCTCGCGCATCCGCTCACATATTCCTATGTGGATTGGACTATATCTTCACCCGCCGCTGTGGGTTAGGGTGGCTGACATATAGTCTCTACGGGCCTCCGACGTTACCGTTGGGGTTCCCTCGGTATTTTCCGGTCTGGAATTTACCGATATAAGTCAGCATGGTCCTACGATATTTCTATCGCAGGCCGCCGCGAATTGATGTCGTTTTTACCTCGGGGCCCAAACCGTTCATGCGCCAATCTTATCCAAAACATAATGCTGCGATTAGCACATCAACGGTTTGAACCCAGCTCGCGTATCACTTTAATCGGCGAACAGCCGAACCCTTGGGAGCTTCTCCACCCCCAGGATGTGATGAGCCGACATCGAGGTGCCGAGCTTCGCCGTCGATATGGACTCTCGGGCGAAACCAGCCTGTTATCCCCGGAGTAGCTTTTATCTGGTAATCTTCCGCCGTTCTACGAAGTCCCAACCCTCTTAAGAATAAACCCAAAAGAGTCGGGAAAACGGTCGGTTCACTAAGTCCTGCTTTCGCAACTGCGCGGCTTATTTGCCTTGCAGTAAAGCCGGCTTGTGGCTTTACCCTATCGGCGCGATTTCCATCCGCACCTAGCCGACCTTAATGAACTCCTCCGTTACCTTTTAGGAGGATAGCACCCCACCAAAACTACCCGCCAGGCACTGTCCCTTCCCGGCTGCAAACCGGGATACGGTTAGTGTACTGCCATCTGAAGAGTGGTGTTTCATTGTTGGGTCTGCCCTGCCCGAAAGCAGAGCTTCATCCCCTCCCACCTACGCTACGCATCAGAAAACGGTACACAATACCAAGTTGTAGTGAAGCTTCCGGGGTCTTTTCGTCCTGCCGCAGGTAGCCCGCATCTTCACGGGCACTGCATTTTCACCGGGCTCCTCGTTGAGACAGTCCCCCAGTCGTTACGCCTTTCGTGCGGGACGGAACTTACCCGTCAAGGAATTTCGCTACTTTAACACGGTTATAGTTACCGCGGTCGTTCACTGGCCCTTCGTTCGCTCAGCCGCTACGCGGCTTCGCACGCTGACAGTCGCTGACTTTACGCGGACTTACGCGGAAATGTTTCTGCGTTAGTCTGCGTTCGGTCTGCGTTGGTCCGCGTGCCGAGTCGCGCAGCGACCGGCAAAGTTAAGGTTCCAGCACTGGACAGGCGTCAGCCCCTATACGTGGTGTTACCACTTCGCAGGGACCTGTGTTTTTGATAAACAGTCGCCAGGGGTCTTTTGTTGCAGCCAGCGCTCCGCACTAGAAGCTCCAATAACCAAGAAACAAGGTGCAAACAAATTCCAAAATCCAAACGGTTGGAAATTGGTTATTGAATATTGTTTGTTTCTTGCATCTTATATCTTGAAATTTCCAGTGCGAAGCACTGGCAGGCCTTATTGCGAACTTACGGCCGCTGTTTTGCCGAGTTCCTTAACGAGGAATCACCCGTTCGCCTTCGTGTTCTCCACGCACCCACCTGTGTCGGTTTCCGGTACGGGCTCGATTCATTGAACCTTAGAAGTTTTTCTGGGAATCCTGCTCGCCAAAATTTTCCGACTCGAAAGTCGAAATTTCCGCTGCACTTGGAATTGTGCTTTCGGGATTTGCCTCGAAAGCTTCCTTATGCCCCGGACGTGAATCCAATAACACGCTTTGACTACTAGAATCCGTCACTCCTTCGAAATGAATCGAGGTGCAGGAATATTAACCTGCTGTCCATCAGGTACGCCTTTCGGCTTTCCCTTAGGTCCCGACTCACCCGTGGCTGATTACCATTGCCACGGAAACCTTGGGTTTTCGGCGGCCCGGGATTGCACCGGGCTTGCGGTTACTCATTCCAGCATTCTCTCTCCCTTGCGCTCCACACTTCCTTACGGAAGGGCTTCAAAGCACAAGAGATGCTCCCCTACCACCACCGCGCCTCGCTGCTGCTCGCCGCGGAAATCCCAATTCCAAAATCCAAATGTCAAATAAAATATAAAATTCTAGCATCCAAAATCCAAAACGCGTTTGGGCATTGAGTCGTTTGGTATTTATTTGTCATTTGAGCTTGGACATTTGACATTTCCGTGCCGAACAAAAGTGAGGCACGGTGATTCGCGTCTTCGGCACTACGCTTAAGCCCCGGACATTTTCGGCGCACCACCTCTGAGCGAGTGAGCTGTTACGCTTTCTTTAAAGGGTGGCTGCTTCTAAGCCAACCTCCTCGGTGTCTCTGAAGCGGTACCTCCTTTGTTGCACTGAGCGTAGATTTTGGGGCCTTAGACGGCGATCTGGGCTGTTTCCCTCTCGACCATGGAGCTTAGCCCCCACGGTCTTACTGCGCATTAGTTCTTTCCGGCATTCGGAGTTTGATTGATGATCCTGGGTTGCCCCAATGATAATCATCCAGTGCTCTACCTCCGGATAGATTCGATGCGCGCAGAGCCAAAACTCTTTTCGGGGAGAACCAGCTATTCCCAGGTTCGATTAGCTTTTCACTCCTACCCACAACTCATCCCATAGTATTGCACGGCTAACGGGTTCGGGCTTCCCCCCGCTTTCACACGGGGTTCACCCTGGTCATGGGTAGCTCACCTGGCTTCGGGTCTCTGCCGTACCACCGTACCACCGCTCGCTCCGCTCGGGTGGAAATTCTAAATCCAAAACCTAAATGTCAAAATGACATTTTTGATCTTGTGATTTGATATTCCACTTCGAACGAAGTGAGAAGTGGCATTCGCCCTGTTCGGACTTGGTTTCCCTACGGCTCTCTACATATAATGTAGTTTGCCAAAGCGGTACGGTTGAACTCGCTGGATCGTTCTGCAAAAAGCACGACATAACCGACGCTTCGCGTCGGAAATCCCAATTCCAAAATCAAAATGTCAAACAAAATTTAAAATCCCAATACCCAAAATCCAAAATGCGTTTGGACCTTGAGTTATTCGGCATCTATTTGACATTTGAGCTTGGACATTTGACATTCCCGATGCGAAGCATCGGCGTTGTCTCTTTGTAAGCATAGCGTTTCAGGTTCTATTTCACCGGCCTCACCGGCCTACTTTTCACCTTTCCCTCACGGTACTTGTTCACTATCGGTCAGGAGATGTATTTAGCTTTAGCAGGCTAGGCCTGCTTGTTTCCCCCGACGTCTACGTATGTCGGGGTACTCAAGATAAAAAACAAGGAGTATGAGAGGATTTTCGCCTACGGGACGATCGCCCTCTATGGTCACCCTATTCCAGGGTATTTGGCTAACCAACTCTCAACTTCTTTACTCCCTCCAAGATTGCTCCTAGACGTTTTTCTCTTACAACCCCCCGCCTTCCTTAGAAATAAATCTACGGTAAGCGAGGTTTGAGCTCTTCCCGGTTCGCTCGCCGCTACTACGGGAATGGCTATCACAGCAATCAGCTATCAGTAATCAGCTATCAGGAAAACCTGACGGCCGAAAACTGAAAGCAGAAAACTGTGATGGCTTATTTTCTTTTCCTCTGGTTACTGAAATGTTTTACTTCACCAGGTTCCCACACCGCTGCTCCGCAGCGGAAGCTCCAATCACCAAGAAACAAGGTGCAAACAAATTCCAAAATCCAAACGGTTGGAAATTGGTTATTGAATATTGTTTGTTTCTTGTATCTTGTATCTTGAAATTCCCGATGCGAAGCATCGGCGTACCGATGATTCGTCATCGGCGGGTTTCCCCATTCGGAAATCTCCGGATCATAGGTTGCTCAGCACCTCCCCGAAGCTTATCGCAGCCACGCCACGTCCTTCATCGGCATCTCCTGCCAAGGCATCCACGCTATGCCCTTTTACCTCGGCTAGCAATGTGTGATGACTTTGCAATGCCTATCAGGCAAGCAAAGTCGCGATGGCAAATAAGCAGGACGCATTATCTGCCACCATAAATAATATTTAACTCCGTTTTGATTTATCAAAGAATGGCTTTCCCGCTTTTCCAAAACCATCGGTTTTACAACATATTAAAACGCTGGTTTTGCAAAAACAAAAAAGAAAAACCCGCTGCCAACCAGCGGGACACGCATAAAAAGCGCCTGGCCCTACGTATTGGTTGGCTTAACAGTTACTAAAAATACGCTATTCATAATTCTTATCTTCTCCCCTCCAATAAGAGGTATCCTCATTATATGCAAGCAAAGCACCTTGTCAAGTAAATGAGAAAAAGAAAACCCCCATGGCTTGGGGGTTTTCTGTGTTGCCATAAACATCCTTATCGTTCCATGCGCTCTCGGAATTTGTTCAATACTTCTGCCGCGGCATCTTTTCCTCCAAGACCAAAAGCCACTCCTCCGGCCAACGCAATCATCGCTATCACACCCGTTATAAAGGTCTGCAGAATCTGCGTTGCAATACCAAGTTGCTGAAGGGCCGCGATGGCACCAAAAACGAAAACAGACCAACGCGCAACGCCTCCCGCAAGCTTGCCATAACCAAAACCGGAAGCTTTCACCGCACCGCCTACAAGTCGGTCTAACCAATCACTGGCTACGCCCGCCACCAAAAGAATGAGGGCTGCAACAATGATGTTAGGAATATATAACAATACTTGTTCAAGAAATGCGGTGAGTGCCGACAAACCAAGCATATCCGCGGCGGCAAACAAAAATACCAATACCAAAAACCAACGCACAAGAGCCGCAACGAATTTGCTTCCATCCAATGGTACTTCCGCTTTCTTGAAAACATCGTTCACGCCCGCCCGCTCAAGCCCTTCGTTCAACTTCGCCATCTTGAGCACTCGCGCGATGACCTGCTCAAGAGCCAAGGCGATAATCCAACCGATAAGAAAGATGACGATGGCAAGCACAAGCTGCGGGACAAAAAGCAAAAACCGGCTCCAAAGATTTTGGAAGGAGCCAACGATCACTTCAGACCAGAGTGTTGTATTTGCTGGCATACTAATCTCACCTCCTTTCATTACTGCTGCCTAAGCTTTTAATTGGGCAGCGGTGTTGCCCGCCGTACCTTGACGAAGGCAAAGCGGACGTCCTACTCATTCTCTCATACTTGACAAAAATCCAAAGCACTTCTGTGGATAAAGCGTTTTTAACGGAAAACCCCGAAAAAGACGAGATATGCACCATATGAAATTACTAGTGTCGCGCCAAAAATGCTTCTGCGTTGAGGCATAAGAGTCGCCAACAGCATGAGGACCGAAAAAAAGACAATAAGAGGCGCCTCAACGGTTGCCAATTGCGGCGATACCCGCACGGTACCGCTTACTGCCGCAATGCCAAACGCCAAGGTCAGCGTTAATAAGCTCGCACCAGCAAGGTTACCCAACGCAAGCTCTTCGCGCCTCCGCACCAATGAAACAAGCGCTGTGATGAGTTCCGGCAACGAAGTTCCTATCGCGATGAATGTCAAACCAATAAAGGCCTCTGGTATCTGTAACATGCGGGCGAGTGTTGCGGCGCTGGAAACCAAAAAATAAGCGCCGACTATAAGTAAAATGCTGCCGATGATAAAACGAATCATATCACGCCTCCCATCCTTAACGAGCGCTCGACCAACCGTTACCGGACGCGTCTTAATGTCTGCAAACGTATACCACAATATAAATCCAAGATACGCAAACGCAATCAAAATTAACCCCACTCCCAATAACGGCGGGATGACATCAACCAATAACATCATAAGAAGTACCGCGAAGCTCACGGCCACAAGACCCGAAATGCGCCTTATGCCTAACCCGTGGCTTTCCAACTCGTGTGAAGGATGGGCAAAAATAAAAACCACGCCCGCAATAAGCCCTAAATTTACCAAAGGACTTCCAAGGATATTTCCTAAAGCCACCCCTTCGTGGGATTCAATGCCGGAAAAAAATGATACGAACATTTCCGGAACCGTAGTTGCAATACTTACCACGGTCGCGCCAACCACAATTTCAGGAAGACGCAAGACGCGAGCAAAAGACGAGGCAGCACTTACAAACAAATTTGCGCCGACAATTACTGTAAACAAGCTCGCGATAAAAATAATCACATCGTAAGGCATACGTGAATGATGTATTGATATTGTAACACAACGCCGCCTCGTGAAATGAAACGGCGTGGTTAACAAAAATGGAGCGAGCGGGATTCGAACCCGCGACCCCCGGTATGTCCCGAAAAACAAGGAGCGCATGCGACTATGTTTTTCGTGATCCCGTTGATAACGAGCGGAGGAAAACGCTGATGGAGGCGAGGAGATTCGAACTCCTGACCTTCCGCGTGCAAGGCGGATGCTCTACCGCTGAGCTACGCCCCCAGCATTTGAACTGAATTCCGACGCCATCGGGGTCGGAATCCCGACTTCTTTTATAAAATAATCAATGAAACGTCGGGACTACCGCCCCACAGAAAAAGGATAAGGAAATAATTCCCTATCCCCTATACCTTATCCCTCATACCCTTGCAATTAGAGGGCTTGCTCAATATCTTCAACTTCTTGACGTACCCTCTCCTCGATTGCTTGCAAATCCACGACCAGTTTTTCGCGCTGTTCTTTTTCCTCCTTGGAGAGTCTACGAGAAGGGAAATCGGCAACGCCAACAAGTTCCAATTCTTTTTCGATATCGCGCCGCAGCAAACGGAATCCCTCTTGTACCGTTGCCTCGGCCTCGTGAATTTCTCGACGTAATCGATCGCGCAACCCATGACTTCTTCGATTAAACCACAACGCAGCAAACCCTAAGATAGCGGCAATGATTATCAAAAGGATATTTGCAATGCCAATAACCGTTGCGAATGACAAGGTTAGGCCGCCAACCGAAACGGTCCGAGAAACTACCTCAATAGTTACCTGCGGACCCCAATCAGATAAAGCACCCAAATCATCCCGTATGCGCGCAAAAACCCTATAAACGCCCGGCTGCAAAAACCGAGGGTGCAGATACGACCACCGGCCATCCCGATCGGCTCGCGTTTCCACAACTAATGGTTCTTGTTGCTCCTGCGCAAAAGAAATCATAACGATGGTATCCGGGGGAGCCGTACCCCCAAGATAGAGAAGTTCATCTGATCCAAGCTGTCCTCGAAACGTTGTAATAAGAGGAACAATACCGCCCAAGGAATCGGTCTTTTGGACAAAACCCGGAATCGTAGGAAGTTCCTGTTCTTGTGCGAAAAGTGGCACTCCTTGCCCCAACAAAATCGCCAACGCAAAAAATGAAGCAACGAGAATAAGGATTTTCAATGAAATACGGCCGTCCTTTTTCCCATAGGATTCCAGCCGCGTAAGTTGCTCTTCCAGTCGCGATTTTAAATGTTCTTCTTCGGCAAGACGTTCGGAAACTTCAGAAAAATCCTTGCGTAATCGTTCACGCACAGCTAAAAGATCTTCATCGAGTTTTCTTTTCAAATGCCTATGGCGCATATGCTGATGACGCCATGCAAAAAATCCCGCCCCAGCAAAACCGACAATCAAAAGCGAAAGCAACCACCACGGAATAAACCACGGCCCGAATTTTACTCCAGACGACAGAAACGCAATAGCGCCGGCGGTAATCGTAATATGGCCGATGGATTCGGTCACATTGCCAGCATTGTCATATGCGCGCACGATTACATCGTATCCCCCGGGTGCTAATTCCGGCGTACGATACGGCGGTTGCGCCGCAACGAAAAACGATGTGGTTGATTCAATTTGTGCGACAGAATTACCGCTCGTCGGAACAATGCGAACCTCATAGCGATTCAGGCCCGACAAGGCATCGGTTGTAACAAAATTTACGAAGGGCCTTTGATCGCTCGATACACTCCCCGGAGCAAAATCTATCTCAAAGTCGGCAGGAGACGTTCCATCTATGCGGATTAAAAATGTCGTGGTACCGCCCCATGTATCACCTTTTTTTGCACGAATATGAAAATACCACAGCCCATCACCCAACTCGGTATACGATGTAGCCGTAACCAAGCCGCGTGATTGGCTGATGTCCACCGCTCCTCCGGCATCCTGATCAAGGAAAAACGCAAAATCGTTTACTCCTTCTTCTGTCAACCATTGTAAAGATGGGCCACGCGAACGGTACCAGGCATTTTGTTCGGGATGGGTAGAAGATGTTACGGCCGGTCCCTCGGGCGGCGGCAGTTCAATACGATACGTTGCACCAACGGTTAAGGACAAGATATTGGTACCACGGCCATCATTTGCTAATACCTGCGAGTTTCCGGTAAAAATCAACGAAACATTCCCCGGCTGCATCGCACGAAACGTCAATGTGGTTACCACGCCTTGCGAGGTTTTCACACCAGGGGATGGAATACCGCCCTGTAGCCGCACGATTCCTTCTTCATTAGAAAAGGTCGGGGGGGCTGACCATAAACTCACAATAGAAGAACCGGCAGCGGGGTTGGTAACTTGAATAATTTCCGGAGAGAAGTGCAGTTCGGCTGCTATCGCATTAATGGCTTGCGGCCCCGTATCAACGACGATCGAAACGTCAAAGGTTTTGCCCACATAAAAGGTTCCAGAGGCCGGGACAAGTTTTAGCACCGCCCCTGTTTGCGCTTGAGTAGAAAAGGAAGCGAATAAGAGAAAACCGACCTGCGTTACAAATATTACGCATATAAGAACAACGACTTTAAATAATCGAATACGCATAAATAAACCTGCTTCTACGCGGTTTGCTCATCCATAGTATGTATTATACCGTGCATTGTTTTTCCTCGCGATCGCATCTTTTGCACAAGCAAAATAAGCATCAAGAGCACGGCCGCAGCTGCTACAGGAACATACCAGGGAAAAACTTGTGGTTGCGGCGAAACGCTTGCCTCCTGGATGTTGCCGGCAAGGTCGGTAGCACGCACCAAAAGAGTTGAAACACGATTCTGATCACGCAGCGCATAAGGACTTGCCGCTTCGGCCCATAATGGATCTTCATTCCCTTTGGCCTCGGCAACTTCAACTTTTAGAATGCCCGACATCGCGTCGCGTGGCGCAAATACCGCATACCAATAATCGCCTTCAAAGACATCCTTGGTTTTCGCAACGAAGACCTCAAACGATTCCGGGGAAGTCAAATCAATCATAAGGCGAAAACGAGCAACATCCGGCTGCTGTTGTGCGTTCCTGCGACACGCAAAACCCCCTTCGTACACCGCAAGCTCACAGAGCGAGAAATAATAAATTCCGTCTTCCAGCGGGCCTATCTGGATATCACCAACCGGATTGTCGGACGTACCATCGGGCACGGCATAAGGGTCGCGCGACACCTCATATGAATATGCTGCGCCCTCTCGGGCCTCCCATTTCATCACCGCAGTATCCCTGTTATGCCATTGGGTTTGATCGGTATGGGTAGTAGAAATAAGATCAATGGAAGATGCCGATAAGAAAACTGCCCGCGCGGGCCTGGCTGTAACCAAGGTTGGGGTTGCCTTGCCATCGTTTAAAAATATTCTCGTGCGGTCGTCAAACGAAATGGCTGCGGAATCAGCGCTTATGCCTTCTTTTGCTGAAAAAACAATTCGTGCAATAGTTCCCGACCCGTTAAATCCGGCAGGGGCTCCCGCGACGATCTTTAACGAATCAATACCAATAAAGGGCGTCTCGGGTATTAGGGGCAAAACCGATCCTCCCAATAATATATCACGCGCTACCAACGCCCCGGGAGGAAAATTGAGCACAATCTCTGCCGCATTTACGTCTTCCTGCTCCGTATCAAGCCGTAGTTCCAATAAGCCGGTTTCACCAACAGGAATCTCAAGTGGATCAGGATAAAGCAATAACTGGGCAGCTTCTGCTTTTTGTATACTCAAAAAGAATAAAAAACCAAAAATAAAAAAGGTAATAAATTTTCTCATAAACCAGAAACTTAGATGTTAACTAAAAATCCGCTGTACCATATCCTTGACTATCCGGTCCACCAATAAAGCATGATGGAAACATCAATAAGATTTACCACGAATATATTGATTTGAATGGCTCTCGGGTCTTTTGGCGTTCCCCAGTTATATAACAAAATAGAAAAATCGCGGATGTCCACCAAACGATCGCCATTCAAATCAATATATTCGGGCACGGGACCTCCAGGGCGTAACGGAGGAGGAATGCCTGGTTCGCGCGGCGGCGAGGGCTCCCGTCCGGGAAGCGGGATGACAACAAACGCAACGGTTTTTGTCGGCTCGGATAAAAGACCTGATAAAAGCTGGCTGCGCGCAGAAACCGTATAACTTCCTATAAGTTTATCGGTGGCAAAAATTGCTTCCCACCTTCCCCTGCCGTCTGCAGGCACTTCCTGAGTTTGTCGATCAGGGAAGCGCGTAGCGCGCACAATTGCGCGCGGAAAGGTTTGGCCGGATACCAAAATACGCTCACCTTGCCTTATGGCGACTTCTTCGACAATTCCTGTCAACTGGTTTTCCTCTTTGTTGTTTACCGTAATGGTCGGAGGCAATAAGACATCAAAGACGCGCGTGGTCTGCGCCTCAAACAATACGATGTCAACCGATACTGTCGGCGTAGTAAAGCCGCCAGAGTCAACCGCAAATAATCCGACCTTTGCTGAACCTGGCGACAGCCCGGTTATGCTTTCAGAAAAAATACCTGACAATGACACGGCAGCGGTTTTAGCGACCGCATCGTTTAAGGTAATAAAAAGAAGCGCTCCGGGCGAGGCAAAGCCCTCCACCACGAGCGCTGAACGAGTATCCCTGGGACCCGGACCCGGTTCGGGAACCTGCTCTGCCGCGCATCCTTCCCCCACACACGGCACTTCTATAGAAATGCCGACGTTACGCGTTTGCGGTTGCGTTTCCGGCGTATGCGATGCGTTTACGAAAAAAAACCATCCCGCAAACAAAACGGAAAAAAATAAAATAAAAACTGCACAATGGAAAAAACGCATCAACCAGCTGCAATAGAAAATAATGAGGGCAAGCAAAAAGAATACGTTCTGTCATTCCTTTTGCTTCTTCCCCGCTCACTATTCCCTACTCCTATTTATTTGCCGTATGCTGGCCGCGTACAAAAATAGAGAACGCGAGAGCAAAGCGTTTTCGAAAGACAAACCCAAAAACCAAGAACAAAAGCAAGCCGCCACCAACCGGACCCACGATTCGCATGGGAATTACCCAAAAAGAAGTGGTCGCCGCCAATGGTTCGTTTGTTGAACCGTAAATCGCAGTAAGTTGCGCATTCACGCGCCCAATAACGAATCCCTCTGGCTGCCATGTGGTCTCGATGACGCGTTTGGATCCAGGAAGCACATTCTTCTGATCAAGCGCAACTGTTGCAATTTCTCTTCCAAAGGTATCCGTAATAGTCACGAAACCGCGGGGTTTTAGATGCACGCTGCCTTGATTATCAAACCGCGAGGCAAACTTTACTGCGCTTGCGTCCAAAACCACATTCCCAGGACCGACAAAATCGCTTATCGTAAGCGATTCTTGTACATCCCCCGCAACCGCAACCAACAAAAGCGACGCAACTTTCTGGGAAACCGCGATTCCAGTTCCGCCAGTAACTGCTCCCGAACGCACTTCGGCGGTAATGGCGCCGTAATGTCCGCCCGGCTCCGCATTAAACGGCACACGGATAGTGTGGTTTACAATTGCCTGTTCCTTGGGACCCAACACCAGTTCCGAATTCTCTATGCTGGTCCAGGAAACAATGGAATAGGTGGTGCTTTCTGGCGCTGAAACGACTGCTTGTCCCGTTTCCCCGGACGGCGAAAAATCCTCCACATGCACCGCTACGGCAACCGTATCTTCCCCCGGGTTAAACACCCGTAAGGCATTAGTAATAACGTCACCCGGATTTGCCGTAATTTCAAACGTCAACGGAGAAATCGCAATGGTTTTACCCGCATCGGTCTGGGCCGCTGCAGGAAATGCTCCCAATAATGCAGTGCTCATCCCTATAGATAATGTGAGAACAAATATTTTTTTCATGTGATGTGCATATTAGCACGCCTTACAAGGGAAAACAATCGCCAACCCTTCAAGCCCGCGGCAGAGTTTTGTCTAGTTTTGCGTAAGCCGCGGGCTGAAACTAAAAGGTTGGGGTCGCAATATAAGTAATCGAATTGTCGTAGGTACCAGACGGCTGCGTTGCGCCTACAGAAAGCTTATATTCAATATATGCCTGATCATCGCTCACCGCACCACCATCGCTCATGACATTTTGTTTTGCAAGCGGTCCGTCAGTAGGATCGCAATCGGCAGCCGTTGAGCTCTGGCACGCGAAGGCCTTATAATTCGTCGTTTCTGTCGTGAAGTTACAGACCGAGGTTCCCGATTTGGTCTTACAGGAGTATCCAAACCCATTTCGAGTCACCGTTATCCATGCGCCTTCTGTATCGAAATCGCAGGGAGTTCCCGCATCGCAAATGGCATCGTCAACTGTAAGATCTCCGGTTCCTGTGCGGTTTAAGCTCGTATCTTCCTCTGCGGTTACAACATATCCACCCGAGGCATTTGTCGCCACCTTCAGAAACTGACAAGCATGCAACAATGTATCGGTTGAGGAGATCGTGCCAAAGTTCACAGCCGACGAAGACGTGTCTGGTCCACCAAGGGCAGAAAACTGCGTGTCGCAGTTTTCT
>Ga0209542_10003440_pt1 | contig 33901 bp, 40 predicted proteins | sample RifCSPhighO2_01_FD_184028 | JGI IMG/M metagenome (GOLD analysis project Ga0209542, IMG submission 184028) | Soil microbial communities from Rifle, Colorado - Rifle CSP2_plank highO2_0.1 (SPAdes) (version 2) | ecosystem: Environmental > Terrestrial > Deep subsurface > Rock core/Sediment ... | reverse complement strand
CGTTCGAATATAATTTTCGTCGGCAGTAGCGAACTCGAAAGTATTTTACAAAAGAAATTTCCGCGGCTTGCTTCGGTGAGCGTGAGTAAACAAATAAACCGCTTGGATGTGAAGCTAGTCGAGCGCAGTCGAGACTTCTTGTGGTGTGTTGGTGGCGAGTGTTTCCTTATGGATCGGACGGGGCTGGTGTTTGCTAAAGCAGCGGGGGCGGAGCTAGAAGGCAAACTTATTTTCGAAGGCGGCATTGCGGGCGATCCGGAGTTGAAGCAGTTTGTGAGCTTCGAGAGCCTAGAAAACTTTTTGAAGCTCGTTGACAGCTTGGAGAGCGGCGGTCAAAAAATAGAGAAGGTGAGGATCGAGTCGGATGAAAGGATGATCGTCAAAACTGAATTGACCGAAATAATATTTGATCCCCAAGAGAAAAAATTTGAAGAAGCTGGTGAAAATGCTCTCACTATCATCTCCGACATCCTCCAAAAAAATCCCGCCGCTCGCATCCAATACATCGATGCCCGCTTCGGCACCAAAGTATTTTATAAACTTTATTAAAACTTTGGTATAATAAATGGCATGTCTGAAGTTTATGAAAGAGAACCATTTTTTTTGGCTTATGTCAGATGGCATTATAGCCAAGGACTAAGCGAACTTTTGGAAGTAGCCCGGAACATACTTTGGTTTGTGGCTCACTTCTTCTCCTTCAAACTCCTGCTCTCGACCCTCTTCAATCCGTGGCGTAGGCTCGGTGAGTCTTATGGCCAAGGCTTCAATTTATCGGCCTTCGCTTCGGCTTTCATCGTCAACACATTGATGCGGGTGGTCGGCTTCGCGACCAAGCTTTTGGTGCTAGGGGTTGGGTTGGCCGCTTACCTTTCGGTTGCTTTGTTTTTCGTTGCTTTATTTTTGATTTGGATTTTGGCGCCCCTGCTTCTCTTGGGGAGTGCGATACTCTCGGCTACCTTTTTCGTTATTTAATCTATGAATTGGAAACAACTCAAAGAAATATCCCTTGCTCATTTCTACGCCATCTCTCTCGATAGGTTGATTTCTAGGAAAATAAGAAGCGTCTTCCGTAAATTGGCACTCCTTTTCGCGGTCGCCTCCTTCTTGTTTTCTTTTGGGCCGATGCCTCTCTATTTTGGAGCGGCCGACGGGCTCTTTTTCCTTTTTCTATTTCTTTACGGTTTGTTTTCTCTACTTGAATTCTTCTACAACTCTATGAAGGGGACTGCCGGCGACTACTCGCTTTCGGAGGTCATCTTCGCGACAGATGAGATTGATGCTACCCGAGCGCTTTGTGAATCTCACTCTGGTCAAGAAATATTTGTCCGAGCTGGCATAGCTCCAAAACAGGTGCAAGACTTTGTTTATGCCAATCGTGTGCCTGTAATCGTCTCTATCTTAGCTATCGAAGAATCTCACACCAATTTGGCCGGGTACGCTGGACTTCTATATGACAGTGACAAATCACTCCAATCTTTTCTGGCTTCGTATTCAGTTAATAAAATAGAGTGGCAGGGAGCGGCAAACTGGGTAGATCTATCTCGCGAAAAACGCCGACAGCGGGAGAGATTTTGGAGCCGAGAAAATCTAGGTGCTATCCCTTCAGTTGGTACTAGCTGGGCTTATGGAGTCTCGCAGGATCTCGGAGTTTATGGAGTGGCGTTTGAACTGACTACTCGCATCGCTTCTATCGAGACTGACAACGGCTATCGAGCCAAAGAAGTATCGGCGCTCGAAAGTATTTTGGAGAGGCGAGAAGAATCAAACGCTCTCATTGTCGAAGATGATGAAAGCGTGGCTCGGGATATCGCTGGGAGACTTTACAAAAAAATAAAATTGGGTACTGCTCCAGCCAAGCTTGAGCACAAGAGTATGATCGAGCTCGATTGGCAGAGACTAGTCTCTGATTTCAAAGAAAAGAACGAGTTGGAGGCAGAGCTCCTCAAGCTTTTTGGTGGGGCCATTGCGGCTGGCAACGTTATTCTATATATAAGAGATTTTTCTGGATTTGCGGCCGGAGTCAAACCGCTTGGCCTCAACCTCCCTTCGCTCCTCTCTCCATACTTGGCTTCGCCAGATCTACAAGTGGTGGCTCATACTACTAGTATTGACTTCCACTTTTTCATCGAGACCAGCCCAGCTCTTTTGGAAAGGTTTGAGCGTGTCATCCCTGACAAAGCTGGAGCCGAAGCTTCTTTGCCAGTCTTGCTCGAGCGAGTGCCTGGTCTAGAGAGAACTTACAAAATAATTTTTTCATACCCTGCCATCCGTACTCTCTCAGAGTTGTCGGAGCGGTTGGTAACTTATGGTGAGATGCCGAGCAAAGCACTTGATAGTTTGGAAGGTCTGGCTCCTTGGGCAGTGAAGCGAGGGATTAGACTGGTGAGAGAAAATGATGCGGCCGAATTTATGCAAGAAAAAACCGGTATCAAGGTAGCTGAGCTCAAGGCTGGCGAAGCGGAAAGGATAGAGCGGCTGGAAGACTTGCTCCATGAGCGAGTGGTTGGTCAGGACGAAGCGATCCGGCTGGTGGCCTCTGCTATCCGGAGGGCTCGATCGGGGGTGGGCAATCCCAAGCGCCCGACGGCGAGCTTCCTCTTCTTTGGGCCGACTGGAGTGGGTAAGACTGAAGTGTCCAAAGCACTGGCCGAGAGCTTTTTTGGTGATGAAAAAAAGATGATCAGGTTTGATATGTCTGAATATAGTGGGCCGGAAGCTCTCTCGCGCTTGATCGGTAGCTTCTCGGAAAATAAAAGTGGTATTTTAGCCGGTAGAGTGCGCGACAACCCCTACGGAGTGATGCTCTTGGACGAGTTTGAGAAGTCTGCGCCGGATGTGCTCGACTTGTTTTTGCAAATACTAGACGAAGGTTCTTTCACTGATGCTCTGGGCAAGGAGGTTAACTGCCGCAACCTCATCATTATCGCTACTTCGAACGCTGGTAGCCAAATAATCTGGAATACAGTGAAAGCGGACAAATCTCTGGAAGCCGAAAAATCCAAAATAATAGATTCGATCATTGAAGAAAAAACATTTCGGCCGGAGCTGGTCAACCGCTTCGACGCTACTATACTCTTCCATCCGCTCAAAAATACCGAGCTCGAAAGTATTGCCCGCCTGGGCCTCGAGAAGCTGGCTCTCCGACTAAAAGAGAAAAACATGGAGCTTGTTATCAACGAGGCGCTAGTCAACTTCCTTGTCCAAAAAGGTTCTGATCCACAATTTGGTGGCCGATCTATCAATCGCGCGATCCAAACTGAAGTAGAAGATCTGATCGCTAAAAAGATAGTGAGTGGGGAGGTGAGGGAGGGGAGTAGGATTGAAATAAAGTCAGAAGACCTATCACCCCCAACCCCTTGACGGGATTTTTGGATGTGATATACTCTTGGAAGGAATTCGAATTGCTCGCTGCCGAGCTTGTGCTACTACCTCCTCCGGTAGTCACGAGATCACTCTCGGCGGCGAGCGCCCCAGCCCGGACCCCTTCGCGTTTAGCGTGAGGTCCGGGCTGATTCTTTTTACCCCCACACCTATTTCCTGCTCAAAATAGGTGTGGGGGGTTATCCACAGGTCCCCCTCCATGAAGTTGACAGGATTTGAGGGGTTGGTATATTGAATCCAGACCAGTTTTTTCGGTCTCTGGATACTCTCCGGGCTCCCTGAGTTCGAACCGCTAACCATTGTGCAATAAGAGGAAAAACCTATGATTGCCAGCACCATTACCATCATTGCCGCTGGCCCGATCAAGACCTGAAGAAGAAGGCTCCTCTCCGTCGTCCGAAAGGATGGCAAACTAGCACCTCGCGCGTAGGCTCGGGGTGTTCACTTTTATCCCCCACATCTACACAAATTTTTTGGCGAGAGAGAGGAGATCAGAGAGGTTGAAAGGTTTGGGGAGGAAGTCGTCGGCGCCGCAGGACTTGGTGGTCTTCTCGAGACCATTACGAGCAGAGACTAGGACTACGGGAATATTTCGAGTCTTTTTATTTGCTTTAATTTTTTTGGTGAGAGCTACTCCATCTAACCCCGGCATCCACAGATCCATCATGATAAGTGAGGGGGAAAACTTGCTTATATGGCTCTCTATGTCTTTGCCATTCAACAAAATCTTGACTTCATAGCCAGCCTGCGAGAGAGCGATCTGCATGATCTCCCCCAAATCAAGTTCATCTTCGACTACAAGTATTCTCTTAAATATCTTTTTCATCATCTTTTAATGATTCTATATTTGCTGTAAGGAAGCAAGAAGTAGAAGATGCTCCCCTTACTCCTCTCTTTGCTCTCAAACTGAAGCTCGCCCCCATGATGCTTCAAAATCTCTCTGGCAATATAGAGCCCGAGGCCGAGCCCTGGCAGGCCTGAGGTCTGAGAATTGTCTTTGCTTTGGAAAAATCGTTTGAAAATTTTGAGCTGGTCTTTTTTGTTGATTCCGATACCAAAATCTTCTACATTGACGCGGGCACAGCCTGCCTTTTCTTCTAGACTAACTTTTATTTTGGAGCCGGCAGGGGAATATTTGGCGGCGTTGGTAAGTAGGTTGATGATCACTCGCTCTATATGCTCTCTGTCACCTCTGATCCAAAAGCGGTGCTTATTGCGAAAAGATACATGGTGGTATGGCAAGGCTACCTGTACTCCATCGATCACTTCTTCCAAAAGTTCAGACAGCTCGAAGGTCATCTTTTTGAATTTCAACTTGCCTGTCTCAATCCGAGAAACATCCAAGAGATCGTTAACAAGTCTCCCGAGCTTCTCAGTATGCAAGTTTATTTTGTCCAAAAAGTAGCTGGTCTCTGGGTTAGTCTCTGGTCTAGCTTTTTTCATCTTTTGCTTCAATATTTGTACAAAGCCTTTGATGGCTGCGACTGGAGTCTTCAGCTCATGACTCGCAATATTAAAAAACTCATCCTTTTGTTTCAGTAGCTTATGTGCAGTTCTCTCAGTTTTTTTATGAAATGTGTTTATGGTTATAATTTGAGCAGTGGCATTACTAAGTGCCATACTGATAGGTCGTTCTTCTAGAGTAAAAGTACGTTCTTTTTTAAAACACAGAACAATATTTCCATATTGATGGTTTTTGTAAAAAATTGGAATAATAGCCAAACTTTTCATGTATGGGAGCAGACTTTTCATTGGCTTGCTTACAAAATAAGGGATTCTACCTTTCGAAGCTTTATAATTATAACCGTATTTTCTGGGAAGTCGCGGCTCGTAAGGAGTTTTTGGACTTTTATAAATTAATTTATATGAATTATCGTCTACCAGTCTCCAAAACATAAATCCAAAATCAGCTGACAAAATTTCTATAGCAATCTTGGTAAATTTTTCGATAATTTTTAACTGATCAACCTCGTCTAGGCATTCTAATGTAATCTGGTTGAGTCTGGCTAGTTTTATATCCATAAATATTCAAAATTTATTACAAGTTGGGGGGAGGAACGACTTGGCCCTCCCCCTCATCTATTCTGTCGTATGAGCGCTGCGGTATAAATGTGCTTGTGAAAATCGATTTTACCGAGACGCTTGAGCTCAACTCTACTACCAAGGCCTTCCTGCATGAACCCAACGACTGTTTCCAAGTGGTAAGGGGTAGTGTCACCCCAGATTGCGTCTAGATTGTCATCGAGAGCCGGGTGGATGATCAGTACCTCAAGGAAGGGAAGCAACTTGCCGATCTTCCTTGCCGTCCTTGCCATCTTCCGCCCTCGGATGGGTTTCCGCTCCCATCTCTTGTCTTGCTTGTCTAGTACATCGAGGATACGGGAGAGAAGCATTTTACCCCCTCCACACCCCGATCTTTTGGAGCGAGAAGGGAAGATAAATCTCTTCTGACAAGCAAACTCGATGTCTGCTAACATGGCTACGTTGTCGAATCCAAGGTCTCGCTCCTTCTTCACTTCTTCGAATACCATGTTCGCATTATCACAGGCTACTGAAGAAGTGTCGAAGCCTACTACCCTGACCCCCTTTTGGTTAGCAGCGATGGTGATCTCCCTGAGATCCTTGGCCTCACCTAAACCGAAGTAGTCAAAGCTCTCGAGAGGGTTCTCCTTACTCCACTCACCATCGAAGAGCTTGCGGACGATCTCTATCTGAAAAGAGGCAAGTCGCACTACTTCTCCACGATGCTTTTCTTCGTCTACTGGTCCCTTCAGGCTGACCTCAGTTGGGACGACCCCTCCTAGGATCTTCCTATCCCAATGATCTTTGGTATCTGGATCTACGCTGTACGCTAGCTCCTCCTCGAGCGAGAGTTTGAGCTCCGGCATCTGCAAGAGGCTGGGCGTAACGATTCCTCTGATGTCCATTATGGTTCTCCTCCGAAGTTTTAGAATTGCTATTCTGGCAGCATTATACCTTTAATAAAGCGCTTTTGTAAAGGGGTACGTGGTGTCTGCGTCTGGTATGATGACTGGATGCAAAAAGAGCCAAGTAAAACAGAAAATAAAACCAAAGAGGAGATTGGCAAGCTTTATCATGACCTGCGGACGCCCTTGACGGTTATGAAGTGTAATATTGAGCTGCTGCTTTTGGGAAAAGATCAAAAAAAGATGGGCCCAGAACTATTGAAAACTATAGATATCTTGAATAAAGAAATCGACCGCATGACCAAGATACTCAAAAAATCATGAACCTAGGATTTTGGTCCCACTTCACCAAACCGATTTTATGTTTGGCACCGATGGCCGATGTCACTGACGTCGCCTTCCGACATATCATTTCTAAGTATTCTAATATTCCGCATATTACCTATACCGAGTTTGTATCAGCCGATGGGTTGGTAAGAGCTCCGGAAGAAGGGAGAAAGAAGCTGCTGAAAGATTTGGAATATAGTGAAATAGAAAGGCCAATCGTGGCGCAGTTTTTTAGTGGCAAACCGGAAATGATGGAAGCGGCTGCGCGGCTAGCAGTCGAACTCGGGTTTGATGGGGTGGATATAAATATGGGATGCCCAGATAAATCTATCGAGAAGCAAGGTGCCGGCGCGGCACTTATGAAAACACCAAACCTTGCCAGAGAAATAATTACTGCTGCCAAAATTGGTGCCGGGAATTTGCCAGTTTCTGTGAAAACAAGATTGGGTTATAACAAAGATGAGTTAGAGACTTGGCTACCAGAGCTCTTAGCTGAAAGCCCAGCCGCTATCACCCTACATGCTCGCACTCGCAAAGAGATGTCTAAAGTGCCGGCGAGGTGGGGGAGAATTAAAGATGCTGTCTTGATTAGAGACCAGCTGAAGCAACGTAGCCTTCAGAGCACGGATATTTTCTTGCTAGAAAATTCCTCGTACTCGGCTCAGTCAGCCTCGCAAGCCTCTTCAGACTACATTGCCTCAGCCTCCACACTTATAATCGGTAATGGTGATGTGAGAGATTTACAACATGCTTATGAACTGGCAGAAGAGACAGGGTGTGATGGGGTGATGTTGGGGAGAGCGATATTTGGTAATCCTTTTTTGTTTTCTGGACGAACACCGAGCCCAGAAGAAAAATTAAAAGTGCTAATAGAACACACCAAACTATTTGAAGAAAAGCTCGGTGGGGTGAAAAGTTTCGCTATTATGAAAAAACACTTCAAGGCTTACCTCTCTAGTATCCCCAACACTCATGATTTGCGGTTGGCTCTCATGGAAACAGAGAGTGCTAGGGAAGTGGAAGAAATAATAAATAAGTTTTATAATTAACAGGTGGAATCTCTAAGTATAATTTGGCAGCAGCTGCACTTTTCAGGAAACACTTTGGCCGATTTGGTTTTCGCCCTGGCTGCACTCATGGCTCTTATCTTTTCCCTTGTCTTGTTTTTCCACTGGCGAAAGTATGGTATGGGTGGCAAAGTATTAGCTACTATGGAGGTCTTTTATTTGGTCGGGGTAGTGCTTTTTTTGGCCACTGCTTTTTTAGCTTTAAACGCCGCGCTTTAATGGACGGTTGCGCGGCATGATTTCGCAAAATCACATGATCAAATTTGAAGAGGGTGAAGAAATAATAAAAATAGTAAGGAGACATTACATAGTGGTCTTACCGATGATCACTCTCTTGATCATTGCCGCTATCGCTCCACTGCTCATTTATTCTTTTTTGATTTCAAATACAGTTGGTTTGAGCGAAGACCTAACCGAATCTCTAGTCTACTTTTTCGCTGAGTGGCGAGTTTTTGCTTATTCTGTCTGGCTCCTGCTACTCTGGATAATTTTCTTTTTAGAATGGACCAACTACTATCTTGACCTCTGGGTACTGACTAATAGGCGGATCGTTGATATTGATCAAATAGGGTTTTTCAATCGAGAGGTGACGAGTTTCCAATATGGTCAGATACAGGATATCACCGTGGAGACTCGCGGCTTCATAGAAACTTTTCTAAAGTATGGTACTCTCCATATTCAAACGGCTGGACATTCTCGCAATATCTTGATTCGCGATGCTCACTATCCGGAAGAAGCGAGGTCACTCATCTTGCAGACCCAGGAGAAACTAAAATCCCGACTAGGAGCCACCATAGGCCTATCATAAATCCAAACAAGACATCGATGGGGTAGTGCACTCCTAGATATAGTCTAGATATACAGATGGCGAATATAAGCAGTCCGAGCATCAATATACTTTTGTGTTTGAGTACGTGGTGGTCCGCTGACCATATTGCATAAATCAAAAATCCGTAGAATGCTATTGCGAACGCTGCGTGGCCGCTCGGAAAAGATGGGGTGAGTTCGAGATATAGAGAGGCGCCGAGGGGGCGGGGAGCGTCAAATAAATATTTGAGTATATAAACACTAATGGCGCTACCACCGACTGATAAAATAATCGGTACGATGAGACTCCTTTGTCTGTGTAAATAAAAAGAAATTATTGTAAGGAAAGTAAGCAATCCTATGATGTTGTACCCGCCAGCGTAGGTGATGGTTAGGAAAAGTATATCCATATTGCTTTCATTTTATCACACAAAAACAAAAGATTGCGCAGACTGTGTTTTTTGCTAAGATAGGGGATGTCGTCTAATTTGAAAATAAAATATAAATGATTCATAAGCTCCGGGATAGCTCAGCGGTAGAGCAGTCGCCTGTCAGATAGGCAGCTTTTCTCCGAAAGGTGAACTGAAAAATTCCGGGATAACGGTGGAACCCCTCTGGGGCAATACCGTGGGAACCCCGACATTGGGTTGGGGAGCGCCGTAGAGACTAGATACCGGAACGCCTAAGTCCCGAGTTTATCGAGGGATAAGGCGGTGATATAGTCCACCCCATTAGTAATAATGGACAATGTGTAAGCGATTGGTCGCAGGTTCGATCCCTGCTCCCGGAGCTTAGGAATTATTTTTGAAATATGCAACCTAAGTTTATAGACCATTTAGTTTTGATAGTGAAGGATATTAAAAAGACTGAAAAGTTTTATACTAGCTTTTTGGGTAAGCCAGAATATCAAGATGAAGAAAATGTTACTTATAAAATCGGAAATACTGATGTATATTTTGCAGCAACAGATGGAGAGTTTGAAAAAATAGATAAAGATAAAGGCGGATTAAATCACCTTGCTTTTGGAGTGAGGACAGGGAATGAACTAAGAGAATTCGAAAAAATACTGAACGAAGCAGAGATAAAAAATAGTGGCATCAAAATAGATAAATATGGTAGCAACGAATTCATTTGGTTTGATGACCCCGATGGCATTCGTCTAGAATTTTATTGCAGACCGGAATAATCAAACTAATTTTTTGATTTTTATTTTAAATATGATAGTTTTGTCGTGGGAGGGTAGTTTGAATGATTATTATCGTAGGTAAAGGGATCTTTCATGCGGCCAATGTTGAAAAATTGCCGAATGACGGGGACGAGTTCAACTTCAAGAGCAAGATGCTCAGGGAGGGGGTCTATCGGCTCAAACCAGCAGAAAATATGATGTGGGGCAGTATCGAATATCCGCACTACCACATCGAACGCCTATCTGATATCCCAGCGGGCGAGCAGGTTACTCATCTGGCGCCCTTGAACTGTTAGGTCCTGAATGGGCTCCTGCGCTACAAAGCGTGGGGGCCCATTATGCTATAATAGGGGTATGAATAAAAAATACATTTTGGGTGGGGTGGGGGTGATTATTATAATAGTTTTAATATTAGTATTGAAAAATGGCGGGAATGGTGGAGATGGGTTTAAGAGCGCTACTTATAGGATAGAGGGAGAAGATGTACTATTGGTTAACGGTTCTGCCGAAGGATTCAAATATTCTGAACCAAAAGCAAAGACTGATTTCAACAATGATGGCAAGGCTGATGTAGTATTTTTGATCGAGAAAACTAGTGGTATAAGCACTTATTACTTGGTAGCTGCATTAAAAAATGATGAAGGCTATTGGGGCACCAACGGCGTACTTTTGGGAGAAAGCGCTCCAGAAAAAATTGAATTTTTGGACGGCAAGATCCTGGCCGGTGGCAAAACTATAGAATTTGTAGAAGGGACATTGCTTGAAGTTAAAAAATAATTTCAAAAATATGAAAATAAATATCAAGGCGACCAACATTTCTCTCTCGCCAGCCATCTCTGATTATGTGGAAAAGAAAATTAGCAATCTGGATAAATTTTTTCGTGGAGTAGAAGATCTTTTGGTCAGTGTAGAGGTCGGTAAGACTACCGCACATCATAAATCAGGCGATATTTTCAGGGCCGAGATTCATATATCAGCAAATGGCCAAAACTACTATGCTTCTGCAGATAAGGATGATCTGTATGCGGCAATTGATGAGGTCAAAGATGAGATCACTCGCGCAGTTAGCTCAAAAAGGAAACGAACTATCGCCTTGTTTCGACGTGGTGGGGCTCGTATAAAAGAGATGGTAAAAAATATAAATCTAAGGCCGTGGAGATAGCACCCCCTAGCCCCCCTCTTACCTTAAGAGGGGGAACCAGATCGCAAACCTCTCAAGAAATCTTCAAAAGGCATTTCTGATTTGCCCTCTGGCTTTACTGTAAGTATTTTTAGTTCGCTGTTTTCAAGAGTTGCATCTGTAATTATTATCCTTTTGCCGTCTAAAAAGAAGTATGCAGTTGGCCAGCCTTCGAAGGCCTTTATCTTGAGCAGATTTTGATCGGCATTTTTCTCTAAATTATTTAAATCTATATCTAAAAGGCCATCTTCCTTTTTTATCTTGGCACAAAAGGTAGCTTTGGTCTCGTCTTGCATAATTGGATCTATCGCACCCTCAAGCCACTCTGGCAGTATGTGAGCGAAAAGCCTAGCTCCTTCAATCGCTAAGATTTTTTCGAGTTCTTTGTTACCAATTGGCCATTCCTCTAACTTTAGTTGTTTTTGAATAACCACAGGTCCAGCATCCATTTCTTCTACAATTTCCATAATAGTTATTCCTATTTCTGTATCACCGCTCAAAATTTGACTAACGATGGGGGAAGCGCCACGATATTTTGGTAGGAGAGATGGATGAATGTTGAGAGTCTTGTGGGTTGGTATTTCAAAAATTTCTTTGGGAATAAGTTTGCCATAGGAGGCAACTAAGAAAAGATCATAGTCCTTAGATAATAGGTTATAGTTGTTTAAAACTTCGATACTATTTTCTTTGGCCCATACTTTGGCTGGAGTTGGGGTGAGGATTAGTTTTCGGCCTTTTGGTTTGTCGGGTGTAGTTATTATTAATTTTGGCAAAATACCATGAAGCTTGAGCTCCTCTAGTACATAAACACTAAATTGCGAGCCGCCAAAGAAAACCCATTTCATACTTCTTTATTTTTAGTCGGAGAGATTTCGCGAAGACCTTTGGCTTTATCAATGAAGAGTATACCGTTTAAGTGATCTATTTCGTGCTGAAAAATTTGAGCCATGAGTCCAGAGCCACCAAAGGTGAATGGCTTGCCGGTCTCGTCCAATGCTTTGACCAAAATTTTCTTGGCTCGTTTGACTTGGCCATAAGCCCAGCGGACGGAGAGGCAGCCCTCCTCTACCAACATTTGCTCTTTCGAGCTCTTTACTATTTCTGGATTTATAAAAATCAAATCTTTCATGTTGCGATCAAGTATTTCTTTTTGGATATTTTTTTCTTTTATATCCGTACCAGGGTTTTCTTCAGCAGCCATGATTTCGAAGACTCGTTTTGAAACAACAAAGATCCGGAAACTCTCGCCGATTTGAGGTGCGGCAATAGCAATACCGTCCTCCTCTTGGTCCAAAGCCTTCTGCATTCGACGAATGATGGTCTCAATCTTCCTGCTTTTTATATCCTCAAACCCAACTTCTTTGGCTACTGCTCGTAGCAGCTTATGGCTTTTTTGAACTATATTTTCCATGATTTTTGAAAACGCATTATACCATATTGCTTTTGTCTTATCCACAAACCTAGGTTGATGTTGTGTTGACAATGTAACTACATAGTATATACTCACAGTATGAATGCTACAGCTAACATAAGGATAAACAGAAAGCTCAAAGAGGATGCTACCAAAACCTTCAAGAAGATGGGACTAGATTTTTCTTCGGGTATAAAAGTCTATTTGAGTCAAGTTGTGAGGACCAAATCAATCCCGTTTGAAATTAGAACCGAAAATGGTTTTACTCGAGAACAAGAAGCAGAAATAATCAAAGAAGCAGAATGGGCCATGAAGCATGGAAAATCTTATTCAAATATACAAGAATTGCATCGTGATATTCTAGGTAAATAAAATGCTAAGAGTCCGTTATTCTAAAAAATATCGGAAGGCAATCAAAAAATACTCAAGATCTGGCCAATTTGATATTAAGTGGGTAGAAGATGTCGTGCTGAAGATTAGCAAAGGAGAAAAGTTGGTGGACAAGTACAAAGACCACCCGCTATCTGGAGACCTCCAATATTGTAGAGAATGTCATATAAAGCCGGACTTACTTTTAATGTATAGAATCTATAAAGAAGAACTTGTTTTACTACTCCTAAATCTAGGTAGCCACCCAGAATTGTTTGGATAATTTACAACACACTGTCAGGGGCGACTTTGATTTCGAAGTGAGGGGGCAGGGATTTGAGGGTTTCGATCAGATTTTGATGCGGCCACAATTTTCGATCCATTTTTATCACAGCATTCATGGCTGCTTGTTCGCTCCGCTTCTCGTGGAGAGATGGGAAGATGGTGGGTTGCCATGGCTCCAAAACTTTTTTCATGGTTTCTAATTCTTTGGTCACAAAGTTTTTGGTCCCTCGGATTGTCACCTTCACGAAGATACCAAAGGGCGGATAGGCCAGAGCTTCGCGGTCCTTCAGATCTTCTCGATAAAAGTCTAAAATATTACCGACGGAGGCTAGCAAAAGAATCGGATCTTTCGGCCGCCTAGTCTGGATCAAAAAATTTTCTTTGGCCAACTCACCCATCTTTATAATAGTACGAAATATTTTTTCACTAATTCGAAAATTGGGAATTGAAAAGAGAGAGTCTAGAGCGGCAATACCCGCAAACTCAACTTTTTTGTGCAAGTAGGAGAGAGCCATCTCGGTACCAAGGAGGATGCTACCGCGAGTATTATAAAAGTCAGAAACAATTTTTAGAGCTTTGGCGTGGCTCTTGACCACATCACTATGAATCTCAAAGATCGGAACTGTTGGAAATTTGTCTCTGATTTCTGAAGCCACTCGGTCAATACCAGCACCAAAAGAAGCCAAGCGCCAGCTTTTGCAGTTTTTGCAAGTCTCTGCTGCATCGCGAACTTCGCCACACTGGTGGCAGCGGAAGACGGTGCCGGCTCTGCCACTGGTCCTGTAAAGTACCATTGGAGCATCGCAATTGGAACAAGTGACGCTGGCGCCGCAATCTCTACAGACAGTAGTGGGGGCCAGGCCTTTGCGAGAAGCATAAAGGAACAATCGGCCGCCTGAAGTACTCGATGCCTCTAAGAGCTCGTGTAGTTCGCGAGAGACTACCTTGAATTCTTTTTCTTTTTTGGCCGCTTCTTTGGAGTCTATAATTCTTACTTCCGCACTACTTGGTAGTCGCCATTTGACGCTCTCGAATTCGCCGATTTCGTTTTGTTTGTATCGGTACAGAGTCCCTATTCTCAAAACCGAATCGCTCATGATGCATCGGCACTTCAATTCTTCGCATAGATATTCGGCGAAGACGCGGGTATCGATAAAGGGCCGCGAGAGGGTTTTCCAGCCGCTTTCATTTTCATTGTGTAAGACTATGGTACCCAAATCATTCCTCGGGATGCAGAGCCAAAGTGGAGTGGCTATTATAAGTATTGGATGCTCTTCTTTCGCTGCTTGTTTCCATGCTGCCTGCACCTCTTTAGGCTTCATTAAGCTACTTAAAGAAACGACAAAGTGCTCAATACCGCGAGAGAGAGTTTCCTTTAGATATTCGACATCTTCATTATGTGGCACCACAATAAAGAGAGATCTTTTCTTGGCGAATTCTTCTCGAACCAAGGATTTGTAGTGGCTCAACCTTTCTTGAAAATCAGCCTGAAGAATACTCACTTCATTTTTGGTTTTTGATTCTATTTTTTTTGAGTTTTTGGTTTTGCCATTTGATAATAGACCTGGGTTTTCTAAAATATAATTTGGCAAAAGATGTGAGAGGACTCCGCCAGTCGAAGTGGCGAAGAATGCGGCGGTCCTCTTGGCCGCTTCTAGGAATTCTTTTTGTAAAAATGGTCGAGCCGTAAGTCCGGAAATTTTTTTCATCTGAAAATCGGCGGATTTGATTTCGGACTTGGCTTCGAGGACACTCTTGCTTTCTAATACCAAAGCTAGGATCGGCTTACTTCTTATATTTACTCTGACCAAAGAGCCTGGCTCGAAGAAGTCTTTTGAAAAGTATGAAAGAGACTCTTTGTTTAAGCCCTTCACCAGGGGTAGGCATTCGACAATAAACATATTGAGAATTGTGGCAGAGATCCTGACTATTCTCAATATTGCTCATTTCGGAGTTGGCTTGTAGTATTTGGGGGTGGGTTTATTTTCTAAAAAACTTGGGATTGACTTAGGGACGGCTAATACGCTTGTTTTCGTACCCGGCAAAGGGGTGGTATTGAATGAACCGTCTGTGGTCGCTGTATCGCTTGAAGACAAGAGGATATTGGCGGTTGGTAGTGAAGCGAAGACGATGATTGGTCGCACTCCCGGGGCGATAGTCGCTTACCGGCCAATGAAGGATGGGGTGATCGCTGATTATAAAGTGACCGAAGCGATGCTTCGATACTATATGCAAAAGGCGCTCGGCTCTTGGAGCTTCATAAAACCGGAAGTATTGATCTCGGTGCCGGCGGGAGTCACCTCTACGGAGCGACGGGCGGTGATCGAGGCGGCGGTCAAAGCTGGCGCGCGCGCGGCATATGTGGTCAAGGAGCCAATTCTTGCCGCGATCGGAGCTGGTATCCCAATCTATGAGGCCAAAGGTCATATGATTGCTGATGTTGGTGGAGGGACTACTGATGTGGCAGTTATCTCGCTTGGCGGCATTGTTTTTTCCACTTCGGTCAAATGCGCCGGCAATCGTATTGATGAAAGTATTATTGATTATGTAAAAAAGACATTTAACCTTGCTATTGGCGATAAAACGGCTGAAGATGTAAAAATAAATATTGGTTCGGCTTTGCCACTCGACGAAGAGCTCTCGATGATTGTGAAGGGTAGGGACCTGATCTCTGGATTGCCACGCTCGGTCGAGGTGAAGACCAATGAGATCGTCAAAGCTATTTCCAAAGAATTGAGAGAGATGATCAAGGCGGTCAAAGATGTCTTGCAAGAGACCCCGCCAGAGCTTGCCTCTGACATTATCGATCAGGGTATCATTATGACTGGCGGCACCTCGTTACTCCGCAATTTACCAGAGCTTATCTTCAGAAGAGTGGGGGTCAAAGCAACGCTTGCCGAAAACTCACTTTATTGTGTGGCCAAGGGTACTGGTATTGCTCTGGAGCATCTAGATACTTACAAGCGAGTAATGATAGCCAAAAGATGATTATGAAAATACCAAATTGGCAAAATCTAAACCATGCAACTATTGTAGTAGGCAGAGAGATCCTAGAGAATCTACTTTCTGAAATAGAAAGCACTTTGCAGTTTGCTACCAAAGGCAATCCAGATTTTTTGCAGAGGGAATATGCTACTTTTGGAATCGACGAAGCTAGAGAGCTAGTAGCTTGGGTCTCTGGTAAACCACTTTTGAGTGATCGTAAGCTGGCTCTACTCACGACTCCCGGCATCACTCTGGAAGCTCAAAATGCTTTGCTCAAAACTTTGGAAGAGCCACCTTTCGGCACCTATATAATATTTTGCTTGCCGAATGTCGGCAGTCTTTTGCCCACTCTACTTTCTCGAGTAAGTATTTTGGAGTTTGGAGAAAGTTCAAAAAAAGATAAGAGCTCAAATGAAGCGGCTCGATTCCTCGGTTCTCATATTGGAGAACGTCTAAATCAAATCAAAGCTTTGGCCAAAAAAGAAGATAAAACCGAGATGAAAAACTTGATTCGAGATTTGGAACAAGTCGCTTATACTGCAAATTTTGAAGATAAAACTCTCAACAATGCCAAAATAATGAAGAAGTTTCTAACGGCCAAGGTTTTCGCCGCCAGTCGCGGCGCTTCGCCCAAAATGCTTTTGGAATGGCTTGCTATGTTATAATAGGACAGTCGCACTCTAATCGACGTATCGTGCGACACGATTTCGCTAAATCGCATGTATCAATTCAATGAATTAAAAGAAAAAATATCTGGCGTGGAGGATTGGCTCCTAAAAGAGCTTTCTCTCATACGTACTGGCCGGGCTACGCCAGTGATCCTCGATTCTATTTTAGTAGAAGCTTATGGATCAAAGATGGGTATCAAAGAGCTGGCCAATGTTATTATCGAAGATGCGAAGACTATCAGAGTCGAGCCTTGGGACATGAATATGGGGAAGCCAATCGAAAAAGCGATCACTACTTCAAATCTAGGGCTTTCTCTGGCTCCTTTTGAAAAAGGTTTGCGAATTATTTTTCCAGATCTGACTTCGGAGCGCCGCGAGCAGTTGATCAAAGTGATGAAGGGCAAACTAGAAGAAGCCAGGGTGTCGCTTCGTGGAGTCCGTGATAAAACTTGGAATGAAATCCAAGAGAAAGAGAAGCAAGGTGGCATGGGAGAAGATATCAAATTTAGACTGAAAGAAGATATGCAAAAAATGATCGATGAAGTCAATTCCAAACTCGATGCTATGGCCGCCAAGAAAGAATCAGAAATAAGTCTCTAATGACTCTCATTATTTTTATAATTATTTTAGGCTTGCTTGTTTTGGTCCACGAGCTGGGCCACTTTTTAGCGGCCAAAAAAGCAGGCGTGAGAGTGGATGAGTTTGGGTTTGGTTATCCGCCACGAGCTTTGACCTTGGGTGAAAAATGGGGAACCAAGTTTAGCCTAAACTGGATTCCGTTTGGTGGGTTTGTGAAGATTTTTGGGGAAGACTATAACGCCCCCCAACCCCCTCTTAATTTAAGAGGGGGAGCCGAAAAGAGATTTACTGATGTGAGCAAAAAATGGCAGGCGGCGATTTTGGCAGCAGGAGTAATTTTTAATATTTTGTTTGCTTGGGTTTTGTTTAGTGTCGGCTTCTTGGTAGGTTTGCCAGCACCAGTCGAGAATGAGTTTGGGATGGCGGTCAAAGACCCGAGCTTAACAGTCATTTCTGTACTACCTCAATCCCCAGCCGAAACAGCAGGGCTAAAAGCGGGAGATAAGATTGTGGAGGTCTCTTCAGCAAGTAAAAAAATCCAAACTCCTGACCCTATGGTGGTTTCTGATTTTATAAATAATTCTTCTGGGACTGTGAAGGTTGGGATCGATAGGGGCGGCAAAATGTTGGGCTTTGAACTTTTGCCCCAACCTGGATTGGTAGATGGTAAAAAAATAATTGGCGTTAGTATGGATATGGTTGGCATATTGCAGTTGCCGCTTCACAGGGCTGTGATCGAAGGGGCTCGAACTACAGTAGAGATCACTTATCTCACAGCGCGCGGGTTGGTCGGGCTTTTGGTTGATGCCGTCCGAGGTAATGGTGATCTTTCACAAGTGACGGGGCCAGTTGGTATTGTGGGACTGGTTGGCGATGCTTCAAGACTCGGGTTTACCTACTTACTCACCTTCACCGCTCTTATTTCTATAAACCTAGCAATCGTAAATCTCATCCCGATCCCGGCTCTGGACGGTGGCCGACTGCTCTTCGTCGCTATCGAATCGATCACTCGCCGACCAATAAATCCCAAAATCGCTTCCTCTCTCAATATGATCGGCTTTGCCCTGCTCCTCCTCCTCATGATAGTCATCACCACTAAAGACATCCTCAATTTGTTTTAAAAAGCGAACGGCCCGAGCTTGAGAGAGCGGGCCGTTGGGGAGGGGGCTAGTCGGTGGGCTCGACTTCTTCGTCTTCGTCTACGTCGGTACTTTCGAAGCGGTATTTCATCAAGACAGACGTAGAAGGCTCCTGTACTGATAGTGGTCTTGGGAGGAAACCAGACCATTCAGCTGTGGTGTTGCTTGTCTTCCTCCAAGTGCAAAATCTTCGGTTGTCGTTGTTGTCGAACTTGTTTGGAAAGGTGCACGATCGCCCCACCTCCAAGTCTCTAAATTTCATTGTGTTCTCCTAGGTGAAAACTAGCATGTTGTTGTTTTTTGTAAAGAAATGATAATATTTGGGAATGAGACAATCACAACTTTTTACTAAGACCAGACGAGAAGCGCCTTCTGACGAGACAGCCAAAAACGCTCAACTCCTCATCCGCGCCGGCTATATCAACAAAGAAATGGCTGGAGTGTATGATTATTTACCACTTGGATTGAAAGTATTGGAAAATATAAAACAAGTTATTCGTGAAGAAATGAATCGTTATGGAGGGCAAGAAATTTCTATGACAGCTCTTCAGGATAAGGAAATATGGGAGAAGACAGATCGTTGGGATGATTCAAAAGTAGACAATTGGTTTAAGACAGCATTGAAAAATGGTACAGAAGTTGGTCTTGGGATCACACACGAAGAGCCGCTCACTCGGATCATGACAAACTTCATTTCTTCCTATCGCGATTTGCCTCGGTATGCCTATCAGTTTCAAAATAAATTTCGGAATGAGGTTAGAGCCAAGAGTGGTGTTATGCGTGGACGGGAATTTTTGATGAAAGATATGTATGACTTTTCTAAAAATGAAGAGGAACATAATAAATTTTACGACAATATGCGTACTGCGTATAAACAAGTCTTTGAGAATGTTGGGTTAAGTCATCTTACTTACGTCACCTTTGCTTCGGGAGGCATATTCAGCCAATTTTCAGAAGAATTTCAAACAGTAAGTGATGCGGGTGAAGACACCATTTATATTGACGAAGAAAAAGGAATCGCTATCAACAAAGAAGTTCTTACTGATGAAATCGTTTCGCAGCTTGGTTTGGACAAATCAAAATTTATAGAAAAGAAAGCAATTGAATCAGGCAATATTTTTCACCTCGGGACAAAATTTTCAGAGCCACTTGGTTTGAACTATGTGAATGAGAAAGGAGAGAAAGTTCCAGTGTACATGGGTTCTTATGGATTAGGCCCAACACGACTCATGGGTACTATAGTTGAAGTATTGTCAGATGAGAAAGGTATCGTATGGCCTGAGGCTGTAGCGCCTTTTAAGTATCAGATTGTGGAGATTGTGTCGGGAAATCCAAAAGTGAAAGAGGTGGCGGAGAGAGTTTACAAGATGCTGGAGGGGGAGGCGCTGTATGATGACCGAGATTTGCGAGCTGGGGAGAAGTTTGCTGATGCTGATCTATTGGGGATGCCATATCAAATAATAGTGAGTGAGAAGAATGTGGCTGAAGGCAAGGTGGAACTCAAAAACAGGAAGACAGGGGAGACAAAACTAATGGATGAAAAGGCTATAAAATAGGACGAAATCATTTTTTTGTGCTAAATTAGCCTTATGATTAAGGAAAAACTGCAAGAATGGCAGGCTGTGTTGCGCAATGATATCGGGATTGATCTGGGGACAGCCAACACCTTGGTGTATGTACGCGGCAAAGGAATTATCCTAAACGAGCCATCGGTAGTCGCTGTCAATCAAAAAACTAACCAAGTAGTGGCGGTCGGTCAAGAGGCCAAAAACATGCTCGGTCGAACGCCACCACATATCACGGCAGTACGACCGATCGTTGATGGAGTGATTTCTGATTTTGAAGTGACCGAAGAGATGCTTCATTATCTTTTGAATAAAGCCCAGGCAGTTTCAAAAAAGTTTTTGGGCCCGAGAGTGGCTGTCGGTGTACCTTCGGGCATTACCAATGTAGAGACACGAGCAGTCCGAGATGCTACTCGAAATGCCGGCGCCAGTGAAGTTTATATTGTAGAAGAGCCAATGGCCGCTGCTATCGGAATGCACCTACCTATTTTTGAACCGGTTGGTAACATGGTGATTGATGTGGGTGGTGGCACAGCCGATATCGCAGTTGTCTCTCTGGGAGGTGTAGTTAGTGCTAAAAATGTGCGCATCGCTGGAGACAAACTAAACACTGACATCGCTTCGTATATAAGGAGCGAGTTTAAAATAATTATTGGTGAAAAAACTTCCGAAAATATAAAAATTGCAATTTGTGCTTTGATACCAGGCGATTTACCACTCGAGACTTTAGCTCGGGGGCGTGATCTTATAACCGGATTGCCGAGAGAAGTGGTGGTCACCGACTCTGATGTTCGAGACGCTGTTTCTCATTCGATCGAAAGATTGGTCGAAGCGACCAAGGAAGTGTTGGAGGTGACTCCGCCTGAAATAGTAGGCGACATCATGCACCGAGGTATCTATCTAGCTGGTGGTGGTGCCTTAATAAAAGGATTTGCCGAAGTACTCCAAGATGAAATAAAAATCCCGATCTATATTGCTGACGATCCACTCTCCTGTGTAGTCAGAGGCACCGGCATCATACTTGAGGATCTCGCTCGATTCAAAGATATTTTAATTTCTGACGAAGATGACATATCTAATAAAGCAAAATAAACCAAGCTTTTTTAGCAAAAAGATTTTGGCGGCAATCGTGTTTGTTGTTTTGGCTTTGATAATAATATTAGTAAGGCCAGTACAAGATATTGGCAGTTTCGTTTTATCTCCATTCTTTGCGATTGGGGATAGTTTTTCTGGTACCGTGAGGAATGCACCGGAGAATCTAAAGAGTCGGACAGAACTTTTGACAGAGCTCCAAAACCTAGAGCAAGAATTGGAAAGATTGAGGATTGATCGAGAAAGTTTGGAAGCCCTCACCTTTGAAAACAAGAGTCTCCGGATGAGCCTCTCTCTTCGGCCAGCGGCTACGGCACAAGCCGCGGAAGTAATCGCTCGGCCGCCCCAAATCCCTTTTGATACTTTGATGATTGATAGAGGAAAGGATGATGGATTGGAGAGCGGAAATTTAGTCCTCGCTGGAGATAGGGTACTTTTGGGTAAACTTGGTAAGGTCAGTCAAAACTTTTCGATTGTTATCTTAAATTCATTTGGGCAAACATCCCTTTCCGGATCTTTGACTAGAACCGGAGAGGCTCTTGAGATGAGAGGCACTTATGGCGGTATGGAAGCAGAAGTGCCGATTGATTTTGATATAGAAATTGGAGATATCGTAATAACCGAACACGCTTCTTCTTATACCACTGCGATCGTTGGCTCTGTTGAAGAAAACAAATCTTCTGGTCGAAAGTTGGCTCTCTTGTCTTTGCCAGTCCCTATATCGAAGGTCAAAATAGTTTTCATAATAAAATAATATATGTGGAGAGGTATTCTTTTAGTCGCCATAATTTTTTTACCAATCTTTTTTGGCTGGTGGCTGTTTGTACCGCTTGCTCTCTTGTATGTTTATTTTATAAAATCTCCATATGAAATCATTCCAGTTGGAGCTATCCTTGATGGTTTGTATTATTTTGGAGAGGGCTTTTTATACAAGCATTCGCTCGTTTTGTATACTCTAGTTCTCGTAGTACTGACTTCTCTACTCGGTAAATGGATTTCTTGGAAGCGATCTATATAAAAATCAAAAATGGCAAAAAAATTATCACAGCTTGATCCGCACGAAGTGTTTATGGATTCTAGTAATCTTCCAAACTTCGATGTCTCTCAGTTTGAAGGCCGCATAGAAACGCCTATATCTACTAGAGCCTTTTTGTTTTTCTCAGTCTTTTGTTTGGCTGTACTTTTGATCATGGTCACCAAAGTTTTCTCTCTCCAGGTGCTACATGGCCAAGAATATCGAGAGAGGAGTGAGAGAAATAGTTTGAAAAATATCCTTCTAGTAGCCCCGCGGGGTATCGTCTATTCTCGTTATGGAGAGCCTCTAGCTTGGAATGAGATTGGTCCTGAAAGAAGCGAGTTTCCAAGGCGGATTTATACTGAAAAGGTGGGCTTGTCCAATCTACTTGGATTTGTGAAGTACCCAGCCAAAGACAAGGCGGGGTTTTATTACGAAGAAGACTTCATACCCAAGGATGGAGTGGAGAAATTTTTGAATGAAATTTTGCTTGGTAAAAATGGCAATAGGCTGATCGAGGTTTCTGTAGATGGCCAGGTAGTCTCTGAGAGTGCTACCGAGCCGCCGGTACCTGGCGAAGATCTCACTCTCTCTATAGATAGTCGAATTCAGCAAGAATTATTTAAAGGGATCAAAGAATTGGCCCTCTCGGTCGGATTTCATGGCGGGTCGGCCGTCATTATGGATGTGCATTCTGGAGAAATTTTGGCTATGACTACTTTCCCAGAATATGATTCGGATGTGATGACAGAGGGTGAGGATTCTGAACTGATCGCCGGTTATTTTCAAAATCAAGATAATCCATTTTTGGATCGAGCTATTGATGGGCTTTACACGCCCGGCTCAATCGTCAAGCCCTTTTTGGCTTTCGGTGCCTTGGAGGAGGGGGTTATTTCTCCGGAAAAAGAAATCGTTAGTACTGGCAGGCTTGTTTTGCCAAACCCTTATAATCCAGATGAGCCAAGTATTTTTAGAGATTGGAAAGCACATGGAGCGGTGGATATGCGCCGAGCTCTGGCTGTCTCATCGGATGTTTACTTCTATCAGATCGGAGGCGGCTTTGAAAATCAAAAAGGGCTTGGTATCGAACGGATTGAAAAATACTTTAGACTTTTTGGTTTTGGAGAAAAGACTGGTATCACTACTGACGAAGAGCCAAAAGGTCTCTTGCCAAATCCAGAGTGGAAAGAAAAAACTTTTGATGGAGAGATCTGGCGTATTGGAGATACTTACCATACTGCTATCGGTCAATATGGTATGCAGGTCACCCCACTTCAGGTGGTGCGAGCGGTCTCTGCTGTCGCAAACGGTGGCTATTTGGTCACCCCGTCTCTCATATTTACAGCTACTTCTTCTCCGCAAACAGGTAAACTAATTGGTGGCACCAAAGAGCATTATGATGTGGTGAGGGAGGGTATGCGCATGTCTGTAACCGAAGGTACAGCTCTTGGTCTCAATACTAAAGCTATCCAAATAGCTGGTAAGACTGGTACGGCCGAGCTTGGGGTGAGGAAGCAGTTTGTAAACTCATGGTCGGTTGGGTTTTTCCCTTACCAACAACCTCGGTATGCTTTTGCTATAGTTATGGAGAGGGGGCCAGTTACCAACCTAGTCGGTGCCACCTCGGTCATGCGCCGAGTTATTGATTGGATGGCAGTAAATGCGCCGGAGTATTTCAAAAATGAGTAAAATAATAGTAAATAATTTGGCGACTGAATATACAGAAGATGGTCAGGGACCTACTGTTTTGATGCTACATGGCTGGTGGCGAAATATTTCTGACTTCGATGCTATTGTTAGAAAGCTAAAAGAAAAATATAGAATAATCAGAGTAGATTTGCCAGGGTTTGGAGGTACTGAAATGCCGAAAGACAAAGTTTGGAATTTGAACGATTATGCAAACTTCATCAAAAGTTTTATCGAAAAAATAGATATTAAGCCGAATATTTTGCTCGGGCATTCTTTTGGTGGCCGGATAATTTTGAAAGATCAGTTTGGAGCTGAAAAACTGGTTTTGATTTCGGCGGCTGGAGTGAAAGCCAAAAAATGGAGAAAGAGCTTATTTATGGCTCTGGCTAAGATAGGAGATTTAGTTTCTTATGTTCCGCCACTATTGTTTGTCAGACAAAAACTAAAGAATAAATTTTATAAAGCAATCGGTAGTGATTATTTGGAGTCGGGGCATATGAAAGAAGTATTCAAGGCTGTGGTCGAAGAGGATCTTACCCTCTCTGCTTCAAAGATAGAAATACCAACACTTTTGATTTGGGGCGAAAAAGATATAGTGACGCCTCTAGAAGACGGCAAAAAGCTTTCCGGACTAATCAAAAATTCAAAGTTTGAGATAATACCAAATTCCGGACATTTTTCTTTTGTAGAAAAGCCGAAAGATGTGGCGGATTTGATCCAAAAATTTATATGAAAAGAATTTTATCGAGGTACAACTTCAAATATCCAAGATCGCTCGTTTATATGATGCAGGCGAGTGAGTATAACATAAGAGAGTTTTTTGATTGGTACAAAAAAGTAAAAGATTTTGGAGAGGTAGAACAGAGGAAATCTTTGGTCAAAACTCTGAAGGCCACTCTCTTACTCTTGGTTTTATGGTTATTTGCTGCTGCTTCTATTTTATTTGTCTTAAGTAAGGGTAAACTTTTATTTTTTGTCATTTATCTTCTCTTATTACCGTATATCATTGTAGGCATACTTACTCTTTGTACCTACTTGCTAAACCAAATCCAAAAACCGATTGAAAAGAGGATAATAAATAAAGCAAAAGCGAAACTAAAAAATCATAAAGCACTCAAGATTGGTATTGCAGGGAGCTACGGCAAAACCACTATGAAAGAAATTTTGAAAACTGTTTTGACCCAATCTAAAAAAGTGGCTGCGACACCGGACAACAAAAACACGCCGATCGGAGTGGCTCGTTTCGTAGATACTCTAGAGGGGGATGAGGAGGTGCTCATATTTGAGATGGGTGAGTATTATGAGGGTGATATAAAAAAGTTGGCAGAGATGACTCTCCCAGATATAGGAATTATAACTGGAATAAACGAGGCTCATTTAGATAAGTTTAAACATATAGAAAGAACGACAGAGACTATTTTTGAACTGGCTGATTTTCTAAAGCACAAAGAAAATACAAAACTGTATGTAAATGTTGAAAGTAGATTGGCCAAAGAAAAAGCTACTGCTTTTGACCATTTTTCTTTTGGTAACAATGGTATCGAAAGTAAAGATGGCAACTGGCATGCGGAAGGAGCGGAGACGGGTCTTTCTGGTACTAGATTTATTTTGAAGAATAATAAAGGGGAGGGTATCGTTGTGAGTTCAAAACTTTTGGGACTTCACCAAGTCGGTCCACTATCAGTCGTGACTCACTTAGCGAAGGGTTTGGGTATGAAAATAGAAGATATAGAAATGGGACTCAAAAATACTATGCCTTTTGAGCATAGGCTAGATCCAAGAGAAGAGTCAGGTGGCATTATTGTGATCGACGACAGCTACAATGGTAATCCTGATGGTGTGCGGGCAGCTATAAACTTTTTGAAAGAAATAAAAAATAAAAGGCGATTTTATATTACTCCGGGGTTGGTAGAGATGGGATCAAAGACAGAAGAGATTCATAAACAAATTGGGCGCGAATTGGCCGAGGCTGGTATCGAAAAAGTGGTCCTCATCAAAAACTCTGTCACCGCTTTCATCGAAGCTGGTCTTGGAGAACACGGTTTTCAAGGCGAACTCATCTGGTTCGACTCTGCTCTCGACTGCTTCGCCTCCCTCCCTTCCCGCACCATCTCCAACGACCTCCTCCTCTATCAAAACGACTGGCCGGATAATTATCAATAACTCATCCCCTCTCGCCGGAAGCGAGTAGACCCTTCTCTTACTACAAGAGAAGGGTAAGGGTACAATGATGACCATTGTACCTGAACCAAATGTGGTGTAATAAAAACAAGGCCGCCTCACGACGACCCTGGGTTACGGGTTGGTGTCGTGGGCGGGTGTCAAGCTTTACTCACTAGGAAGATTCCACTTCTAGGATCTTCTGAAAGATTTGGTATTCGCGTTACATTCACGCTAATGCCATTCAACATCCTCGCGACTTGGTCCACAGTGGTTCGATAACCACCACTTAATACAAAAACCACCGATGTTCCTGCTGGTTTGTTCTTGAGCCAAGCTATAGCTACACTCACCTCGTAGACGTGATTGAGGTTTGGCATCTTCAGTCCTCCGCATCTTATTTAATCAGATTTACATAATTTGTCAAGGGTGGTAGGAAGACAGAAATAAAGTAGAATGGGGGCATGAAAAAGACTATTGGGGTGGTGTTTGGGGGCAAAAGCGTGGAGCATGATGTTTCCATTATAACGGCGCACAATCCGATTATAGATTCGCTACTTGCGACTAAAAAGTATGAGGTGGTGCCTATGTATATTGCTAAAGATGGTAGCTGGTACTCTGATCAAGCCATGCTTAGCATTGATTATTTTAGAAATGATCTTGATGAAAAGCTAAAAAAATTAAAAAAAGTACAGCTAAGCGTGAACGATGGATTGGAAATAATTCTACCTGGAGCTTTTGGAGGAAAGAAGACGAAGATCGATTTAGTTTTTCCAGCTATGCATGGGACGTATGGAGAAGATGGAAGTTTGATGGGACTTTTGCGAATGACCGGGGTGCCATTTGTAGGGTGTGACCTGTTTGCTTCAGCAGTAGCTATGGACAAGATTTTGACCAAGCAAGTCTTGAGAGCAGAAGGAGTGCCGACTGTGCCAGATGTGTGGTTTACTAAATTTGATTATGAAAATAATAAAGAAAAGTATCTTAGTGAAATAAGGACCAGACTGAAGTACCCACTCTTCGTGAAGCCAGTGCATTTGGGCTCGAGTATTGGAATCGGTAAAGTGAAAAATGAGATAGAGCTTCTGAATGCTATAGAAGTGGCTCTGCATTATGATGAGAAGGTATTGGTGGAAGAGGGGGTCCAAAATCTGATAGAGGTAACTTTGCCTATTATAGGCAATGATGAACCAATACTTGCTAATATAGAGAGGCCTCTAAACAAGAGTGAATTCTTTGATTACAATGATAAATACATGAGTGGTGGCAAAAAGACTGGCGGAGGAGCCAATAGTAACTATTCTGAAATACCAGCGAACATCGATCCAGAGCTTGCAAAAAAGGTCAAAGAGCTTGGGACTAAAACTTACAAAACTCTCGGCTGCTCCGGTATTGCTCGGGTGGACTTCCTTATAAACTCCATTACCTATGAAGTCTTCGTAAATGAAGTGAATACCTTGCCTGGCAGCCTCTATCAACATAACTGGAAGAAATCTGGCATATCCAATGTTGATCTCATTGAAAAACTAATTATATACGCTGAAGAAAAGTTTGCGAAAGCAGAGAGTTTCGTTACTAGCTTCTCATCCAAAATATTAGACCAATACAAAGGTGCAAAAAATCAATAAACTAGAGATTAGGGTTGTTCATTGACATTCTCTGAGGATTCACTACAATAGCTCCAATTATTTGTCATTTAGGCATTTATGCAAGAAAAAGAATATCTCACAAAAGAGAAGTTTGAGGCCCTAGAGAAAGAGCTAGATAACTTAAAAAAGGTACGCCGCAAAGAAGTAGCGGAGCAGCTTGAGTATGCCAAGTCACTTGGCGATCTTTCAGAAAATGCCGAGTACCACGAAGCTCGCGACATGCAGGGGGTGGTGGAAGATAGGATTCAAAAAGTTGAAAATATCTTGAAAAGTGCGGTTATCATCTCTTCTCATGATACTAGTGCGGTGGCAGTCGGCTCGGTTTTGACTGTGGCCAAAGTGGGTGAAAAGGACGAAAAAGTTTATACGATGGTTGGTGCCGAAGAGTCTGATTTGTCACAGGGCAAAATTTCAGTTCGCTCTCCTTTCGGTGAAGCTGCTTTAGGTAAGAAAAAAGGCGAAAGCTTCACCTACGAGGCCCCATCTGGCTCTATCACTTATAAAATAATTAGTATAAAATAGGAGAATGGCTTCGTTAGAAGAAATCCGAGAAGCAAGATTAAAAAAGTTAGAGAAACTAAGATCTCAAAACATTAATCCATATCCGGCCAAAGTGCCGAGGGATTTTGCTGTTGCAGAATTCAAAAAAGATTTTGAAAGTTTAGAGAAATCTGGCAGAGAAGTTTCTTTGGCTGGCCGAGTGATGAATGTGAGAGGCCAAGGAGCCATTTTGTTCGTAGTCCTTTTTGATGGTACCGAAAAGATTCAAGCCATCTTCAAAAAAGATGAAATGGATGAAGCTGCTTTCTCACTTTTCGTCGATACAGCTGATATTGGTGACTTCATCTCTATCTCTGGTAAAGCCATGAAAAGCAAAACTGACGAAGAGAGTCTCTTCGTCTCCTCCTGGCTCATGGCCACCAAATCTCTCCTACCTCTCCCCGAAAAATGGGCCGGTTTACAAGATGTAGATGAGCGGTATCGCAAACGCTATTTGGATCTACTAAACAATCAAGAACTAAGAGACCTGTTATACAAAAAAGCTAAATTTTGGGATGCCACCAGAACGTTTTTAAAAAAGGAAGGATTTTTGGAAGTGGAAACTCCCACTCTCGAAGTCACAACTGGTGGTGCTGAAGCAGAGCCCTTCAAAACACATTTAAACGATTTAGATCTTGATGTTTACTTACGTATATCTGTTGGTGAGCTATGGCAGAAGAGACTAATGGCTGCCGGATTCCCTAGAACTTTTGAGATTGGCCGAGTGTATAGAAATGAAGGTACAAGCCCTGATCATGCGCAAGAGTTTACTGGTCTAGAATTCTATGCTTCTTTTATGGATTATACCGAAGGGATTACTTTTGCCGAAAGTTTAATAAAGTATGTAGTAAAAGAAACATTTGGAAAGCTTGATTTTGAGACTCGTGGCCATAAGTTTTCTTTGGAGGGGGAGTGGCCGAAGATTTCATATGTTCAAATAGTGAAGGAAAAAACAGGGATTGATGTTTTAACTGCTAGTGTAGAAGATATGGAAGATAAGTTGAAGGAACTTGGTGTCACCTACGAAGGCAAAAACAAAGAGAGACTTACTGATACGTTGTGGAAATATTGTAGAAAACAAATTTCAGGGCCTGTGTGGCTTGTCGATGTACCAAAGCTTGTTTCGCCACTTTCAAAATCAAAAGTAGATAATTCTGAAGTGACCGAAAGAGCTCAGCTTATCCTTGCTGGGTCAGAAATGACAAACAGTTTCTCCGAATTAAATGATCCTATCGACCAAAGAGAGCGTTTTGAAGTTCAGAAAAAATTAATTGAAGGTGGCGACAAAGAAGCGATGATGGCTGACTGGGAATTTGTCGAAATGCTTGAGCATGGCATGCCTCCAACCTTTGGCTTTGCTTACGGCGACCGACTATTCTCTTTCCTCGCTGACAAACCACTCCGCGAACTCCAAACTTTCCCACTGATGCGACCGAAGTAGACTATAAAATATGAAAACATGGCCCCTTGGATATACTAAAGCCAAAATAAAAGCTAAAGCAATTTATTCAAAAATGGGCAGAATACAATGCCCGGCTTTTGGAGGTGAACACGTTTCTTTTACCAGTGAGGGTTTTAATCATTTAATGAGAAAAGGTCGTCTGCCGAGAACAAAAAATGAACAGAAAAAAAGATTTGTACTCATACCTTATATTGAACAAATAATTAAAAATCCCAAAGCAGTAATTCTTTATGAAAGAAGAGAGACAAAGGTAATTTCAAATAGACATGGAGAAAAAATTACAATTCAATCATCCGCTGATTTCTGGACCTTTGTTGAAACAATTAACGAATGTAGAATAAAAGTCGTTATTAGGAAAATTTCCGAAAAAGGCAATAGACATTTTTTCAGTGTTATGGGCGACAAAATTAAAATAAATAGAGGAAAAAAGATAAAAAGTAAGATCAAAAAATCCCGCGATTAGCGAGATTCTTTGATGTACCTACCATCAGCTATAATGCCGATAGGGACTGACGCCCCGCAGGTACAGATATATTATATACATAAAATTATCTGAAAAGCAAGGAATTTGTGGACAGTGGCCCAATTTGTCAACCAAAAAATCCCTGAAAAAGGGAGTTTTTTGTACTTATCCACTTATCCACAGGGAAGAGTGGTAGACAGGTCATATAGGGTGGGATAAGATGGTACCAAGTGGGAAAAAGTGGCAAGCTACTGAGCTTGTCGAAGTGTTAAATCAATCAAATGCTCATAGGCGAATATACACATACGATAGATGACAAAAACAGAGTGTCTTTGCCTTCAAAGTTTAGAGCGCTTATGGGCAAGAAGATTGTGTTGACGCCGGGGTTGGATCAATGTTTGTTTGCCTTCACAGTCAAAGAATGGCAGAGGATTGCCGAGAAACTTTCGGAAAATGCATCCATGCTTTCTGCTGATATGCGCAGCTTCACTCGGTATATGTTTGGTGGAGCGAGTGAAGTAGAAGTAGATTCGATCGGACGAGTTTTGGTTCCAGATTTCCTTCGCGACCGAGCTCTACTCAAATCAAAAGTAGTTTTGATAGGAGTTCAAAATCGGGTCGAAATATGGAACGAAAAGTCGTGGGCCGAATACAAGCGAGGAGTGGAGAGAGAAGCCAACGGCTTGGCCGAGAAGTTGTCGGGGTTGGGGATTATGTAAGTAGAAAGTTAAAAAAGCGCAAGTTTAGAAAGATATAAATCAATAACTTTCAAACTTTATAACTTTAAACTTTATGAACTTACACAGAAGTGTTCTTTTAAAAGAAGCGATCGAGGCTCTAAGTCTAGAGCCAGGCGATATATATCTTGATGCGACGCTAGGTACTGGTGGGCACGCTGAAGAAGTTTTCAGACGTCTCCCAACCGTGACTATCCTTGGGATTGATCTGGATGAGACGATGATGGAGATTGCTCGTCAAAGGTTGGAGCTCTTGGGGGCTCATCCCAAGCTAGTAGTCTCTAACTTCAGGCATTTGGATAAGGCGCTTCAGACCTTGGATAGTGGCGTACCAACCAAAATACTTTTTGATCTCGGTTGGAACACAGTCCAGTTTGAAGAGGGCGAGAGAGGTTTCAGTTTTCAAAAGGATGAGCCACTTGTGATGACCTTTGCCTCCACGGCCAAACCCGAAGACACCACTGCTTATGATGTAGTCAACAGCTGGCAAGAAGAAAACATCGCAGACGTTATCTATGCCTACGGTGAGGAGCGGCTCTCGAGGCAGATAGCGAAGGCAATAGTAGAAGCAAGAGAGGAGGGGCCGATCAAAACTTCTTTGCAACTGGCTGAAATCGTCAAAGGAGCTGTACCAATCTGGTACAAGTTTGGTCGGATTCATCCAGCTACGCGCACTTTCCAAGCATTGCGGATCGTAGTCAATGACGAACTCCAGGCATTGGAGGAGGGTCTTAAAAAAGCCCTCGAAGCTTTGAAGGTGGGGGGTAAGATAGCCGTCATTTCATTTCATAGCCTAGAAGACAGGATAGTCAAAAATTTTTTTAAGTTGAAAGAGGCTGAAGAAAGATTAGAAATTATAAACAAGAAGCCGATTACTGCGACCGAAGAAGAAATAGCCGAAAATCCCCGATCTCGGAGCGCCAAGATGCGAATTATCAAAAAGACAAAATAAACCAAAGAGATGAGAGAGATTCGAGAAAAATCTATTACCATAGTTCAAAACAAATTATCTATATATGCGCTCGCAGGGCTCATCTTCATGTGTCTTTTCTCCTACGCTTATTTTGCCAACTCTGCTGTCCGCAGTCTGACTCTCCTGGAAAAGTCGAAATCAGAGCTCGCTGAAGTGCGAGCCACTATCACTGACCTAGAAACCAAGAGGCTCAAGCTTTTGGGAGATATGGGTATCGAGCGAGCCAAAAGTCTCGGTTTCGTTGAATCAAATCCGACCTTTGTCAAAAAAGGCTCTTCCCAATCAGTACTTTCTTTGAGAAACTAGATCAAAGAATGAATGGTCGCATCCGCTTCATTTCAATAGTTATAATCCTAGCAAGCCTCACTATGGCGGTGCGGCTCTACTTCGTCCAAATCGTACACGGAGAATCTTTCAGTCAAGATGCAGAGCGTCAGTATGTAAACAAAAATACTGTTCTATACGATCGCGGTGAGATTTATTTTCAATCCAAGACCGGCGAGTTGGTGCCGGCGGCTATCTCACGCTCTGGGTTTACAGTAGCTGTCAACCCGACTATTATTGTCGATCCGGAAAAGCTTTTTGAAGATTTAAGCAAAATCATTTCTTTGGATAAGCAAGATTTTTTGGCACATGTTCAAAAAACTAACGATCCTTACGAAGAAATTGCTACCCATATCAACAACGAGACTGCCACCAAAGTGAAGGCTCTGAATACTTACGGAGTCAGTCTTTCTACCGACAAGTGGCGGTTCTACCCCGGCACAAAGCTTGCCGCTCAAACTATCGGCTTCGTCGCTTATAATGGAGATGAGCTTGCTGGTCGCTACGGGTTGGAGCGCTACTATGAAGATACTTTGCGCAAAGATCCTTCCAAAGCTTACAACAACTTCTTCGCTGAGTTTTTTTCTACTGTCAAAGATTCCCTCAGCGATTCTTCGGGCGAGAGCGGGGTCTTGGTTACCACTATCGAACCATCAGTTGAATTATTTTTGGAGCGTGAGCTTCAGAATGTACGCGAACGTTGGGGAAGCGACTTGGCTGGGGGTATCGTGATTGATCCGATGAGTGGCGAGATCATGGCTTTGGCAGTTGACCCAACTTTTGACCCCAATAATTTCAAAGACTCGAGTGTCCAAGAGTTTGGCAATCCGCTAGTTGAAGGAGTCTATGAAATGGGGTCGATCATAAAGCCGCTTTCAATGGCTGCTGGTCTAGATAGTGGCCTCATAAGGGCTACTAGCACTTATTATGACGCTGGGTTTTTGGTTTTGAATAACAAACGGATCTCAAATTATGATGGCCGTGGTAGGGGTACTGTCTCGATGCAAGAAGTTTTGAATCAATCTCTGAACACTGGCGTCGCTCAGGTGGCTCACACCTTGGGTAACAAGAAATTTTCTGGATATATGAAAAGTTTTGCTATTGGTACCGAGACTGGGATCGATCTTCCGAATGAAGGCAAAGGGCTTATCGATAACCTGGACAGTCCGCGGGAGATCGAGATGGCCACAGCTTCTTATGGACAGGGTATCGCCATGACTCCGATAGCTACGGTGCGGGCCCTCTCCGCTCTTGCGAACGGAGGCACACTGATCACTCCACACTTGGTCAAAAAAATTGAATATGATTCTGGCTTGTCCAAACGTATCTCTTTTGCTCCTGGTGCTCAAGTAATCAAAAAAAGTACTTCAGAAGAAATCAGTCGTATGCTCGTCAATGTAGTGGACAAAGCGCTTCGGGGTGGTACCGCCAAAATCCCAGGCTACTCTGTAGCCGCTAAAACAGGTACTGCTCAGATGACCAACGAAGGCACTGCCGGCTATGTGGATGGTAAATACCTTCACTCTTTTTTCGGCTATTTCCCGGCTTACAACCCAAAATTTTTGGTTTTCCTTTTTCACTTATATCCAAAAAATGTGAAGTATGCCTCCGAAACTCTGACTGACCCCTTCCTCAATATCACCAAGTTCCTGATCAACTATTACGAAATCCCACCGGATAGGCCGGGGGAATAACTCTTCCACTCTCGCGGGTTTTTCTATTCTCCTCCCTTCCTCCTCTTTACTCTAAAGAGGAGGTGACTACCCTTTATACCGAGTGGTAAAAATATGATATATTTCAGATATATGGCCCTATCGTCTATCGGTTAGGACACTGCCTTCTCAAGGCAGGAAGCGCGGTTCGATTCCGCGTAGGGTCACAAATTGAAACTTGGTCGGAAGTAAGCGCAAAATCTGGGCGC
>Ga0209542_10003439_pt1 | contig 33906 bp, 35 predicted proteins | sample RifCSPhighO2_01_FD_184028 | JGI IMG/M metagenome (GOLD analysis project Ga0209542, IMG submission 184028) | Soil microbial communities from Rifle, Colorado - Rifle CSP2_plank highO2_0.1 (SPAdes) (version 2) | ecosystem: Environmental > Terrestrial > Deep subsurface > Rock core/Sediment ... | reverse complement strand
CCGCAAGGACGGTTGGACAGGTGATGCATGGCCGTCGTCAGTTCGTGATTTGAATTGTTCCCTTAAGTGGGGTAACGAACGCAACCCTCGTTGCCAGTTACAAGTGTCTGGCGAGACTGCCCCGATTGGAGCGCACTTCGTGCAATTTCCAATTTAAAATTTGCAATTTTCATTGAAAATTTATTGAAAATTCTAAATTAAAAATTGAAAATTTCGCAAAGCGAATTCCCATCGGGGAGGAAGGCGAGGATGACGCCAGGTCAGCATGTCCCTAGATATCCTGGGCTACACGCATAATACAATCGCATCTACAACGGGTCGCGACGTCGTAAGACTGAGCTAATCCTAAGAAAAGGTGCGTCAGTTCGGATTGGGGGCTGAAACTCGACCCCATGAAGTTGGAATTGCTAGTAATCGCGGGTCAGCTATACCGCGGTGAATACGTTCTCAAGTCTTGTACTCGGGTCGCCATGCGATCGAGTACGCTAGTTGGTGAGAGTCCAACCAAGGTGATTTATAGCACCTTGAAGCGAAATACCAGTTCCGACGCCGTGAGGGGTCGGGATGAAGGGGTAAAGTAAGCAGTCTGTAGCTTGAATGCCAGCAATGGCGCAAAACGAAGGTCATCCTGCGAGTACATGGAGAAGCCTTCTATAGAAAATCGTTTTGCGTATCGTGGCATCGAGATGGAGACAAAATGTGTATTCGGTTACCGTGGGAGATCTTGCATTTCCTCGTTGTGTTATACACACCGAGAAAGTATGTTGGTAATGATATACTTATGTTATGCAAGAAGTCAGCAGAGTTCGTAGTACCAATCGTAGAGATGCTCGGTTTAATCCCAAGCTAGAACTCCCGATTGGGAAGGAACAAATTCGAAGGAAGAAGTTAGATCCTCAATACGTCACAGGATTTATTGATGGGGAAGGATCTTTTTCGATTAGTATTGGTAAGCACAAAACCTTGCGTCGGGGTTTCGAAGTCCGACCGGAATTTGAAATAGAATTACGGAAGGATGATCAAGGAATTCTAGAACGCATACTTGTGACTATCGGAATTGGGAGAATTTATGATTGCTCATACGAGCGATATGGATGGTATCCACATGCGAAGTACAAAATCACTAGCATCTGGGATCTGAAAGAACATTTATTCCCATTTCTCGACAGATATCCTTTACAAGCGAAAAAGAAAAGATCCTATCTACTTTTCAAACGAATAGTTCTTATGGTTTGCGCCAAAGAACATTTGTCTGATAAAGGATTTAACAAAATTGTTTCCCTACGTGATGATTTACGCGCATTAGGGAAAAAGGCTAAAACTTATCATGGCACGGTAGGTGAATTCGATAAAAAAATCGAATAAGCAACCTTTGAAAAACGCGAGGGTGCGGGAAAACCGCTTGCCCCGTGTTGAAGAGAATTATAATGGTAACATTATAACATATCAAATACCGCCCGTCAAGTCAGGGAAGTTGGGAGTACTCAAAATCCCCACATTTCGTGGGGCCTACGGTAAACTCAATGACAAGGACTAAGTCGTAACAAGGCACGGGTAGCGGAAGCTGCTCGTGGAGTAATTCAATTTGAAAATCTCTCACTATGTGAGGGTTACAGTGTTGATTCCTGCGTCGCGTAAACCTGCCCGAATGACTGAAGTCATTCAGTCGGGCGGGGCTATGCAGGAGGACAATTGCACCAGTCCCTAAAGGTGCATGACCAGAGGGAAAGACCCTTCCAGCCGTCGCGTAAAGCTATGGCGGATAAAAACGGAACAAAATAGAGAACGATAAACAAAAGCCCCGCAAGGGACTTTTGTGTTTATTCTAAAGTTTTCGGAAAATAAAGTGCAAATACAACTTTCCTTTGACAGGATGTTTCTCAAAGTAAATTTCTTTAAAACCATTTGTGGTAGAAATATCCAAGATCTCTTCTTTTTTAAAATAAGTGAAAAGTCTAGTAAAATCTTTCCCCATACTTTTTCGATTTTCTTCTCCCTCTCCTTCAATTAAACCAAGACCAAAAATTCCTCCAATTTTTAAAACTCTATTAATTTCTCTGAATGCATTTTCAATTTGTTCCTTATGAATATGTAGAAGTGAGGTGTATGCCCATATTCCATCAAAGTTATCTTTGGGGAATGGCAGATTTAAGAAATTTCCAACTATGGATTCAAAGCCTCGAGCTCTACTTATCGCAACCATTGATTCTGAAGCATCCAAACATGTCACCTGTAAGTTGTTGGATTCAAATATTCTTGCATCTCTTCCTGAACCACTTCCGATGTCTAAAACTTTGCCTTTTAGTAATTTAACAAATTCAATTGGAAAATCAGATGGAAATCTTTCCCAAAAATCATCTGTTTCTGCAACATATTCTTGTGCTTTCCCATCATATGTTTTTATTGTTGCTTCATCCATTTGTGCGCGCACTTGGGGTCGAACCAAGGACCTTTCGAGTATCAGTCGAATGCTCTACCAACTGAGCTATGCGCGCGCCAATTTTGTTTACAAAATTGAGCGTCCCGCCGTAGCTTTAGCGAAGGCGGACTGCGAACCAGAATATCAAGAAAATTGCTCTTTCACAATACGTTGATATAATGGTCTAAATGCCGAAAAGTAGAATCATTATTACACTGGGAGCGATTATTGCCATCTTGCCGCTGCTTGGTTTTCCTCGCTTATGGGAATCATTTTTCCAGATCGCCACTGGTCTTTCTATCGTGCTACTTTCGGTTTGGACGAGCATAGACAAGCGTCTGACTCTCAAGGCGAAGGCTCAAAGGCGTCAGATCCACAAGCGTAGAGTGGCCGAAATCCAATCTCAAGAAGAAGTTTTAACTCAACCCGAACAGGGACAAAATATATAGCATGCCTACGTCGCGAGGAAGCTTGGTCCTGGTTGTCCTGGTGGGCGCCACTTTTATATCTCTACTCTTGATAGCTCCATCTTTTTTTGAAACCAATTATGTCTCGTCTGCTCCTGGCGATCTACAAAATCCAAATATCACTCCCGTGTTTGTCGTGACTCATCTTGATACTCCCGAACCTCTCAAAGCACTTTATATGACCGCTTGTGTGGCGGGAACTCCATCCTGGCGTGAGAGTCTGAAAAAGCTTATTGGGACGACAGAACTAAATGCGGTAGTGATAGATATCAAAGATTTCACAGGAGTAGTTTCTTTCCCCAACAATTTTCCAAAAACTGATGTTGGGCGTGGGTGCACAGTCTCTGATATGCGTGAATTTATCGGAGAACTACATGATGCGGATATTTATGTCATCGGTCGTGTTTCCGTTTTTCAAGATTCTTCCTACACTAAACTCTTCCCAGAACTTGCAGTGAAAAAGAAAAGTGACGGGGGAGTGTGGAAGGATTACAAAGGACTTTCCTTCATAGATGTCGGGGCCAGGCCGTACTGGGATTATATCGTTGGAATTTCCAAAGAGGCATACGCACTTGGTTTCGATGAGCTGAATTATGACTATGTTCGCTATCCTTCGGACGGTAATATGCAGGATACTTCCTACACTTGGACTGTTGGCACTACAACGAAGCCTGAGATGCTGAGAAGTTTCTTCGAATACCTTCATGATGGTATGAAAGACACTGGGGCCAAACTCTCTGTCGATCTATTTGGTATGACTACCACAGTAACAGGTGACATGAACATAGGTCAGGTCCTAGAGTTAGCTCTGCCATATTTTGACTACGTGTCTCCAATGGTTTATCCGTCACACTATCCATCTACCTGGAATGGTTTTGCTAATCCGGCTGAACATCCGTATGAGGTAGTGAAAATTGCTATGACGCGCGCTGTCGAGAGGGAACAACTCTGGCTCCAACAAAATAGTTTTTCGACTTCCACGCCTTCCAAGATGCGGCCTTGGCTGCAAGATTTTAATCTCGGCGCCACTTATGGTCCAGACAAAGTTCGCGCCCAAATCCAAGCCACGTATGATGCTGGTCTTACCAGTTGGATGCTCTGGAACGCGGGGAATAAATACACCGCAGAAGCTCTTACTAAAGAGCCTTAATTTCTAAATCCTAATTTCTAATTTCTAAATAAATTCTAAATTTAACAATCGTACTAAATACTAGCGGTCGCGGGTAAATATGATGATTTGGAAAATGGTTGTGTGATTAATAATAATGTGATACAATTACAATTAGTAGGATCAGCAAGTTATGGAGGTTACAGATGTTCCAAGCCTTGCAACGTTACCTTACGAAGAGGCGGGAGAAGCAAGAAGCTCAAAGAGAAAAGCACAGATTAATTCTGGAGCGGCAACAGCTTCAAGAGCAGTTCGCTAAAGAGGAGCGAGCCGAGATTTTCTGGGATCGAATTGAAGCCATTCGTCGTGACCAAGAGTGACCAGTCTGGCTGGTTAAAGCCGAAGTGCGCACGCGCGCTTCGGCTTTTCTTTTTTATTGCCTCGCCCCCGCGTCACACGCCGCAAAGCGCTCTGCGTGACGTGGCGTAGCTCCGAAGGGGCGAAGTGGGGTATAATCAGTAAAATGGCAGATTCTGAGAAAATCACATATTTTGCTGAGACGGACTCGCGGCATAACCGTAATAAGTTTGGCATAAAGGCCGATGATCGCTCCAAACACGTCTATGTCATAGGTAAGACTGGCATGGGCAAGTCCACGCTTCTTGAGAATATGGCTATCCAGGACATCCAGGGTGGCAATGGCATAGTCTTCGTAGATCCTCACGGTGGCACAGCAGACAAGCTCCTTGAGTATGTGCCTAAAGAGCGTATTGATGACGTTCTCTATTTCGCTCCGTTCGATATGGAGTACCCAGTCTCTTTCAACGTCATGGAAGACGTTGGGCCGAACAAACGGCACTTGGTCGTCAACGGTCTCATGTCAGTCTTCGAGAAGATTTGGGAAGATGCCTGGTCGGCACGTATGGCTTACATTTTGCAAAACACGCTACTTGCTCTACTTGAATATCCGGGGGCCACTCTTCTTATGGTCAATCGCATGTACACCGATAAGGTCTTTAGAAATAAGGTGGTCGATAACGTCACAGATGTCTCGGTGAGGAGTTTCTGGGTCGATGAGTATGCCAAATATACTGACAGATATTCTCAAGAAGCTACACCGGCCATCCAAAACAAAATAGGTCAATTTGCCGGCAACCCTCTGATTAGAAATATTATCGGCCAGGCGAAATCCAGCTTTAATCTCCGAGAAATCATGGACCAGAAGAAGATCATGATAGTGAACTTGTCCAAGGGTAGGGTGGGAGAAGGGAATGCTCGCCTCCTCGGTTCGATGCTCATTACTAAGATATATCTGGCGGCCATGTCTCGTGCCGACGAGAGCGCTTCAACTCTGGCCAAACTACCCCAGTTTTACCTCTTCGTGGACGAGTTCCAATCTTTCGCTGATAAATCATTTGCCGATATTCTTTCCGAGGCTCGCAAATATAAACTCAATCTGATCATGGCTCATCAATACATAGAGCAAATGGAAGAAGAGGTGCGTGAGGCTGTCTTCGGTAACGTGGGCACTATGATTGCTTTCCGCGTGGGAGCTTATGATGCCGATGTACTAGAAAAGGAATTTGCCCCAATCTTCTTGGCCGAAGATCTTGTTAACTTGGGATTACGCCAAATTTATTTGAAGCTCATGATAGATGCTGTGACCTCACCGCCGTTCTCTGCCACTACTATGCCGCCTATTGCTGTACCAGAAGTCTCTTATGTTGATGAAATAAAACAACATTCCCGCCAGACTTTCTCTAAACCGAAAAGCGAGGTTGAGAAAGTGATAACAGACTGGCATGAAGAGGGGAAACCAGTTGTTGTACCGAGACCTGCTGCCCCTAAGCCTATTAATATTAGACCAGCACCAGCACCGCCACAAACCGTATCTCTCAAGAAAATCAACGAGGAGAAAAATAACCAGCGCAAACCGGATGCCAAACATGTCTCTGCTTTGCGGGACGCACTTAAGGCAGTAGTAGGTCACAGACCAACAACTAACAACCTACAACCCACAACTATCCCAAAACCAGTCCCTAGTCCCAAGCCCCTAGAACCTAGTCCTGAAGAGCTCAAAAAAATTCTCGATGTCCAGTAAACCCTTCGACTACGCTCAGGGCAAGCGAATTCTAATATTTTCTCTTGCTTACCATCCGGTAGTGGGAGGAGCAGAAATTGCAGTAAAAGAAATTACTGATCGTATTTCCGATATCGAATTTGATGTCATAACTTTGCGTTTTGACCCTAAGCATTTAGAAAAAGAAAAAATAGGAAATTGTACGATATATCGTACAAGTACATCTAAAAATACATATCCATTTAAAGCCTTATTTCTAGCCATAAAATTACACAAATCCAAACACTACGACGCTATCTGGGCCATCATGGCTAATTGGGCAGGCTTAGCAGCGCTTTTCTTTAAATATCGTTTCCCGAATATAAAATATATTCTCACACTTCAGGAAGGTGATTCTCTAGAATACATAAAGAAAAAAGTTCGCTACGTTTACCCACTATTTAAGAGAATTTTTACCAAAGCTGACAAAATACAAGCCATATCGACTTTTCTAGCTAGTTGGGCAAAGGGTATTGGTTATGAAGGAGATGTAGAAATAATTCCAAACGGAGTAGATATCGAAAAGTTTAAAAATGTTCAACACTCGGTGTTGAACAAAAATGATGTTGTCTTAATTACCACTTCGCGGCTGGTAGAGAAGAATGCGGTGGGAGATATTATAAGAGCACTCAAATTTTTACCAGGTAGTATATCACTAAAGATTCTTGGCACGGGTCCACTTGAGAAAAGCTTAAAGCTTAAAGCTGACAGCTTACAGCTTAGGGACAGGGTAGAATTTCTTGGCTCTGTATCTCAAGATGAAATATCAAAATATTTGCACAAGGCAGATATTTTTGTGAGACCGTCACTTTCTGAAGGGTTCGGTATTTCGTTTATCGAAGCGATGGTGGCAGGGTTGCCTGTCATTGCTACACCGGTTGGCGGGATTCCAGATTTTCTGAAGGACCGAGAGACAGGACTTTTTTGTGAAGTAAATAATCCGAAAAGTGTTGCTGACAAAGTGATGGAATACATAAACAATCCCGAACTTACAGCTAAAATCATAGAAAATGCTAGGAAGATGGTTGAAGAGAGGTATGATTGGAACCTAATCGCCAAAGAGATGAAAACCCGAGTTTTTGATAAGGTATAGGGACCCGTCCCGTTAGAAGCCAACTTGTACAAGTCATGAACATTCATTATTATCAACGAGTGATTAGCATTAGCTTCTAACGGGATGAAGATACTTATAACTACCGGTCTTTCCTCAGACAATGTTGGTGGCCCTGCGCAATATGGCCCTAGATTGAAAGAAGAGTTTGAAAGGCTAGGGCATTCTGTAAAGATAGCCAAGCATGGTTCTATAGAAAGTGCTCTATTTAGAATCCTGCCAAAAGTTTTATGGGCTGACAGAGTTATCGCACTTGACACTTTTTCTGTCGGTGTTCCTTCGGTCTTAGCTGCCAAATTTCTTGGCAAAAAGGTTATTGTACGTATTGGTGGGGATTTTCTCTGGGAATCTTATGTCGAGAGAACTGGTAATAAAGTTACCTTAAAACAATTTAATGCAAACATCCCCAAATTAAATTTCAAAGAAAAACTAATTTTCTATTTTACAAAAATCTTAATTAAACTAGCTGATAAGTTGGTCTTTAACACAGAATGGCAAAGGGAGATATGGCATAAACAATATGATATATCGTATGTTAAGTCACATGTTGTCAGAAACTATATTCCAGAAAAAGAGTTTTTCCAGGCAAGCAATAATAAGTTTCTCTGGGCAGGGCGAAGAATTCAGTTGAAGAACATTAAGCTACTTGAAGAGTTATCGAAAGAATTTAAAATAGAAATTGTTTCCGGATTACCACATGCCAAATTGCAAGAAAAGATAAAAAATTATTACGCTGTAGTGCTGCCGTCATTTTCTGAAGTGTGCCCAAATTTTATTCTTGAAGCGATCTCATTTGGCAAACCATTCATCATGACAAGAGAAACTGGGCTCAAAGAAATTTGTGATAAGGGGGGAATTTTCATCGACCCTTTCGATAAAGAGGCTCTAAAACAAGCTATTTTGGACTTGTCAGACAATGTTAAATATGAGCAATACAAAAGAGAAATCGCCTCTATAAAAACCACTCGGTCTTGGCGAGAAGTAGCTCTAGAATTTCTATCAATATGAGTATAAAAGTCTTAAGTATTGGTTCTGATAGAAAACTTTTTGAAGAAAATAGTGCTGTTTCAGAACGGATTAAGGATTACGGGATTTTGGTCGAAGAGCTTCATATTGTGGTTTTTGCCTTGAAATCTTTAGGGTTGAAGGAAAAACAAATTGCTCCCAATGTCTGGATTTATCCCACCAACTCTTTCTCCAAGTGGCTTTATGTTCACGATGCCTCTAAGCTGGGGCAGAAGATTATCTTCGATCACAAATTTATCAGAGGTCAGTCAGTCATTACTGCTCAAGATCCATTTGAGTCCGGACTGGTAGCTCTGAAGGTTAAAACGAAATGGCGTCTACCACTTGAAGTACAGCTTCATACTGATCCAAACTCACCTTACTTCTCCGGTTTCTTGAATAGTATTAGAAAAATAATCGCAAAAAAAGTATTAGCAAATGCGGATAGTGTACGAGATGTCAAAACATTGCCAATTTATATAGATAAGAAACGTATCGAAGAAGGTCAGATCCATTTCGATCTTCATATTCGTTATCCATGGCGCTTTATCTTACTAGCTGTCTCACGACTAGCTCCAGAGAAGAATTTGTCACTGGCTCTAAAAGCTTTAGCCCTAGCAAGAAAGAAGTTTCCAAACACAGGATTGGTCATAGTTGGTTCTGGCCCAGAGGAGGGAAGTTTGAAGTCAGAAGTTAGAAGGTTGAAACTTGAGGGGGTGGTTGAATTTGTCGGCTGGCAGAATGATCTGGCCTCTTTTTATAAAACTGCCAATGCCTTTATCCAAACTTCTCTTTTCGAAGGTTATGGTATGTCTCTGGTCGAAGCCGGGTTATCTGGCCTACCTGTCTTGACCACGCCGGTAGGTATTGCTAAGGAACTTGAAGCGGGCAAAGATGCTTATGTCTATCCTGCTAATAACCCAGAATTATTTGCTCAAGGAATTGTTGAGCTAATAGAAAATAACCACAAACGCGAAAATCTAAAAATTAATCTAAAAAATACTCTCGAGTCCAAACTTCTTTCCAAAGACGATTATATGGCTAGAATAAAGGATAATTGGGAAGAAACCGCCAGTAAGATCAAATGAATCCCGTACGAAATTTATATTATATACTTATCATACTTTATAAATCACTTTTATTTCGTACGGGATGAAATTACTAATTTTAACGCAAAAAGTTGATAAAAATGATCCAATTCTAGGATTTTTTCACCGTTGGATAGAGGAGTTTGCTAAACGGTGTGAACTTGTAACCGTCATTTGTTTGGAGAAAGGTAAATATGACTTGCATAGTAATGTAAAAGTTTTATCTTTAGGAAAACCCTACTTCGCCAAGGCTTCGCAGGGCGCAGGAAGAAGATTAGTCTCTCGTATTTTTTACGTTCTTAATTTCTATCGATATATTTGGCAAGAGAGAAAGAATTACGATGCGGTGTTTGTACACATGAACCAAGAGTATGTCTTGTTGGGATGGAAGTTATGGAAAATCTTAGGTAAGAAAATATATTTGTGGCGCAATCACGCCAAGGGGAATATTCTGACTAATCTTGCGGTCTTGCTTTCTGATAAAGTTTTCTGCACTTCACCACAATCCTACACAGCTAAATTTAAAAAGACTCAGATTATGCCTATTGGTGTCGATACCAACTTCTTTAAACCAGACACAAGTATTACTCGTGATAAGGACTCAGTACTTTTACTAGGTCGGGTCTCACCAGTAAAGAAGGTTTTGGAAGTTATCGATTGGGTTAAAGCTAAGAATCTAAAGGCTACTATCGCTGGGCCGATATTGGCGGAGGATAGAGAATATGGGGCATTAATTTTGAAATCTTTGACTCCTAATATAGAATATATCGGTCCAGTGACTCAGGAGGAAGCCAGGAAACTGTATCAATCACACGAGATTTATGCCAACTTCACTCCCGCTGGTAGTATGGACAAGACAATAGTTGAAGCCGCCGCTTGCGGTATGAAGCTGGAAATTCGTAACCCAGATCTAAAAGATTTTAAAGTTGAAGATCATAGTCTTAAGTTGTTGGTAGAGAGATTGAAAAGTGTTATGGTATTGTAATTAGTAAATGAAAACTAAACCAAAAGTTCTTATCACTGGCGGATTGGGCTTCATTTTCTCATACGTAACTGAACATTTTGTCAAAAAGGGTTGGGATGTGGTAGTGATTGATAATCAGAGTGAAGGTAGTCATCCAGAGATTATCGACGGTTCTTTCAAATATCACAATAAGCATATGGCAGACGCTGAAGTAGTAGATATCACGATTCAAGAGAATCCTGATTATCTTATACATGCAGCGGCTATATCCAACGTAGATTACTCTATTCGAGAGACGTATAGGACACTCAAGAAAAATGTGATGATGAATATCCACGCGTTTGAAGCATGTCGGCAACTGAGAGATTTAAAAAAGTTTATTTACGTCTCTACCGATGAGATCTACGGAGAATGTGGACATCGTATGAAAGAGGAGGATCCTATTTCACCGAGGAATCCCTACTCGTGTTCTAAGGCGACTGGTTCTCTTATGCGTATTTCCTACGATAATACATATGCCGAACTCAAAGGTAAGATGGCAGAAATACGTTCTTGTAATGTCTTCGGCCCGCGCCAAGCCAAACAGAAAATCTTTGGGGCCATTAAGGAGGCTTTGTCGACTGGGGGGTCAGTCCCTCTCCATAACGAGGGATCTGGTTTCAGAGAATACTTGTATGTCAAAAATATCCCACCGATCATTGATTTGATTCTGGAGAAGGGTAATGAGGCCTACAATGTGACCTTGAATGATGGTCGTACCGTACAGGAACTTATAGACATGGTAGAAGAGATAACTGGTAAAAAGATTAAAACTCATCCAGCCCCGCGCCCAGGTATGGATCTAAAGTATGAGGTAGATAGTAGTAAGTTACGTGAATTGGGGTGGCAACCTCTCTATACATTTGAACAAGGTCTGAAAGAATATCTATCGCTTTAACTCTAGCGTTTCCTCACGTATTTTAAGAATGTTTTGTAGTCTCTGATATATTCTTTTTCATTATACTTTCTGTCAGCCAGAGAGAGGAGCACCGTATAAGGTTCGAAGTCACGCATAGCGTGCCAGACGTAAGGGTATAGCAATATTCCTTGATTAACTTTGTTCAGACGCACACTTTTTTTCTTCTTACCATTATCTAGATCGACTATACATCCACCCTTTAAACACAATAAGACCTGATGAGTTTTATGATGAGTATGGCCTCCACGAGTATCTCTACTCTTCATGCCAGTAATAGCTAAAACTTTCTTGATAGGGAATGGTACGGCATCTTTCTTGCTGGGGTGTGGCTGGAATATGCACAAGACTCCATTTTTTGTATCAAAGGATGGAAAGTTTATCATCTTGTAAAGTGGATAAGGCATTTTGGAATAGATTTTAGTATACTCTAGCCGTATGTCTAGAGTACAGTCTGCGCTAAAATATATAGATTCCTTGCCATTTTCTATTACAATTAGGCACTATTTCCCATTTAACGACAGGACAACACTTCTGAAAAACGGGGAGATCAGTTCTTCTAAAGCATGGGATACTTTGCGCCAGAAACATCCAAACTTCTCTATTTCGGAGAATAGGGTGGAATGGCTCAAGGCTGCAGAAGCACAAGTTGAAAAAGATGGTCAAGATAAGGGTCTCGTTAGAAGAGCCAAAGATGTGGTTGAAGTTATTGAGAGACTCGGTGTTACAAAAGTTTTTTCAGCTGGTGTTGGGGGGGCCGGTCTTGAATATCAAATAAAAAAATTGAAGCCCGAGCTCTATCTAACCTGCTCGGAATATTCACCCGTTGCCGTAGGAGCGCTTAAGAAGGTTTTTACAGAATGTGACTCTGTAGTACTTTTTGATATGAATACTGGAGATTGGCATTTGGCTATTGATAAGACACAGACGAGAGAAAAGCAACTTTGTATTTTATCACGCATTGATATCGACTTAACGAATAAACAGTTTAGAAACATCTTTAAAAACATGCATGCAGCTGGTATTAGGAATGTCCTGGTTATTACATGTGTAGATCTGACGCTCTATGATCTTGTGAGTCGTATGTATCATCGGATCCTGGGCCACTTAAGGGGAGTATATTACGTTTTTGCTGGTTATCTTAGAAGTAAGAGAGCTTTTATTGATTTATGGTCTCCATTCTATAACCACACAGAGCTTACTTGCGGTGGATTGAAAAGTTTTTTACTTGAAATAAAAAATGATACTGAAAAATAATTGGACCAGCCGTTTACGATCGATCAGAAAAAGGGAAATTGACTCTATCTTTAACTATCTTCAAGGTAAACATTTGCGAACACATTTTCGTAGTGGTATAGAGTTTGGCTCTGGTGAAGGTTATCAGACTACCCTTCTAGTAAATCATTGCGACCAATTAATATCGACCGATCTTAACTTCAAAAGGATCAAGGATGAACTGAAATTGCCAAACGTTAAATATGTACAATGTGATGCTGATAAGCTTGGAGGAGTTTTTGTGCCAGAGCAATTCGATTTTATCTTCTCATCAAATCTTATCGAACATTTAGGTGATTCGAAAGACTTTTTACTCAATACAAAAACTTTTCTTACGCAGGACGGTTATGCCGCACATGTTATTCCGGGCAGGATGGTCAAGATTACCTATATATTGTTCTATTATTTCAATCTCTTTTTACTGACTCTTAATCGATTTGCTGGGTTACTTCAGGGTAAAAAATTTTTTCGTGGTGATAAAATTAGTTTAGAAAATAATATTAACATTATAGAGGAAAAGAAAGAGGGAAGAATTAGGAGGTTTTTACTACCTTCAATTCATGGCAATTTCGCATCGCATAGAGAAGAATTTATTAAATTCGGCAGGAAAAGTTGGCAAGATTTATTCCAAAAATGTGGCTTTGTAGTAGTCAAACATATCAAGGGTCCAGCTTTCTCTGGTTACGGCTTTGGGTTCACTAGACTCTCTCATTTGTTAGAATTTTTCGGATGGAGTTCCGAGCATATATTTATCCTCAAGAAAAGGGATAGTTTGTAGTATAATCGCGTATTATGCCTTTGCACATTCTTATATCGGGCACCACAGGTGAGAGTATGCCTCCGCCTTATGCTGGGGTGCAAAATGTCTCACTTCTATATGGTCGTACTTGGAAAAAACTGGGGCATGAAGTTGGCATCACGTTCGTATATAAGCCAGAAAATGCTGATGATCTAGGTGCTAATGCAGAATATTTCTTTGAATACAAAAGTAGACCGGACAAATTTAAGAAACTTTTGTTTCTGGTTAAATACTTTTTCAAAAATCCTTTTCTCTATTTCCATCTTTTACGTAGTTATCTAAAAGTTTGTCCAAGGTTGAATCTTGAAGTTATTTTATACTCCGCCTACGGTGTCTATATGAAAGGAGTTATTGCTACTTTCAAGCCGGACGTAATATTGGCTCAGGCCGCGCTTATAAAAACTTTTATGATATGCGAAGTGGTGAAAAATAAAATACCTGTTGTTTTCAACACTTATGCCGAAGTGCATGATCTAAAAATGGGCATCAATAAGAATTTAACAGAAGCACAAAGAGCTAAATATTGGAAGTATTTTCTAAATATGAGCTCTTTAGTGATCGGTATGGATAACTGTTCCGTTGGTCCGCTTATGTATCTTCCACCAGAAAGAGTGAAGGTTTTCTATGACACCTGCGACTATACTTTTTACCGAAAAGAATTATCTGAAACAAAAGAGGAGTTAAGAAACTCTTTCGCTTTGCCACAAGATCAATTTCTGGTAGCCATGACCGGCGCTTTTCATTACCGCAAGGGGCACGACCAACTCATCAAAGCTATAGCCATACTGAAAAAACAAAATCTGAATGTTGGTGCAGTTATCATTGGAGGTAATATCGGTCTTGAAAAATGGCAAGATCTTGCCAAGACAGAAGATGTTTTAGACCGCGTATATTTCTTCCAGAATTTCTCGGAAAATGAGAAGTTGAGGATGTATCGATGCGTTGATGCCTATGCAAATTTATCGAATAGTCCAAGAAGCTGCGGCCTGGATCTGGCGCTTCTTGAGGCCATGTCGTCAGGTGTACCTATCATAGTATATGATAACGGAGCGCTTCCTAGTGCTGTAAATGGTAAGAATGGTTTTGTGGTCCCAACTTCCGATGTTGGCGCTGTCGCTTCTGCTATCAGGAAACTTTACGAGAAATCTCCAGAAGAAAGAACAGAGATGAGTATGGAGAGTTCAAAAATCGCTTCAAAAACCGATATTAATCTGACGGCCAAAATCAAGCTAGACTGGTTTAACGAGGTAATCGCTAGTTTCCGTTATTGGGGTAAGGCTTCTAAGGAAGAATTAGAAAAAGCTCTGGCCGTTATAGAACGTGAGGGTTGGGACGCATTTTTGGCACGTTACGAAAACGAATTTGATTTTACCTTTGAGGAAAATAGAGCCGATTGGCGTTTTATCATTCCTATTACCAAAAATTTCAAGGTGTTAGACGCAGGAGCAGGGTTGGGACGTATCAGCATTCCTCTGGCTAGGGTAGTACAGAGCGTTGTAGCCCTCGATCAGTCATCCTTACGCATAAAATTTCTTAAATTGCGAGCAGAAAAAGAGGGTCTCAAAAATATAGAAGTCTGTGTCGGAGATATCTTCGATGCTCCATTTGAAAAAGAGAGTTTTGACCTCATTGTCATGAATGGACTTCTCGAATGGGTGGGGGCCACAGATCATTTCCGCGACCCTCGAGAGGCACAACTTGAGAGTCTAAGGATTTGTAAAACTTTATTGAAAAAAGACGGGTTTCTGTATATCGGTATCGAAAATCGTTTCGCTCTCTCCAACCTGTCTGCGATCGACCACAGTGGCCTCCGTTTTACAAGTTTCTTGCCCAGGATCTTAACCAATATTTATACAAGACTGAGGAAGGGGAAACGGTACGATACTTACACCTACACCAAGAATGGCTACCAGAAATTACTCCAAGAAAGTGGATTTAGTAAAATTGATTTCTATCTTCCGTATCCAGGATACAATCTGCCTCGAGTGATGATTCCTTATGAGAATCTCGACGCACTCGCATATGCAGTTCGTTCCCTGATGTCTTCTCTGGGTACCAAGAGAAAAGTGGCGCGGTTTTTAGCACAGTGGCCGGGGATGCTCCGTCTTTATCGTTATCTCTTCTTTAGCTTTGGTATAGTGGCACGAAAATGATAACTCAAATCAAACAAATTATAGGAGAACATCCCGAATGGCTCCGGTCTCCCGAATCCTCTCTCTCATTTTTGAAAGCGAGCACTCCAGCATCGGGAGTGGGCAAGTGGACAGAAAAGGGAAAAGTTCTTCTATTCGTATTTGAAGAGGGAGAAAGATTACCAACACTCTGTATCAAGACCGTGCGAGTGTACTCTGCTGGAGATGTCATTAGATGTAATTACGATAACCTACAATTACTGCGAGACGGGGTAGTCGGGAGCACATACATTCAAATGTTTGCAAAGCCGTTATATTTATACAATGATGGCGACTTGGTTTTTTCTATAGAAACTATTTGTCCCGGGACAAAGTTCTCCCAAGATGCACGCAGTGTTGAATTAGTTGTAGAAAAATACATTGCCTGGCAGTCGCACCTTGCAAAGAAAACTAAAAAATTTCGGATACTTCAACATGGAGATATGACCCCCGATAATGTCCTTGTCTCGGGTCAAAATGTCTACCTAGTTGATTATGATTATGTTGGAACGAGTTATCTACCGGGTTTTGATCTCTTCAACTTTCTATCGAAAATTAAACTTAGTCCCGAGGCGCTACATACCTACTACGAACAATATTTCCCACGCTACTTCAAGGCGATCGGAGCTCAGGTGAAATCTTATAGTGATCTTTTTCCCCTCTATAATATAGAAGAATCCAAGCGCAAAGCGAAGAAATAATGATAAGAATACTCTATATATCACGCATAAATCTCTTGTCCGATAGGACAAACGCCTACAATCTCGCCAAAACATGTGAGGCTATGAATGCGCAGGAAAATTTTCAAGTTAGGCTAGTAACAACAGATCGTGAGAGAGATGTGGATACCTTCTTTCAAATGATGGGGGTTAGGAAACCGTTTCCAATTATTGGTTTGGGGGTTACGGACACTTTGTCTAAATACGGTGGACAAGGTTGGTATGAACTGTTCATGTTTTTATCTCTAAATTTTCACCTCATTTTATTTTGTGTAAAGCATGCCAAAGAATTCGACGTAGTCTATTTCAGAGACGAATCACTTTTGCCCATAGCTTTATTTTCGAAACTTATCTTGCGGAAAAAAGTTTTTTTTGAAATACATTCAGTATTGCAAAGCAAATTGCGGCAATTTCTAAATGTTTCATCAGTACGCTTCGCTAACGGTGTGATAGCGATCAGTTCTGGCCTCAAGAGATATTATCAAAACGTAAATAGCAACATCCTCATTTCTCTATGTAGTGCAGCCGAAGATCTCTGGTTTGACTACTCACGTGACAAAGTGTCGTTTCGTAAAGAGCTCGGGTTGCCGTTAGAGGGCTATCTTATAGGTTATACCGGAGTAGTAGGGGCCAATCCTAATAACGACTATTATGAACTGGATGATATTGTAAAAAGTTTGGTAAATCTTCCAGCCGAAATCTTTTATATCATTGTAGGAGAATTGACCAGTGAAGGAGAATGGCTTCGTGATGTAGCCAAGCAGAACGGGGTAAAGAGCCGGGTCATCATTTTACCATGGCAAGATAGAAGCAAGATACCAAAGTACCTACAGGCGTTTGACGTTATTCTTGTGCCGAAACGAAAGAAAGACTTGATAGGAGATTCTCCTGCAAAAATGTTCCAAGCACTCGCGACACAGCGGCCTATAATCGCGGGACGTGCTGAATGTATTGAAGAAGTTTTAACCGATGGAGTGGATGCAGTAATCGTAGAGCAGAATAATGCAGATGGTTGGGCCAAAGCTATTCTAAAAATCTACGAAAATAGTGAGCTTGCCAAAAAACTTTCGGACCGAGCATGGCTCACGAAAGACAAATATACCTGGGAAAAGCGTGGTGGTGCTATTGCGGAATTTATAATAAAAACAATAATTACGAAATGAAAAATGTCCTCATTGTCACTAGTAATACGAAACCAAATTCTGGGATAGGGAGATATTCGCTCTCTATCGTAAGGCAACTACGTGATATCGGTGTCGATTATACCGTATTGACGGAACGGGGGGTATACTCAGGAGGAGAAGGTGAAAAGAGTATTCTCTACCCGAAATCTTCCATCATCAACATCATCAAAAATTTTTTTCTTGTGAGAAAGGAGCTTAAGAAATATGACAACGTACATGCTTTAGATTGCTGGCCATATGGTGTGTATGCATACTTTGGGACATTGGGAACTTGGAAAAAGTTATTCATAAATGGAGTCGGCACTTACTCGGTCCCTTCAGGGAATCCATTGAAGATATTTTTTATGAAAAAAGCATATAAACGGGCAGAAAAAATCTTTTGTATCAGTAATTATACAAAAGATCGCATTCTCGGACTTGTGCCTTACATAAAAGTGGAAGTAGTCTCTCTAGGCACAATAAAGTTACCAGAAGTCTCGCACAAGCAACGAGAGGAGTATAAAAAGAAATATAATTTCATGTCTTCGTTTCCCATACTCCTTACTGTCGGTGCTATTAAAGAAAGAAAAGGACAGCTTGAGACCGTTCAAGCTCTGTATAAATTGAAAAGTAAATATCCAAACGCTTTATATCTTATGGTAGGTAGTACTAGTGATAAAAGTTATGTCACTCAAATAGAAAAATTCGCAAAAGAGTGCAAGATAGAGGACAATATAAAGATTATCTCAGATGTGTATTCTGATACAGAACTTGCCTATCTCTATTCCCTATGTCACGTTTTTCTCTTGAATTCAAATAATATAGGAGTTCATTTTGAAGGATTTGGCCTCGTGTTGCTTGAGGCGGGGCAGTTAGGGAAACCCATCATTGGCAGTAAGGGATGTGGTATTGAAGATGTCATACAAAACGGCTACAATGGTTACTTAACGGAGCAGAGAAATTCTGAAGATATATACGAAAAACTTATGCTTGTGCTTGGGGAACAATACGAGGTGCTTGCAAAAAACTCCAACGAGTTTTCAAAAAAGTTTACATGGGAGCAGACAGTATCTTCCTACATAAAATATTATTGAGATCATGCAACTAGGTGACACATTTTTAAAGCGAGTGAAGCAACTTTTTATGAACAAAAAGTTTGCCCACTACACTTGGATAGGAATCTTTATTTCATTACTCAATATATTTTTTCTATGGCTTCTTATTGATGTTTTCGGTATTCCAACGATAGTCTCGAGCACTCTCGTCGTGGCAGTAACCTTTCTTCTGCGCTACATACTTTTTGACTCCTTTAAGATTTTATGAGCATTACCTCGCTCCTTAAAAAGCTTCCCATTGATGTGGGGCAGGCAGAGAGAAAGCATGACTCCGCTGGCAAATTAATCGCTTTTTCTTTTGTCGAAGATGGTATGGAGAAACAAGCCCTTGATATAGGGTGTCGAGATGGCTATTGGACAGAGAAGCTCAAGAAAAAGGGGTATACCGTATCTGCACTTGACCTAGAGCCGCAGTATTCGTCAGCCCTTAAGCATAATGTCGAAGACGGGTTGCCGTTCGATGATAAAAGTTTCGATTTGGTGTGGTGTACAGAGGTGATCGAGCATCTACAGAGGCCAGAGTATTTATTAAATGAAGTTGAGCGGATACTTAAACCCAATGGGCTTTCTATTCTGACGACCCCAAATTCTGGGTGGTGGCTTTACGCAGTTGCTTGGCTCTGGGGCTGGACTCCACAGAAACTTCAAAATCCAGATCACAAGAAGTTTTTTAAAGAAAATGACATAAGAATGTTGGCAAAGAATTACGAGCTTTATGGCTACTTTCCGTATGCCCTCTTTTTCGTGCCAATTAGGCGAATGGTGGGATTTCTATCTCCGACCTTTATTTTAGTACGCCGCATGGTATACTGACCTTTTATGAGGTTGTCAATAATACTGCCTGTATATAACGAAGAGGGGAGCCTTAAGGAGTTATATCAGGAAATCAAAGAAAAGCTAAATAAGCTTAAATTTAAGTATGAAATAATAGCTGTAAACGATGGCTCAATAGACCGGAGTAAGGAGATACTAGAAGATATAGCTAAGAATGACCCGTCCTTTAAAGTCATACATTTAAGCAAGAATTATGGTCAGACAGCAGCTCTTTCTGCGGGGATTGAAGTAGCACAAGGGGAGATATTTATACCAATGGATTCGGATCTACAGAATGATCCAGCAGATATACCGAAGTTTGTTGAGCTCATTGATCAAGGGTTTGACGTGGTTGCTGGTTGGAGAAAAGATAGAAAGGACAATCTTCTGCGTCGCCTGCCATCTATTGTTGCTAATAAAATTATCTCTTACATCACTAAAGTAGTACTCCATGATTATGGTTGCACTATGAAGGCCTATAAGAAGGAGATAATCCAGGACATTCGATTCTACGGTGAAATGCATAGATTTATGCCAGTCTATGTTGCATGGCATGGCGCAAAAATTCACGAGCTTGAAGTAAATCATCGTCCAAGAAAGCATGACAAGTCAAAATACGGAATCTCGCGTACCTTCAGGGTAATTCTTGACCTACTGACTGTTAAATTTCTTATGACATATCTTGCTAAGCCAATGCATTTCTTTGGGAGGGTGGGACTTTATTCTCTATTTTTTAGTATAGTTTCTGGAGTTACGGCTATTGTCTTTAGATTCAACGGTGTGCATTTCAACAGGACACCCCTGCCACTTCTAACGGTATTTCTTATCATGATGGGGGTGCAGTTCATCTTAATGGGAATCCTAGCGGAGATTCTCATCAGGATTTATCACGAACCACGTGGAAGGGCTACATACTCCGTACATCGTAAGGTTAACTTCTAATATGGGTAAGTTTGCAATACTTGTGAAAAGACATAGGCTCGCTATAGGATTTGCCATTCTTACAACTGTTATTGTCGCTTTTCCTCAAATTTACTTCCGCGTTGATCAAAAAGAAATTTATCAAGGCATAGAATTGTTACCCGACTCACCCTGGTCACCGCGGGTTAGAGAAATACAAGATGATAATACTGGTTTCGGCAGTATTTATTATAAAGATGGGAAAGGTAACCCTTACTTATTTCAACCGCTCGGTTCGATGACAGTCGGATACATGGGCAGGGTCTTTGGTTTAGACATCAATAACACCTTTTTACTTTCTAGATTCGTCCTCACTTTTTTATCTTTTATTTTAATTTATGCTTTTGTCCTAGTTTTATCGGGAGATAGATTAGTAGCTATTTCAGGCGCATTAGCTCTCCTGCTTGCAGACTCGGTAATGAGTTATTACGGTATCGTGGAAATATTTAAAGGGGTGAGTCCTGATAGTTTCTTGCGAATTGCGAGGCCGGTTAACCCGGCAATGATATATATACTTTTTTTCGGCTTCTTACTATCATTCTGGCGGTTTTATCGGAGCAAAAGTTGGAAAGACGGGATTCTAAGTGTAATACTTTTAGGCCTGAATTTTTATAACTACTTTTACTCCTGGACGTTCATATATGCATTTGGAGGAGTACTCGTTCTTGTTCTCGCAATTCAAAGAAAGTGGCGCGAGGTCCTAACACTCTCCTACGTATTCCTCGGTGCTATATTAACCCTGATTCCGTACGCATGGAATCTGTATAAAGCTTCTCAACATCCTTCTTACGAAGAGGCGAGCATGAGATTTGGAGTAGTTTTAACACACGCACCATTGTTTATAGGGTTTGTTGCCCTTTGCGCACTTGTCGTATATGTGTTCAGTTTCCCGAAGGAAGATAAAGAGAGATATGTATTTGGTCTCGCCCTACTTCTTACGCCGCTTGTGACAATGAATCAACAGATTATCACCGGGAAGGTGCTTCAAGCAGCGCATTATCATTGGTTTTTTCATAAACCGCTGGCCTTCATCTTCGTGTTGGTACTGGCTTTTTATTGGGTGAGTAAGATGGGTCTAGATGTTTATCGTAAATACCTAGCATCCGCACTTATCATAGGAAGTATTTTTACTGGAGTTTTTATACAGACTAACTCATATTTATATGACATGCAGGACGGTGGTGAGGTGCTTGTTGAGAGGCAGAAATATGGCCCAGCAATAGAGTGGTTCAATACATATGTGGAGAGAGGGAGTGTGGTTCTGGCCAATAATGAAGCGTCACATATTACTGTAATCTATACACCACTAGACCTCTTTTATCACAGAGCGGGCCTTTATTCACTTGCCGCCACTAAAGGTCGGTTGCTTGAACAGTTGTTTACTTTCTATAGATTAAGAAGTGTTGATGCTCTAGATGCAAGAGAATTATTCTTTAATGAGCGGGCTTATATATCTTGGAATATATATGGTATGCATTACCGGGAGCTTCTAGGCTCATACGAATCGATTCCTGATGAGGAGATTGAAGAGATTGCCGCTCTTTATAAGAGTACACTCTCCATTTCGATGGCAAAATGGTTGGAACAGGTATTGTCAAAATACGAAGTAGAATATCTAGTCTGGGATAAAGTAGAAGATCCTTTATGGCGACTGAATCAGTACTCGTTCTTAAAAGAGGTCGCAGTTTTTGGAGACCTGGCGATCTACAGTTTTAAGCTGAGACGATAGTACTCAATCGTTTTGAGAATCCCATCCCCGAATCCAATTTTAGGAGTAAATCCAATTTTGTTTTTTAGAACAGAAATATCGGCTTTTATACGAGTATGCTCAGTTTCTCCTCGGCGCATTGACACCTCCTGTCGCTTAGAAGGACTTTTTGTAAGTCGTAGAATAATATCTGCGATTTCATTTACCGTAATCTCTTCTCCACTTCCAATCTCGACTGCTTCTTGTGGTATGTGTGGGCTCTCGAAGACCGCTATTGTGGCATCTACCGCATCTGACACATAAATATGGTCAGTACCCTGGGTACCATCACCGTAGATAGTGAAAGGTTCTCCTTTAAGTGCTCGCATGATGAATGTTGGTACGGCTTTCTGGTACCCCTGGTCTTCGGTACGTTGTCTCGGGCCATATACATTGAACCATCGCACTGCTTTGACATTCATATCAAATTCGTCGCGATACATGAAAGAAAATTCTTCTGCAGCCACTTTGGTTATGGTGTAAGTATTGCGCCAATAATTAGGTTTAGTCACATCCAGTACCGCCACCCCATGCTCTCGGGCGGCATCCAAGACGTTTAGCATTCCTAGAATATTTATTTCTGCGGTTTGGTGCGCTGTCTCCACTGTTTCGTGAGTGCCGAGCATTCCCGCTAAATGAAATACCACATCCATTCCTTTGAGAGCTTTATTGACCGCAACTCGGTCTGTTATAGAACCTTTAATAAAAGGTATCTGGGGGGTAAAATGCGGTTCAGAGACATCAAAAATGGTTACTATATATCCTTTGTTAGCCAAGGCCTCTGCGAGATGACTTCCGATGAAACCAGATCCTCCTGTAATAATTACGTTTTTATTTTGCATAAGGATTATCTTACTTGCTTGGGTCTAAGATTGTCAACCTGACACCTACATGGTGTTTAATCCTCTAGTCACTTATAATACAAATAACATGGTAATTATTTTGGGCATTGCTTATTTTGCGATCCTATTCTTTTTCGGTTGGCAGCTTAGTCGCTCTATTTTAAACGAGAATCGCATCGAACATCTAGTTGCCTTTGCAGGGATTTTTGGTATCGGTTTATATGTGTTTTTTATAAACATAGTAGGCTTGTTTATACCTATACAAACGACATTTTATCTCATATTATTTGCCTTTCTCTTGTTCGCATCCACCTGCTATTTTTGCCGACGTCTTCAGATTTTTGGCTATCAAAGATCTTTAGAGTGGGGAATCAGTACTGGGTGGAGAAAGGTACTTCTTTTCTCTGCTTTATTCTTGGCTCTTTCCGTCGGTTTCATCTCTTTTAATCACCAGATGGATTTGGCCGCCGCTCGCGTGGCTACGGCAGTAACTATAGCTGAAGGGAACTTTCCCCCCATGGAAATATTCAATCCAACAGATCCGCTTTACTATCATTACGCTCCGGATTTATTTTCCGCAGCTACCTATAAAGTAACCGGTATACCTATATATGTGGCCTATGATCTCCAAAGAGCGATTTTGAGCGGAGTCCTGTTTCTTTTAGGCTTTCTTCTTATTAAATCATTTTTCTCGGACAATGTTATTGTGGCATTTTTTTCTTCACTGTCGATGATGTACGCTGGGACTTTTGTTTTCTTTAATAGTCTCAATGGCATTCCGGCTTTATACAATAAATTTATTTTAGGGCAGGAAATCTACGCCCCGTTCAAGTTCGTCTCCGATGCCATTGTAGGAGAATATACTACACCTGTAATAAATTCTGTTGTTACGCAACATTGGGGCACTATGGCCTTTGCCTTGATGATGGTGGTTGTGTACCTCTATTTTTTTCTATTGCATGAGGAGAATAAAGGTCACCGAATGCCAGCTTTCTTTGCCGGCGGATTTTTGTTGGCGTTACTGGCTCTTGTTTCGGAGCCGTACTTTGCAGTTTTGTGCCTTGTTATATTTCTCTTTCCATTCATCTTCTTTCTCTTCAAAAGAGATTGGACGAGCGCGAAAAAGATTTTTACGAGCTCATTCGTTCTTCTTTCAATAGCACTGCCCGTGGCCCTTTTTCAAGGAGGGCTCTTGCGCCCGGCCGTCGCCCAACAATTACATCTATCCTCCAGTAAAAATGCATACGACGCAATTTTGTATACAGGTGACCAAAGCAATCTCAATAACAATTCCAACTCCTTCAAGGTCGGTACACCATGGCTACTATATGACAACAGGCCAGTGTACGACCCTCGATTCCTTGCGGAGTTTACGTTATTGCTGGCGGTGCTTATCCCCTCTCTTGTTTTTTTGTTCAAACGGCGTTTTCAGCTAGCTCTTTTTTTGACGGGCTTACTACTCTTATTTTTTTCTATCCCTCTTTTTGTTGACTCGGATGTCCCGAACATAATTGGTCAGTTAGGAAGGTTCTTTTTGCCGGTACTATTATTTGGAGGTCTGGTCATAGGATTGGTTCTGACTACTATCTATCTGCATGCACAAAGCCCCCTGCTTAAAAGGAGTCTTTTGTTTCTTGCTTTGATTCTCTCAGCGCAAGGTCTTTGGACTCACTCTGTTTGGTTGGCTTTCGGTGATCCTCCGGGGACATGGAACCCAAACGCAAAGTTTTTTGCTCAAGAGGGTACCTTGGAGGCAGGTGCGTACAGTTGGGTCAAAGAGAACACCACTATAAAAGACCTATTCCTTATTATTAAAGATAATTACACGGAATGTGGCGTGAGTAGCGCACCCAACTGTCTTTTTATTCTTAATACGGGCAGAATGGCCCCGACCTTTATGCTCGATAGTAATGGAAGAGACTCTAAGGATAAGATATCATCGTCAGGTAAAGTAGCTCTATTCGGTGAGGTTAGCAAGAGCTGCGATGCCAACATTTTACGGAAGCTAAACTACAGTTACATATATATTGACAGAGAGTGGTCAAAAGGTATGGAGGCAAAATGTATCAAAAGTAATGAGCTAAACCTCGTGTTTCAAGATAGTAAAGATAATCAATTTATTAGAATTTATAAAATAGAAAATAAAGAGTAGTTCATTTAGTCCAACTGAAACGGATACGAAGAATATCAATAATATTCTGTAAATTGCCACGGACAAGTTGTAGACGACTATCGCCGTCATCGCGCCAGCGTACTGGCACTTGAGCAATGTGATACTGGGCCTTAGAGGCGAGATACAGAATCTCGACGTCGAACATGTAGCCGTCGATGCGCTGCCGGCCGAACACGTCGGCGGCCGCCGTCCGGCGAAAGAACTTAAATCCGCATTGCGTATCAGGAAACTGTTTCAAGCCGACGATTGCATGCATTCCGAATGAGAACAGACGGGAACCAATTCTGCGATAGAGTGGTTGTGGGCGTTCTATACGTGACTCGCGAAGACCTCTGGACCCAATTACGATGTCGGCACCATGAGCAAACTCAATCTCGAACTTGTCGAATTCGCTAATAGGGGTCTTGTTGTCGGCATCGACGAAGCCCACGATGTCGCCTTTCGCGAGATGGACGCCTTCGCGGACGGCCCGTCCCTTACCGCGGCGCTCGGGACTACCAATCACAGTCAGGCGTGGCTCTTGAATCGCTATTTCTCTTACCAACTCTCGCGTGCCATCGTCACCATCAGCCACCACAATCACTTCAACAGAGTAAGGTTTTCCGGTGAAATACGAGAAGATCTCGTGGAGCGTTAGCGCAATACTCTTGGCTTCGTTGTAAGCAGGCACCACTACGCTGACAAGCTTCATTTGTTTATGTTAGCATACACAGTGTTATGGCAAAGAAAGTCCTCATAACTGGGGTGGCGGGTTTCATTGGCAGTAATCTTGCCGAGCGATTGATTGGAGATGGTTATCGAGTGGTCGGCATCGATAATCTCTCATATGGGATAGTAGAACAAATTCCCAAAGAAGTGCAATTTCACAATGCCGACATCCGCTCAAAAGATATATACCCATTTTTTGAAGGCGTGGACGCGGTGTTTCATTTAGCCGCGAAGAATTGTCTCCCAGATTGTCAGGCGGACCCGGTTGAGACGATGGATATCAATGTTACTGGAATGGCGAATGTATTTGAAGCGGCACGGCGGGCAGGTGTTTCCAAGGTGATATATGCGCAATCGTCGGTCTTGGAGGAAGGGGAGAAACGTCTTAAAGGATTCTATGCAATTAGTAAGCAGGCAGGCCAGTGGATTGATGATGGATATAGAGACGCTTTTGGTCTTACTACAGTAGCCTTACGCTATTTCAATGTATATGGACCTCGCCAAGATTATCGCCGCACCTCACCCCCAATTATAAGCAAATTTATCATCAAAATGTTGAAAAACGAGCAGCCACTTCTTTTTACAGATGATGATAAGAATAAGCGTGACTTTGTGTATATCGATGATATAAACGATTTCCACATGCAATGCCTTAGGGACGAGAACGTTAATAACAAGTTATTTCGGCTTGGAAGTGGCAAAAGTACTTCTATGAAAGAACTTTTCAATGTTATACGAAGGGTAATGGGATCTTCTATCGAGCCACTTATTAAGGAGCGACCAGACAATCCAGATTTTCAGCCTGTAGAGCCAATCGCGGATATTTCCGATACAGAAAAATTGGGCTGGGTTCCAAAGACTTCACTCGAAACTGGAATCGCAAAGACTGTGGAATATTTGAAGAACGAAATACGGAATGGTAGTATAAAATAACATGATCGTTACGCGAACTCCGTTTCGAATAACCCTCGGCGGCGGCGGGACCGATCTCCCTTCCTATTATGAGAAATACGGCGGTCTTATTTTTTCGGCTGGTATTGATAAATATGTCTACATCGACGTCAACCGACCAGTCTCCGACGACCTGATTCGCGTTAAGTATTCAGAATCCGAAACCGTCGAGAGCATTAATGAGGTACGGCATCAAATTGCGCGGGAAGTGTTACGCTTTACCGGTATTGAAAAAAATATAGAGATAAGCTCGGTAGCTGATATACCAGCAGGGACCGGACTCGGGTCTTCAAGTTGTTATACCGTTGGCCTCTTGCATGCGCTCCACATCTTGAAGCGCGAATATACGCCACTTGACCAGATAGCAGAAGAAGACTTTAAGATTGAAGCGGGAATACTCAAGCGTCCGATTGGAAAGCAGGACCCTTATCTTGCGGCGCTGGGCGGTCTCACGGTTCTAGATATCGGTAAAGACGGTAAGGTAAAAGTTCGGAAAGCGAATGTTTCGCTGGAGGTTGCTGACGAATTGAATCAAAACCTACTTGTCTTCTTTACCGGAGTCACGCGCAGTGCCGATATCATTTTGGCAGAGCAGGCAAAAGCGATCAGGCAGGATAAAAAGGAGGTGGTGGAGAGTATGCACTACATCAAGGAGCTTGGGTACGAAATATTGGAGGCAGTGGAAGAGGGTAATTTAGACAAAGTAGGCGAAAAGTTCCATGCACACTGGCAACATAAAAAGAAAATTTCAAGCAAGATGACTAGTCCCAAATTCGATAAGATTTACGATGTTGCGCTTGCCAATGGAGCGCTTGGTGGAAAGATTTCTGGAGCTGGTGGTGGAGGATTTTTCACCTTTTACGTTCCCGAGAATCATAGAAAGTTCAGAGAGGTGATGCGAGGATTTAACCTTCGCGAGATGCGTTACCGTTTTGATTTGGAAGGGTCAAAAGTTCTCGTCGATTTTTAATTTTCTAGTATGGCAAAGATAAAGAAATTGCACGAACTAAATATTAAGATTTTTCTCGACGGTGCAGAGAAGGCAAGTATGATTGCACTTGCGAAAGATCCTCTCATTAAGGGGTTTACAACGAATCCTACGCTGATGCGCAAGGCCGGTGTCTCGGACTACACTGGCTTTGCCAAAGAAGTACTCGCCCAGATAAAAGACAAGCCAATTTCTTTTGAAGTATTCTCTGATGACTTCGGCGAAATGGAGCGCCAGGCGCGGATTATTGCGTCGTGGGCGCCAAATATTTATGTGAAGATTCCGGTCACTAACACCAAAAAGGAACCATCATACGACCTCATCAAGAAACTTTCAGAGGATGGCATAAAGTTGAATGTGACAGCGGTCTTCTCAATCGCGCAAGTGAAAAATATAAAAAAGGCTCTAAACGCAGATGTTCCCGCTATTATTTCAATCTTTGCCGGCCGCATTGCTGATACAGGTACTGACCCAGTTCCCGTTATGAAAGAGGCAAAGGCAAATCTCGCGAGCAATCCTAACTTTGAACTTCTCTGGGCAAGCCCGCGGGAGCTTTTGAACATCTATCATGCCGAGCAAGCAGGTTCAGATATTATCACGGTCACAGAGGATATCCTCAAGAAGGCGGAAAATATCGGCCTTGACCAAGAAGAGTTTTCATTGCAAACTGTCAAGATGTTCTACGATGATGGCCAAAAAGTAGGATATACGCTCTACGAATAATCATCTATGTATAAAGATTACATCAACTCGTATTTAGAAGAAACGCGGCAAATTGCTAAGAAGCTCGATCGCGACGAGATCAATAAAATGATCAATATTTTAAAAGAGGTTCGAGACCAAAGGGGACGTCTTTTCATTATTGGAGTTGGTGGAGGCGCGGGACATGCAAGCCATGCGGTAAACGACTTCAGAAAGCTCGCGTCAATTGAGGCTTACACCCCAGTGGATAACGTATCCGAAATGACGGCACGAACGAATGATGACGGTTTTCATACAATATTTTCAAACTGGCTATTAGGCAGCAATCTCGGAAATAAGGATGCGGTGCTTGTTTTTTCGGTCGGCGGGGGCAATGTGGAAAAGAATGTCAGCGCCAATATTGTTGAATCGTTGAAATTGGCAAAAGAAGTCGGCGCTAAAATTTTAGGTGTTGTCGGGCGTGACGGAGGGTACACAGCACAAGTTGCCGATGCGTGTGTCGTTGTGCCGATCGTAAATGCAGAGAATGTCACGCCTCATACCGAAAGCTTTCAGGCGGTCATATGGCACTTAATTGTCTCTCATCCTAAATTTTGGTCTCAAAAAGGAAAATGGGAGTCCATGTCAAAATAATGCGTCCGGCGGTATTTGTTGATCGGGATGGAACTATTATTGCTCAAGTTGATGACATTACCAGCGCTTCACAACTCAAGATTCTTAGTGGTGTTTCGGCTGGAGTGCGGCTCTTGAATAGACTTGGTTTTTTTGTGATTGTCATCACGAATCAACCAGTTATTGGGAAGGGTTTGACTACCAGGACGAAAGTAAGAGAAATGAATACATTCCTTTGCAATCAGTTGAAAAAAGAAGGAGCAGTTATCGATGCATTTTATGTTTGTCCACACCGATATATGGATCACTGTGCGTGCCGTAAGCCGAAACTCGGTCTGATTAGGGTGGCGATAAAAAAATATAAAATCGATATCACAAATAGTTTCTACATAGGGGATGATATGCGTGATATGGAAACGGGTAAGAGAGCAAAATTAAAAACCATTTTAGTGAAGACGGGTAATGCCGGTCTGGATAAACTCTACTTTGACGTAAAGCCTGACGTGATTACGCGTGATTTTTTGTCTGCCGCAAAATCTATCGCTTGTGTACGAAAGTAAGTTTCTGTGCTATTTTTATGCGGTAGAATAAATTATGAATTCTTCCTATAAAATCGGAGTGGTTGGTCTTTGGCATCTTGGAGAGATATATTCTGCAGGTCTCGCTGAATTAGGACATTCTGTTATCGGTATAGACGAGAATGAAGAGGTGATACGCAACCTAGAAAATAATATTCCTCCCCTTGCGGAGCCGAAGCTCGCCGAGCTTCTCCGGTCAAATCGGAGCGCTGGACGTCTTCTATATTCTTCAGACTTCTCAAAGATAAAAGAGTGTGGCGTCGTGTGGATTACATTTGATACGCCGGTTAATGATGACGACGAAGTACAACTTGATGTTGTTTTTAAATCTGTTGAACGAGCTACCCCGTATTTACAGGACGGCGTACTCTTCATAGTTTCGAGTCAGATACCAATAGGAACATCAAAGAAAATCATCTCCCTTATCAAAGAAAAACGCCCAGGATTTCTTTTTTCCTATATGTACTTGCCAGAGAATCTCCGTCTCGGAGATGCGGTTAGATGTTTTATGAATCCCGACCGAATAGTCGTTGGGACAGAGGATAATGAAGCTTTAACAAAAATAAAAGAAATATTTTCGCCATTAAACGTGGAAATAGTTGTCATGAATCCTGCTTCTGCTGAAATGACAAAGCACTCCCTAAATGCGTTTCTGGCCACTTCAATAAGCTTGACTAATGATATTGCCGACCTTTGCGAACTGTATGGCGCTAGTGTGGAAGAAGTAATAAGAGCCCTTAAATCAGATCCTCGCATTGGGCCAAAGGCGTACCTTTTTGCCGGTTTGGGATTTTCCGGTGGGACGCTTGGCCGCGACTTAAAAGCCATGATCTTGGCTGGAATGGCGCAGTCTATAGAGTTACCAGTGATTGAGAGTGTTTTTTTGAAAAACAAAAGTCGGAACGCGATTGTTATACAGAAACTCATTAAAGAGTTTGGGGGCATAAAAGGTAAGACATTTGCGCTTTTCGGTGTTACCTATAAGGTCGGGACAAGCACACTTCGACGTTCACAGCCCTTGGAAATAGAAAAATTATTGCGTGAAGCGGGAGCGATTCCCAAATTGTATGATCCGATTGCTAAGATTGACGAAGTGGCGGCCATTACGCCGGCATTCTTTTCAGATGATCCATACGATGTCGCCAAAGATGCGGAGGTAATACTCATCATGACGCCATGGAAAGATTTTCATAATCTGGATTTTCCGAAATTACGAACTGTTATGGCCGGGACGCTTATATTCGATACCTGTAATATTTTGTGGGATAAAAGAAACGAGATAAAGTTGGCTAGGTTTAAATATATATGCATCGGACAGTAAAAAGAAAAATCAACATTGCGCTTATCGGAGCGGGAGGAATAGGTCATCTCTGGGCCAAGGCAATAAAAGAAGTGAAAGGAGTCGTTCTTTGTATGGTTGTTGATATTGACGAAAAGAGCGCGCTATCAATCTCACAGTATTTCCCAGGATGCATAGCCGTAAAAGACTGGCGTAAAGTTTTGACCGATAATGATATAGACGCTGTTCTTGTAACCACGCCACATAAATGGCTTGCGCCAATTTCTTTCGCTGCACTTTCGGCGGGGAAGCATGTGCTTTGTGAGAAGCCCTCCGGCATTACTGCGGCAGAAGTCACAAAGAATATTATTCTTGCGAAAAAAAAGAGTTTGGTTTATATGTCCGGTTTTAATCATCGTTATCATCCGGCTTATATGAAAGCAAAAGAAATTTTTGAAAAAGGCGGGATTGGAGAAATTAATTTCATCCGTGCTCGTTATGGTTTCGGAGGGCGTCCTGGCTATGGTAAAGAGTGGCGATTTAATAAGAAGATAGCAGGCGGTGGTGAACTCCTTGACCAAGGCATACATATGATTGATATGGCGAGGTGGTTTCTCGGTGACTTTGAAAAGGTACACGGTTTTACGGAAAACTTTTTTTGGGGTGGTGATGTTGAAGATAACGGTTTTCTCTTGATGCGCACGAAGAAAGGCCAAGTGGCTTCTATTCATGTGAGCTGGACTAACTGGGAATGGGTGCACTCGTTTGAAATATTTGGTAACAAGGGGTATCTTCTAATTGACGGATTGGATGAGCGCTACAAGGGGCCGGAACGGTTGGTATGGGGGAAGCGGGACCAAACGTTCGCGCGACCTCATGAAAAGAAATACGTCTTTAACAAAGAACAGAAACATGATTCTATGCGTCGTGAGATGGAAAACTTTGCACACGCTGTTTATGGCGACGACACGATAAAAAGACTTTTACCAAAAGGTGAGGACGCGCATGCAGCTTTGAGAATCGTTGAAAACGTATATAAAAACAATCATGGAAATTTTAAAAAATAAAAAGGCAGTTATCACGGGTGGAAACCGCGGAATCGGCAAAACAATTGCTACAGAGTATCTTAAGAATGGTGCCGAAGTTTTTCTCTTAGCGCGAAGTGTCGATGAATTGAACGAGACTCAAAAAGAGTTGGCGGCACTTGGAAATATTTGGATCATGGCCGCGGATGTTTCTCGGCCAGATGACGTTCGGCGCGTAGCAAGCGAAGTGGCAAAAACATTCGGAACAATTGATATTCTTGTGAATGCCGCAGGCGTTTATGGACCGATCGGATCTGTAACTGATGTAGACCCTGAAGAATGGAAAAAAACCATAGATATCAATCTATTCGGGACATTTTTGTGTGTACATTTTTTCGCCCCACTTATAAAAAACAATAAAAATGGAAGCATTATTAATTTTGTGGGGGGTGGCGAAGGCGCATATCCGAATTTCAGTTCATATGTTTCGGCGAAGGGCGGTATCGCCCGCTTCACAGAAACCGTAGCGGAAGAATTGAAAGATCTTGGTGTTGATGTGAACGCTATCGCCCCTGGCGCAGTAAATACCAAACTTCTCGACGACCTTGTGAAAGCAGGTCCGGAGAAGGCCGGCAAGGCGAATTATGAACGGGCGTTGCAACAAAAGGCATCAGGTGGCGTCTCACCCCAAAAAGCTGCTGCGCTCTGCCTGTTTCTAGCTTCTGACAAAGCGCACGGAATCACAGGGAAGATCTTTTCCGCTGTATGGGATTCCTATCAAGACTTCCCAAAGTATAAAAAAGAGATTATGACTACTGATGTTTACACTATGCGCCGCGTACGTCCGAAGTGGCAATAATAATACAGTGATCAAACAGGCAGTCATTTCAGCAGGCGGATTGGGAACTCGATTACGTCCAATTACAAGTACGATGCCGAAGCCGATGATTCCTATTCTCGGAAAGCCGATGTTAGAATGGCATGTCGAGCAGTTTAAAAAGCACGGCGTAAAGGAATTCTTCTTTACGCTCCATTATTTGCCGGAGGTAGTCATGGATTATTTTGGCGATGGCTCTCGGTTCGGCATAAAAATAAATTATTTCGTTGAAAAAGAACCCTTAGGGTCTATAGGCGCAATAAAAAAATTTGAGGGTCAGCTGGATAAGATATTCTATTATATATACGGCGATACTTTTAGTCTGTTGGATTACTCAAAGATGTTCGAAGAATATACCCAAAAAAAGAATCCTATCGGTATGCAGCTTATGAAGAGAACTGATGACTATGATGCCGACGTTGCTGAACTTGATCGGGACGGACGGTTTGTGGAGATCCACAGTAAGCCGCGTACCAAAAAATATCCAAATGCCTACCGTATGCGCGGTGTGTTCATATTTGATAAGGAGGTACTCTCATATGCACCAGAGGACACAGTTTTTGATTTAGGGAGGGAATTATTGCCAAAGTTAATTTCTGCAGGCGAAAACTTCTATTCGTATGAATGCGATGATTATTCAAAGGGAATCGATACTGTAGAGAAATTAAAGGAAGTTATCACTTTTCTTAACAAACACTAGATTACGTTGGAGAAAGTAGTTCTCTGTGGCGATAAAGGCAAGAACGAGCACTTCCGCGAACATATACCATACATGCAGTTTACTCACTAATATGAACATTCCTAGCGTATTAATACCAAGGTTTACAAGGGCGATAGTTAGAAATGCTCCGCCCTGCATGACAATTTTGTCCTTACTAGTCTCTTTGAATACCCAGAATTTCTGCAATGTAAAGCTGATAAAAAAAGTGAAGATGAACGTCAGAATCACTGAAAACAGATACCATATTCCCAACCATTCGGTAAATATATAAAGTAAAACAAGACTAGTAGCAGTCGCAATTCCACCTGATATAAGGTACCTTGAGACACGATTCTGTATGAGCCGATTTAGCATGGGTATTTAAACGATTGACCTCATAGTATACTATGATTCATGAAAATTCTTTTTCTTTCAGACGATTTCCCACCGCAAAGTTTCGGAGGGGCAGGGAT
>Ga0209542_10003438_pt1 | contig 33909 bp, 48 predicted proteins | sample RifCSPhighO2_01_FD_184028 | JGI IMG/M metagenome (GOLD analysis project Ga0209542, IMG submission 184028) | Soil microbial communities from Rifle, Colorado - Rifle CSP2_plank highO2_0.1 (SPAdes) (version 2) | ecosystem: Environmental > Terrestrial > Deep subsurface > Rock core/Sediment ... | reverse complement strand
TGACGGCGCGGTTTGGTACATCGCTGTCGGCTCTTCCTATCCTGGCCGTGCACAGGCGGCCAAGGGTGTCGGAGTTCACGCATTAAAAGGGATCGTTAGCTGGGTTAAGAACGTAAACATAAACTAATGAATCTCGTACCAAAAATTGTTTTAGAAAGATTTAAATAGTGTCCATTGATTGAAAAATTATGGAAAAGGAAATAAGAATATCAAGAACAGCTCTCAAAGTTATGTTAGCTGGGTTGATTACTGGTTTTACCATTGGAGCTGTGAAGAATGCTCAACCTGAAATAAGAAATGAAAATTATGGTGGTTTTGATCAATCGCCAGACAGATTCGTTGTTATTAATGGAGAAGTGTTTTATTCAAAAATTGATGGTTTTGACCCTCGATCTTATAACGACTTAAAGCTTTATATTTCTAAATAAACAATTTATTACCGCAACTATCAAAATACGGCGTTGCATTCAAGTAATTGAATGAAAAATAGAATCAGCTCATATCGGTGAAGTCTTCCTCGCAAAAGAGGATGGTAATCCCGAGGGAAGATGATTATAGTTACTATAAAAAGGTAACGAATAGAAAGGTTTATAAATGATTTATAATCTCAGAAAGCATGGAAATAAAAATACCTTTGCTCAATCACAGAGAGTATAATGCATTAGTTGAATATGTTTCAAAACAAAAAGTAGAAGTGTCACATGATCGAGGAGATATGGGTGGCACGGATACTAAAGACCTGATGAGAATTACAAGTATTGGGAAGATTACAAATAATCCTCCAATATATCATGAGGTTGTTATTGAAACAGAACTCAACAGAGCACGTAGTGAAGCACTTAAAGGCTTGATTGATGTTCTAACTTAACTCTTTCTAAATAAATCATCCCCGTAGAGACTTAGATTACTTCAACAGCAATGTTGAAGGGACAGAGATTTTCGAATCTCTGTATTTCTGAAATGAATAGGCATGTCAATTGCTGACAAAATCTAGAATCATCTGTTGTGGAGTGATATCCACTGAAAGACGTAACATCTTAAGATGGTTAAAACGCTGATCTCCTTTGAATAACTAAAAAATAGATTGTAATTTGTTTGCTCACTCTGTTCACTGAATTAAATTATTAATAATTAACTTAGTGGATTGGAGTTCATGATTGTCTGTATAAGATAATTATTTTGAGTAATAAAGAATAATCAATTTGAAGGTTTAAATGAAGGATGAAGGTATAGTCCATACTAATCGAAGAAATTAAGATTAGAGTATATACGTGAGACAGTTTGTATGATATCTGCAAGGCGCGTTGTTGTTTGAGTGGAACGAGGATTTAGTACGAGAGGAACGATCCTCGGATGCCTCTGGTGAGCGGTTGTTATGAAGCAGGCCGCGTAGCTACGCATTGTTTGGATAAGTGCTGAAAGCATCTAAGCACGAAGCCATCCGCAAGACGAAACAACTAAGGCCGTGAAAGAAGATCACGTTGATAGAGTTGGCATGTACACCCTAAGGCAACGAGGGGTTTAGTGTACAACTACTAATAGCCTCAAATGAAATTTTTTAGAAAAATTTATTTTTCTTAAAGTTTCTAATCAGAATTTGGTTTATACATTATATATAATCAAGGCTCACAAATTTAGATTTGCTTGCAATAATTTTTTCCTGCGTACGCGCGTCTATGATTTATCAGAAGTTTAAAGTTACAAAGTTTTCTAATGCCTTAATCCCTCGTTTTGGGCTTTCTTCTAATCCTTCAACATATTCTGCCCATGTCGGATAATTTGAATTAATTTCTCTAGTTAATAGTCCTTTAATTGGTTGAACATGATTTGCACCGAAAATAACCCCTTTTTGACCTTGAAGTTCTGACCTTAATTTGACAATTTCAGGAAAATATATCTTATAGTCTCTTAATCGGTTTAAGTAAAAACTAAATTTTTTGACACCCTCACCTAAATCTACTATTGATTTATCAGAAGAAAAAGAATCTAATAATTGAGGAAATAATTCGATTATTCTGTATATTGGAACTTTATCAAATCCGTAATACCATAACTGCCCTAATTCTAGATAATCTCTTAAGTCCTTTTTCCTGCCTTGATGAGATTCTAAACTCCGTAGAGCCTTAAATATGCCAAATAATTCCAAGGACACTCCTTGTTCAAGAAGATGGCTAGCGTAATCTGCACATTCATCTAGAAAATATTTTTCTCCATTAAATGAGTTCATAGCGCGAGATTCATAACTATCCACTCTTGATTTTATGTTTTCAAGCAACACTTTTTCTCTTCCTTCAAAAATTAAGTGGTCTAAACCAGTCAAAGTTTTTTCAAACTTTTGAATTTTTCTGGGTCTTATATACTCAATTGTGTGATGTACTCCGATAAGAACTAGGTCTGGAAAGACCTGTTCATATATTGGAGATTTATCCCTTGAGGAGACCATATTTTTTGATAAATTATATTTATTTAAAGATATTGGATAATTGGTTATTAACCTATAAACTAATTAATTTTAAATAAGGCAATTTTGTACCTCTTATATGAATTACAGCATTAGCCATTTTTTTCAAAATGTAAGAAAGTATGGATTTGTTGATGCTATGAAAGAAGACTTTAGACAGACAAAAAAAGATTATCTTCAAGATGCCATGGATTCTATGAATAATGGGAGATTAGGCGGTTTTGTTATGATGCTTCCAGTATGGTATGCAGATGATTTCAAAGATTGGATGCAAAATAGAAGAGATAGAAAAAATAAGCAAAGTGGCTTGGAATCGATTTAATTATTTCTTATTCGCCTGAACGAATTGAATGACTGTATAACCTAAGATTAATATTGCTCCAATTATTGCAAATATCGTCGTGTAAGTGCCTTGATATTTTCTTGTTAGGGCGTAATACATTGCAACTGTTCCTACTAGGCTTATGAATAACCCCATATATTTGTCGCTGAACATAATCCATCTAATCCATAGAAGAAATAAAGTGATTACTATCGCGAGCATTAATGCAAAGACCATTTGAGTCAATCCGAACGGCGAGCCTGTTTTAGAACTTAAGAGGTAGAAAAATGCTTCTGAAAGTATAATTAAGATTACGCCTACTAAAATTGTTGGAAAAGTTAATATCTGGTTTGTGTCTGAATCTTCCTCATCGTCCTCGAAATTGTCATCTCTTTTTATTGCCATAATATTCTTTGAAGATGTTGATTTATATAGTTTTACTAGGCTTTAAACTAATTAGTTCTGATTAAACACTTAATATATAAATGTTTAAAAAGATTTTTTATTTTAGTAAGTTATGAGTAACTATAGAATTCTAAAGTGCGAACATTTAAGTGGAGATAATGGGCAGAAAGATTATCTTGTCGAGGTTGTTCGTGAATCTCCTCGTTGTTGTGGTTTATTTGGAACTAGAATAGAGGAGATAAAGTACTCTGGAAATCATGGAGATTGGCGTGAACTACCATCTGATAGAAAAGTTAATGGTCAAGTAGAACGCATTCTTAATCATGCTTTAAGTCAATTTATAAGGGCAGAAAAATCTAGAAAAAATTAAGTTATTTATTTGTGTTTTTTATATTTAATCCAGGCGTAAACTGCATATATTGAAGAACCTAAAAGGCCGAATGACATGTCGGCCATTGTGTCATCTAAGGGGTTTAAAATTAGATGAAATTTTTCAAGACCCTTTAAGTCCCTTAAATAAACTCCTTGAAGTTTTAAATTGAAAAATAAGTCTAATATGTATTCCCCTATTTCAAATATCCCTAGGATTCCTGCAACTGAGAATACTGTGAATGTTATTTTCCATTTCAATGCTATATTTAATTTGTTAATCATAAAAAACATAATTGAACATAAGAGCATTGGCAGAATAAAGTGCTGTGCCTTGTCATATTGAGGATATGTAAAATACAGATAACTGAGAAATAATGCGGATGTTCCTATTATTATAATAAATAAATAATGTTTTAATTTGAATCTAATATCAAATAAGTGGTCTACGATATAGAATGCTATTATTAACCCTATAAATGTTGAATATCTTAGAGTTACATAGGGCGAATCTTTAAACAAATATATTGTAACTAAAACTAAAAAAGAGATTATTCCTACAATCAGGCGTTTGTGTCTGTAAGCCTTGCTTATTTCTTCCCTGATTTTTCTTTTTATTCTTTCTTTTCTTGATTCTCTTTTTTCTATTTTCATCTTATTATTAGAAAGAGCATAGTTTTAAATATGGCTATTTTTCATATATTTTGTGAGTCGGGTAGCTAACTCCGAAGGTGTCTTTCAATAGACAAGGATTTTAATGAATTCTCCTTTGAGGAAGGTCCGGACATCGATTAAAGCGACCACTTGAAAGGGTGGCTGTCGCGAGATAGAGCTCCGCAACAGAAACGACACCGCTCTTCCGGAGCAATGAACTTTGCAGGAAGCTAAGAAGGAAGAGATAGGATGAAACGGGCGACTTCGCTGATGCAACCGCTACAACCGCGGGCTTAGAAAGATGTTAGCACGCAGCGTTCGTCTGCAAAGACGAGCTTCGACAAAATCTGGCCTATGCCTGACTCACACTTTTATTTTTATTAGAAATATTTATTTAGTCATTTTATTTATTGTTTTTATGGTCAATTATTCTTCGGCTGAAAAGAAGATAATAGATTTTGCCAGAAATTATCCTGCAATAACTGGATTGTCTTTAGGATGTTGTCCGGAGGAATCTAAATATAGAGTTTACTATTTTCTTATTGATGGTGAAATTCTAGATAGAGATAGAAGTGATGCTATATCTAGATTGGAGATTGATTTGACGCAGAGGAAAAAACCGTCTGAAAATTTTGCACTTGCTGAGTGGCCTGCGGACGCTTTTAACCGGACCTTTTTGGGAGAAGTTATTTGGAGAAGATAAAATTTATAGGCTTTAAAAACATTTAAAAGTGGTTTTTCTATACACTTCTGTTGGTCCCGTAGCTCAATGGGAGAGCACACGATTATCTTGCATGAGTAAGATGATGTGAAACTGAAGGCTCGCCTTCTTTCTCTCATTAGCAGTTGGAATTACGAGTTAGTTCTCGTGTTACGGGGGTTCGATTCCCCCCGGGGCCATTTTCAACCCCGCAGTGAGTCTCCGAGCCTGTGAGGAGATTCGAGCAAGAGAGTTGAAAATTATGTTTATTTTCTAAGCCATAAATCTTAATAAATCCTTAATTCTTGACTTTGTTATGAAAAGAGGGCTGAAACCATTGCCTGAACAAACGGCGATGGATTTAACATTTAAGACAATCCCATCAGGAAGAACGGTAGATATTTCACTGCAACTTCCCGTTGATACGGTATGGCAAATATCTAGAAGAAAAGATGGAATTTATTTAGCCCAAGATATTCATGAAACTGGGACTCTTGCTAATATCCATAGATTATCTACTCAATTAAGTAATGGAATATCTAATGTAAGCCCATTAAAGATAAGGGCTGGAGAGAATCATTTTGTTATTCCTTATAATAGTCACCATTATGTTGAATGCTCGCCTGATGGACATACCTACTTTCCACTTGGAACTGCTGGAGATTTTATAGGCCCTAAGGAGTATTACTTTTGTTTAGGAAGAAGTTTATATTTTATTCTTTCCCTAAAAGAAAGACCTCAAAAACCTAGGTTTTCTCAGTTAGAACTTTTTCCTGACCAAAGAGCTTAAACAAGAGGAATTTCTATCTCATTTATTAAATTAATTTTTTTAGCAGTTCTGAAATCACAAGCCATTGCTTCACCTTTGATATTATTTGTTATCGGAACGATACTTAATTCTCTATTTTGAATATTATTTTTTATATCAATTAATTGTGAAATAGATTGTCCTGCTTTAACTTTAATATTAATTTTTTCAAGATTTTTTTCTCCTTTTGACTCGTCTGAAATTATAAAATTAAATCCTTCTATGTCTATATTTCCGGCGTTATCGATTTCTAATATATAACCTTTGATGGTTTCGTATATTCCTGCCTTATAGATTACCTCACTGCAATCTGGAGCAGGGGAAAGCTGGGTAATAAATTTATTTCCGAATGAAAATATTAGGAAAGCAATGCTTACAGTAATTGCTATTAGAAGTACTGTTGCAATTATTGGAGAAACCCCTTTTCTCATTTAAGTTGTAAATTATTAATACTAATAAATGTGATGTTTTAGTAATATTTATAAACACTTATGAGTTTGACGTAGTATGAAACAAGAGGTTGTTGATAAACATAGAGATAATAGTGCTGGGGTTGTCGGAATTATATTTGGAATTATGGCTATTGTCTCTGGGGTTGCGGGTGTTTTATTTGGATTTATTGGATTTTGGTTTGCGCTATATCAGTATAGACATTCTAAAAATAAATGGGCAGTCTGGGGACTTATACTGACTATAATAGGATTTATTTTAGGAATTGTTTTTGTAGTTTACTTATACTATTTTGTAGGGAGCACTCTTTCTAACTTGCAGGGAACTGCGGGATAAATAGTTATGATGCGAAAAAATAGAGATGGAGCTCTTGAACTTTCTATAGGGACTATTGTTGTGATTGTTATTGGGATGAGTATGCTTGTTCTTGGATTGGTTTTGGTGAGGACTATTTTTACTGGTTCGACTGAAAGCGTTAAGGTTCTAAATGAAGGAGTTTTGAATGAAATTACCACGTTATTTGATGATACTGAGGGGAATATTCTGGTTAAATTAGGATCTACAAATATGGCTAGAATTAAACCAGGGACTGATAGCTTTGGAATTGCTATTGGAGCACAACATCCTGGAGGCGAGAAAATTACGAGAGATACTTTGAATTATGGAATTGAATTAAGTAAAGAAGGAGGAGATAACTGTGTTAAAGTTCTTGGTCAAAGAAAGACCGAAGATTTGTTTAGAACTCCTCTTAATACAAAAACTAATGAATTTGGAAAAGTAATAGGATCTACTGCTGGCGCCATTATTGAAATAAGTGTTCCTAGTGGAACAGCGGCATGTACACAGAAAGTTAATGTGGACCTTTATGCCGATGGTTCAACTATTTCTAATGATGGAGATTTCTTTATTCTTGAGATTGTAAAGAAAGGAATATTTTAATTCTTTTAAAAAATTAATAGCAGATTAACTTAAAGAAATTTCAATAATTGACATAGATTTATAAATTAAAAGAGTCTTTTTGCGTCATGCAAAAGAAGGTTGAGTGGTATTTAGATTTTGTAGATTCTTCTTACAAGCCTGCTAAGGATGAATTGCTTGCATTATTTTATTTTGAACCTGCTTCTGGCATCTCAGTAAATGAAGCAATGGGAAGAATTGCGTCTGAAAGTTCTACTGGAACCTGGACGACTTTATTTAAGATGCCTCCAAGAATGAATAAGCTGAAGGCGCATGCTTATTCTCATTCTGGAAATATTGTAAAAGTTGCTTATCCTTTAGATTTGTGGGAAAAGGGAAACTGTCCGCAATTGCTTAGTGGAATTGGTGGAAATATTTTTGGAATGAAAGCCCTTGATAATTTACGCCTGTTAGATATTCATTTTCCTAAATCTTACTTGAGGAGTTTTCCCGGACCTAGACATGGAATGCAAGGAATAAGAAAAATGATGAATGTTTACAACAGACCGATGTTGGGAGCCGTGCCTAAGCCGAAGATAGGATTTACTGATCTCGAACATGCAGAGATAGGATTTGAAACGTGGATGGGAGGTTTTGACTTCGTTAAGGATGATGAAAATTTGACTTCGACTAATTTTAATAATTTTGATAAACGCGTTAAGTTAATTGCTAAGTTGCGCGATAAAGCAGAGCACGCTACTGGAGATAATAAAGATGCTTACATCAATATTACTGCTGAAACTCACGAGATGGAAAGACGCGCTAAACTTCTTCATGATTATGGTTTTAAGCATGCGATGATTGATGTCGTTGTAACTGGATATTCTGGAGTTCAGACCTTACGCAATACTCTTGGAGATTATGGGATGGCGATTCATGCTCACCGCGCTATGCACGCTATGTTTGATAGAAATCCTAAACATGGAATGTCTATGTATATGCTTGCGAAATTAATGAGGATGATTGGAGTAGACCAAATACATGCCGGGACTGCTGTTGGAAAGCTTACTGGAACTGCTGGGGAAGTAAAAAATATTAGCGATACTTTGCGCGATAAAAAAGTTACAGAGATTAAAAATGTTAGATTTGCTCAAGACTGGTTTGGGTTAAAACAAGCGTTTCCAGTTACGTCTGGAGGATTGCATCCTGGATTAGTACCTGATTTGCTTAAGATTTTCGGGGATGAGTGCGTCATGCTTGTTTCAGGAGGAATACATGGACATCCTAAAGGGACTAGAGCGGGGGCAATGGCTACACGTCAAGCTATTGACGCAATTCACGAGGGTGAGACATTGGAAGAACATGCAAAATACAATTTAGAATTGAGAGAGGCGTTAGAAAAGTGGAGCCACTTGAGGCCTGTTTAGAAAGTTTTAAATAAGTGAACTCACTTAACAGTACATGACTAATATCACTCTTTCAATTGATGATTCAGTATATTCTAGGATGAGACATTACTCTGAAATAAAGTGGAGTGAATTTGTGAGAAAAGTTATTGAAAAGCGATTAGTAGAACTTGATAGTATAAATAAAAATGTTGATGCTGAAGGAATATTCACTATGTTGGCCTCTGAAGACACTTTGAAAAAAGACTGGCTGAATGAAGCTGATGAGGCTTGGAATGAATTATAAACAATGTGATATAGTTCTTATTCCTTTTCCTTACTCTGATTTAAGTAGTTTTAGACAACGTCCTGCTTTAATTATCTCGAATAGCATTTTGAACTCCACTCAAGATGTAATATGCTGTTTGGTTACTAGAAATAGCGACTATAACTGTTTGCTTATGCCTGAAGACTGTTTTGCAGATGGAAAACTCCCATTCAAAAGCTGGATTAAACCATATAGAATATTTACAGTTCATAAGAACATAATTAAAAAGAAAATTTGTTCTGTGAAAGGTAAATTTTATGATAAACTTCTTATTGAAATTCAAAAATATATTTCTCGAGATTGAGTTTTAGGAACCTTAATATACTGACTTTTTGTTCTTATTTTATGATTGAATACAAAAAGTATAGGTGGTTTTTTACTTCTGGCGGGAAGCTTGTTGTTGGAGGCAAGAGTGCTGAAAGCAATGATGCTTTGCTTGGCGAGTTAAAGAGTATGCGAAAAGAGTTAGTTGTAATGCATACTAAATCTCCTGGCTCACCTTTTTGTGCTATTCTTGCGCCTGTAAATGCTGTTACTAGTGATGACTTGAATGAATGCGCAGTTTTTACTGGATGTTTTTCTAGGGCATGGAAAGAGGGACAAAAATCTACTTCTGTGCATATGTTTAAATTATCTCAGCTTAACAAGACAGGAGATATGAAATCAGGGAGTTGGAATGTTAAAGGCAAGATTAAAGATTTTAATGTTAATTTGGAGCTCGTTATAACTTTACAAAATGATATTGTTCGTGCTGTGCCTAAAAACTCAGTTAATTCTAGTGAGATAATTGCTTTTGTTTGTCCTGGAAAAATAGATAAGACTAAAGCAGTTATTAATATTAAGATGCCTGCTGTTAAAAAATTAAATCGTGAACAATTGCTTTCTGCTTTGCCTGCCGGAGGAGTTGAGTTCTCATGAGATTTGGAACACTTTCTTTTCAAATAGGAAAAAATGGTTTGACTAAAACAGGGATAGAACATTTGGCTAGCGCTTTTAAAACTCGCAAAGTGATTAAGGTTCAGTTGTTGAAGAGCGCTACTAATGACCGCGCGCGTATGGAAGAAGTTGCTCAAGAAATTATTAAAGGACTTCCAGGAAAATATAATTACAGAATTATAGGTTTTACAATTATTCTTATGAAGAGAATGACTCCTATGAAAGAGTTTGCTAAATGAGATTGAATTTAATCAGCTTTTAAAACCAAAATATAATCTATATATAAACTGGAAGGGTTCCACTCTGGATTTACCAATTTGACAAATTCTACCATTGTCCCATTGCAATTTATTATGCGTTTGTCCTTTCCTCTGATACTATCTACATTTCCACAAAAGACCCACTCATCTGGAAGATTGTCATTGTTTTTATCTTCGGCTATAAGTATTTGTAATGCTAAATAATTATTTTCATAATTAATCGGAGTTACTGTAACTTGAATTGTTCCCGTATGGCTTAAAAAAGATTGGTCGTGCTGTTTAAAAGCAAATTGCATATCTGATTTTGGAGGCATCTCACATTCATCAATTAGCCCGTTGGCATTCCACCAATTATCTACATAATCGTCACTTAAATAAGGGGCGTTATTGCAATATTTCTTATCTGTGCCGTGTTTGAGTAATAATCTATTTATTGGAACGTCCTCGCATGAGCCATCGTCCTTGCAGCTCTTAGTAGTTTCATTGCTTGGTTCTATAATTTTCTCTACCGAAACCATATTGCAGTTATTATTATCATCGCAAATTTCATACTCATAATTATCTCCTTTCAAAATATTGTTCTTAAAATAAAGACTAAAAAGAGCAAGACATACCATTAAGACTGCAAAGAATGATAAAACTAGAGGTATTTTTCTTTTTATCATTTTTAATTAATGTGGTGCTGAGTTTATTAAATCTTTGAAATTGCAAAATTAAAATTGGTTTGCTAATTTCTTATTATTATGGGAAATGTTTAAAATCTCTCGAAATATATGTTGTTATGGTTCATAAAGAAAGACCATATCAGTCTACCCATAGAAGAGCCTATAATTTTTATCCAAAACATGATCCATCTAAAAGTGTCGGGCTACGAGTAAATCCTGATGAAGAAGACAGAAGGGCCGCAGAAGAAGTAGAAAATTATCTTTTACACCACACTTTGTCAGATAGAGTAATATATGCAGATAGAGAGAATGCCTTATTTGATTAATATTTAATAAAACTTACTTTTGGTAAGTTTTATAAAGCGTCTTTTTTAGTAGTCTTTATGAATGGCATTAGAACGATTCAAGCTGGAAAATATAATTCTTTGTTAGCTTCAGCTTTGAAAGAGTATAAAGAATTTAAGGCACCTGAATGGGTTTTGTTTGTTAAGAGTGGACATGGTAAACAACGTCCTATTGATGATGAGAATTTTTGGCATAATAGAACTGCAAGTATTCTTAGACAAATTTATTTACGTGGAAATGCTGGAGTGGGTGTTGAAAGATTGCGCACTAGATATGGAAATCGTCAGGATAGAGGAAAACAGCCACCACATTTTGCTAAAGCAAGCGGAAAGATATTGAGATTAATTTTACAGCAAGGAGAGTCTGCTGAGCTTTTAGCTAAGGCAACAGATGGAAAGGCTAAGGGTAGAATATTAACTGAAAAGGGTAAGAAATTACTTGAAGGAATAAAGGAATAAAATGACTGAAAGTTATCATAAGAAAGTTGTATTAGCAGTTCACGCTAGAAGAACTAAGTGGGCTCCTGCTTGGGCTGTTGTTCGCAGGTTTGGAAAAGGAAAACGCGTTCATCCTTCTGCTATGACTGCTGTAAGAAGAAGCTGGAGAAGAACTAAATTGAAAATCAAACCTCGTAGAACAGGTAAGAAACATCTAGGATAAAATATGAAACAAATATTTAGAGCATTATCTTCTACTCCAGGAACTCGTTACCATAGCCATACTATTCGCACAAAGATTGAACAAGAGTTAGAAAATAATAAAAATTATGAAAGAATCCCGGATTCTATGTCTTATAATGTTTTTCACTATTTGCCTGCTGGAGTAACTGTGGCGCTTGATGGAGAAATCGTTTCTTTATTTGGTGAAAGAATTAGAATAGGGAGAGCAGTTAAAGTTTTGAGAAGAATATCTAAAAAGATAGATCTTAGATTGGAGGAGATTAACTAATAAAATGGTTGAAACAAAAACAACAAACACTCTTGAAAGAGAATATACAATCCCTCTTAGAAAAGAATGGACTAAAGTTCCTTCTTACAAAAGAACTTCTAAGGCCGTAAAAGCAATAAAAGAATTTATTGCAAAGCATATGAAAGTTCCCAATAGAGATTTAGATAATGTTAAAATTGATTCCTATTTAAATAATGAAGTTTGGCATAGAGGTGGCGGAACTCCTCCTGCAAATGTTACTGTAAAAGCAACTAAGAAAGGAGACATTGTTCATGTTACTTTTGTTAATGATCCTGAAAGAGTTAAGTTTGCTCGTGAGCGTCATGCTAGAAGACATGTTAAATCAGATAAGAAAGCAACTGCTCCTGAAGCGAAAAAGGAAGAAGCTAAAACTGAAGATGAGAAAAAAACTGAAGATGAGAAAGAGAAATCTAATGCAATTACAAATGAGAAGTTAGCGGAACAACAAGCTAATGTTCAGAAACATGTTCCTATAGATAAAATGGCAAATAAGAAGGCGCCTATTGAAAGAAGAAGGACTATTGCTTCTAGTTAGTTAAATTTTTATCATAATAAAATTAAATAATTACAAATCTCTGGCTTGAAGAGTTCTTCTACCATTTGCCTTTGCCCTTTCTGACGCGTCTTGGAGCATTTTGAGAACTTTTTTGTTTAAGGCGTCTGGGACTTCTCCTGCTACGCTAAGCTCGGGTACTGCGGATTTTATTTTGCTTTTTATTATGAGATCTATTTGATTTTCTATTTCTTTATTTATTTCGTTGCTCATTTTATTTTTTATCCTCGGATTTTGATGGTTTCATTAGAGGGAAAATAACTGTTTCTCTGATTGGTTTACCTTCTAAGAAAGCAAAGAGTCTTTCTGAAACTCCGAAACCACAGGTTGGAGGCATTCCATACTTGAGTGCTTCAACAAAATCATAATCATGTTCTTGGGCTTCTTTATCTCCTGCATCTTTCATTTTTTGTTGTTCTATGAATCGCTCTTCCTGGTCTATTGAGTCATTGAGCTCTGAATAACCGTTGCCCACTTCACTTCCCCCCAATAATACTTGAAAACGTTCTACTTTTCTTTCGTCTTTTGGATCTCTTTTTGCTAATGGAGAGACTTCTACTGGGTGCCCTATTAAAAATGCGGGTCCGCTGATTTTCTTTCGGCAATATTTCCATAATGAATCAATTAAATTTTGTTTTGATTGATTTGGCTCTATCACTCCGTTTAATTCTTTTATTTTTTTCTCCATCTCATTATTTGATGCTTTGAATATGTCTATACCGGTCTCTTTTTTGATTGTTTCTGAATAATCTATTTTTTTCCATGCTTTGGAAAGGTCAAAGGTATGTTCGCCTATTGTGAATTTTGTCTTGCCATAAACTTCTTTGGCTATTTTTTTGTACATTTCCTCTACGAGCTGCATGCCGTTTTCATAATTAGCATATGCCCAGTAAAATTCCATTTGGGAATAGTCTTGCAAATGTTCTGCATCCATACCTTCGTTTCTAAATTGACGGCCTATTTCAAAAGTTTTCTCAAATCCTGCAACCATTAACTTTTTTTGCCATAACTCTCCCATTGAAATTCTTAGAAATACATCTACATTTAGAGCATTGTGATGTGTTTTGAACGGTGTGGCTGCAGCTCCTCCTGCCGAGGTCTCTAGAACAGGAGTTTCTACTTCAATGAACCCTTTTTCTATAAGAAAATTTCGCATAGTATTCCAAAATTTAAATTTACGAATGAATATCTCTTTTGTTTCTCTAGACATTAAAATATCTAAGTATCTTTTTCTTAGACGTTCTTCGTCGTCTTTTAGGCCGTGCCATTTTTCTGGTAGAGGTAATATAGATTTTGTAAGAAGAGTTATGCCTTTTGCTAAAACTGAAAGTTCTCCTCGTTCAGTTCTTATTACTGTTCCTTCTACGCCTATGAAGTCTCCAACATCTATAAATTTAGTGAACAACGTCCTAGTTTTTTCTGGAGTTTCATCTTTTTGAATATTTATTTGAATTTTTGCAGAATCGTCTTGAACTACTGCAAAGGCTATTTTACCAAAGTCTCTTATGCTCATTACTCGGCCAGCTACTTTCACCTTTTGCTGAGTTTTTGAACCTGCTTTTAGTGAAGAGTTTTTTTCAATAATTTCATTTGTTAGATGTGTTCTTTCAAATTTATTAGGGTATGGATTTATACCGCTGGCTCGAATATCTTTTATTTTTTTTATTCTCTCTTCGATGATAATATCTTCTCGACCCATGCTGAACTAGGGAAAATGTGATTTATAGATATTTGCAATTTCAAATATTCGCAAAATTTAAATAGTAGTTGGATGAAATTAAAGCATGGTCGATAATTTAGATGACGAGAGAGATGCTCGTGTCGAGGACGAAGACGATGAAGAGGCAGAAGAGGAAGAGGAAGAGTTTTAACCTAATTTATTAAAAGTCCATTACTCTAAAATCTTTGAAACCTTGAAATCTTTCTTCTCTTTCTTCGATATTTCGAATCATTGAATGTTGTGGTCCAGTTTTGCAGGCTAGAATCATTTCATTTACTTCATTCATGTTTCCTTCGATAAAGACTTCTACTTTGCCGTCTCCTTGATTCCTTACGAAACCCCTTACTCCGAATTTATCTGCGTTTTCCTTAATAAAACGGTTAAAGAATACTGGTTGAATTGCTCCTTGAATTATTACTCTAATGCTCTTTTTCATGTAAGTTAATTTATTAATAGCTTAATAAGAATTGTGGTGCAGAGAATTCTGAATTTAGTATTATAAAATAAACGGAATATCTATACTTTAATTAATTATGTTCTCGTTAAGGGCACTAGGATTGCATCTAGTTCATCTAATTGGCTTTCGTTAAAATGTCTAACTCTTGGCTTTATTTGACCTCTATGATTTCCGCTTAGACTATAACTTGCCCATAAAGTAATATTGCCAGAAAATTCATTACATATTTGTTTTTGAGTAATATCCCAGGAAACCACTTGTAAACAGTTTTCCCTATTTCTTAAAATAAGGTCTAACTCACTTTCTGGAATATCTTCTTTAAACTCGGCAGGATCTCTGGTAATTTCTGTTGCTATTTGGGGAATTCTCTGGGCTCCATAAATAGCAAACTGTTTGAAATCCTCAAAATCTGCTAGATTCATTGGTCTGCTAATTTGATGTATTGCATCATAATCTCCAATAGCCCCTTTATTCATAGGGCTAAGCGAAACTCGCTTCAATTCTTCCCGTCTGCCTGTTTTCAATTGATATTGTCTTTCTTGACCAGGCGCAAGATAAAATACTGGTCTTAAAATACCATTACCTCTAATTATTGAAGTATTATCTTTTGATGATGGTTCTATGCTCTTTATATCCTCTGTTGCTTCAATTATACTTTTCCACTTCTTCCCTACCCAGTCCACCAAGTAAGGATGCTTAGGATAATATTCTGTGTATGTCCAAACCATAAAAAAAGGGTAAAAAGACTGTTTATAATACTATTTGTTTGTGTTTTCAGGCATCTTGCCAATTAAATTGTCTATGCCTTCTTCTTTTTTCACTTGGGAGAAACTTTCATCTACGAGTCTGATGTGAGGAACGTTATTCCAATCCAATCCTAGGACTTTTGATGCTTGTTTGTCCATGTCTAAAGGTTTTCCTGTGATTATGTATCCTTTATCTCCTGCGTCTATTACTGCTAAATCAGGCATTTTGCATTTTAATATGTCGTGAATTTGGTATTTTAGAGGGTGTTCTTTAAGTTTGTTTTTTGTTCTTGAGAAGAATCCGCGGTATTTGTATCCAGGAAATGCTCCAATCATTGTGTCCAGAGATGCAGACATTCCTAGTTCTTCGTTAGCTCTTACTGGTGTTGCAGTTATCACGAAGCTGTTTAGTAATAATTCTGGATAATGGATAGATTGAAATCTTAAAAACTCCGGATTTTGAACTTCTACTGATGAGGACTCGTTTAAGTCTATTAATCCTAAACTGTATTTTTCTGCTAACTTTGTGAAACCAAATTCGTCGAATAAGTCGCGTGTTTCTGCTCCATTAACGCCTTCGGCTATGATTATATCTGAGCCTGGATTTTTGTTAGTAACGCAGAATTGAATTATTGGTTCTAGAAATTCTATTTTAGTTGAGTTTTCAGGCTGTCCTGGAATTAGATGGACTTTTAAGACGATGTTCTTGTGTTTTTTTAGCTCTTCGCCTAGTTTTATTAGTGAAAATACTTTAGGAATTGTTTCATCATAAGACTTTAATCTGACTGCGAGACCTTTGACCATTTACAAACTTCCTTATCTGGAGTTTTTAATCATTGTTGTGGTTTGATGTAGTTGTTAACTAGAACAATGGTTAAGGCTTTATGATTTTTATAAGAATTTGAGGATTAATTTTTACGATAAAACTGTATTGCGCAGTGACGAAGAAGGTCGTGTGCCTGATGAGAGTCTCGATTAACATCTAAATGACTTACGTCTCCTCTTGAATATGCCGTGGCCATTTCAGGCACCAACCAGTCTCCACCCCTATCGAATGCAAATTGCACTTCTTCGTAATTCTCTGGTATATGTCGAATTTCAGGTAGATAAAAAAATAATGTAAATGGATTCCCCATTGGTTGTAAAGACTTAGGTAAATTCTCTTTATCTAAATCAATTCTCTCAAGTCCTCCAAGTGATTTTTTAATCAATTCAGGGCTTTTCTGTGAACTGTCTCTATTCATATGCTTTAACCCAAGTAACTGTTTTTAATTATTATTGTAGTAAAATGCTGTTGTTTACTTTATGAATAGAGGATTATCTAATTATTAATTCTAATCTTCTTTGGATTCATCTTTAAGCTCCTGAGCAGTCTTTTTTGTTTTCCATTTTCCGAATAAGTCTTTTAGATTTGTTTCTTTTTCTGGATTAATCTCTGCTTTATCCATTAGAATAATTAGAGCTATCAATATTTAGACTTTATTCTAGCCCGCGAAGTAAAGCTGGTAGTTCACTAGATCTTCCTCTTTTTATTAATGATGCTTTAACTTTTTCATAGAATTCCTGTCTGTAAGGCAGTTTATTCTTTGCACGTTTTGATACACATAAATAAGTAATTAATGCTTGGTCAGTCATGTGCTCTAAATCCATATTTCTTAACAGGCTATTTACTTCGTCAAATCTTCCTTGATGATACATACCATCTATTTTTACCATAATCTGATAAGCCTCTTGAATTCTCTCTTCACTTGCCATAGAACTTGAGAGTTTGTTTAGTTTTAAATTTAATTATATTCCGCGTCTGTCCAATTCGTTTTGAACTATCATTAAAGTATGCGAGGCAAAATAAGTTTTGGGCCCTATTGTTACAGGTTTGCATATTTTTAGAAGACGTTTGTACTCTTTTGGAGGAAGGCCTTTATGGTCTCCTAAAATGAAAACTGGATTGTCTTCTAATTCTATTTTTCTTATGTCTTCTCCGTCTGGGTCTAGAACATAAAGTTTTTTTCCTTGGCCAGAAAGTTCTTCGACTAATTCTACGAAGTTCTTTTTTTCTACCCAATATCCAGGGAAAACTTCATTTTTTATTCCTGCCTTGTATTTGAAAAGCATTTTTCTTAGTATTCCTGAAACGTCTTTTTTTCCAAGATATATTTTATCTATCCCTACTTTTCCATCTGTTTTTGGAAAAAGTTCTAAATGCTTTACAGGGTCTGGAGGACCTGCAAAAATTAAATGTAGTCTAGTATCTGTTCTTATTTTATGACTTAAGAAAAATGATGCTATCACGCTGTGAACGGCAATATCGATACGTCCTGATTCTTGTAAGTCTTCTTTTATGTAATATCCTGCTGTGGGGGCTGTTCTACTGTAGTAGATGAATTCTCTCATGAGCTAATTATTGGATTGTGGGGTTTTATAGTTTGCTTAGTTCGAAATAAACTCTGACTTTGCTACTAAGTCGTCTTTGTTTATGAAATTATAACAACCCATGAACCGAGTTTCTGCGAAGACACATACTTTGTCTCCTTCTTTTATTTCTTTATCTGGTTCTTCTGCTAGGAATGATTTGAATATTGGGCTTCCTGTTAAAACTTTTTTTACAACGTCTTTTCTTATTTTAATTACTGGCAAAAGAGTTGAGACTATCTCACCTGAAACTATCATTTTTCTTAACGGCTCTTCGTTTCCTTTTTTGTACTGTTCGACTAGTTCATCAAATTGATAAAGAGTTATTGCCGTGTCTTCTTTGAAAATGCCTGCTTGAACTCTTCTGAGTTCTAACATGTGTGCGCCAGTTATCTTTTTTCCTAAGTCGTCACATAATTTTCTAATGTAAGTTCCTGCTTGCACTTGCGAACTAAATAAGAAGTCATTTCTTTTTTTCTCTAATATTTTGAATGTTTTAATTTCACGGACTCGTTCGGCTCGCTTTACACTTGAGCGCACTGGAGGCATTTGAGTTATTTTACCTATAAAACTATCTGCTAATTTTTGCAAGTCTTCTAAAGATATTTCTTCGTGGACTCTGATTATCCCTATGTAGGTTTTATCTCGATGCATTAAGTACTCGTTTAATCTGCATGCTCTGTTTAGAGCTACTGGTAAAACTCCTGTTACCATTGGGTCTAAGGTGCCTAGATGAGATGTTTTACTTAGACCTAAGGCGTTTTTTACATATTGAGAAACCCAGAAGCTTGTTGGTCCCGATGGCTTATCTATATTTATTATTCCGAATTCTAGTAACTCTTGAATTGTTTTTTGAGATTTCATATTTTTAGTATATTATGGGATGTTTTAAGCCTTAAGGTTCTAATTCATTTGAAGCTATCACAAGGCTATTAAATACCTATTATCTTGGGAAAATATGAATTATATGAAAGGAGGTATTATGAAAAACACAAATATCAAAAAAACTTTGAGTTTGAAAAGGAGTTTTTTGGATGATCAAAGTGTAACTACTAAATCCAAACACTTTGACATAGTATTTACAGTTCTTCTTGCATCTATTCTTTTAGTATCTGCATTTGCTGGCGCACTTGAAGTAGGAGATGTACTTGGTACAAGCACTGCTGTTTCTGGCGCTGCTTCAGTTGCTGGTTCAATAAGCGTTGCTGATGCTTTAGAAACGGAGGTTGAGATTGAAAATGAATTTGAGACTTCAACGAAAAATACTGTTTCAAAAGGACAGGGATGGATAGTAACTGGCGGAAAGGGCGCGTTGCTTGAAATATTGTTTGTAAGCAAAGAAGGAACAACTTCTGATGGTTCTGTTGATAGTGTTTCAAGAGGTTGGCTTAGAGCTGGAAATTTAAAGCTCAAACTTGAGTCAACTGTAAGCACTTCAACAAGCAAGGTTTTTGCGGTAACTGCAGGAGACGGTTCTGTCAGGGGAATATTGGCTCTTACAAAAACATCTCAGGCATATCAGGAAGGATTTGCCGTATGGAACGGAGACCTCAAACTAATATTAAAGAATGGGGAATCTTTTGATTCTAAAGTGACTCTTGCGATAGAAGAAAAACAGTCTTCTGGAAAAGGAGTAAGCAATAGAGGAAGTGGAAATGGTGGAGGAGTTAATTCGGCTACTACCGGAATATTAGAACTTGGAGGCAATAGTTTCACATTAGTTGGAGAATCTAACAAGCCTCAGAAACTTGAATTCAAACTTAAATCTTCTAGTGGAGCTGTTGGAGAATTAAAGCTGGAAAGCGGAGATTTGAAGACATATACTGGAAAAATTGAAATTGAAGGCGGTTCTGACAGCGAGGAGATAAAAGGAAAAGTTTCTGCAACACTAAATCGTGAAGGAAACACTTTATATGGACCTATTAGAGTTGAACTTGATGGCTCATCTGCTACAGATTTAGCAGTTTTAGAAGGAACTATTAAGATAGCTCTTTCTTCTGAGAAAGCTAAAATTAGTAAAGATGATTCAATAGATAGCGATGACTCTGACGATTCTGAGGACTCTAATGATGACTCTAAGAATGAAAAATCAATTTCTAAAGATAAAGGATTCTGGAAGAAATTTAAATCATTTTTCGGGAACTAAATTTTTCTTTTTTTTCTTTTTTATTTTTTATTTAGGAGGGCTTAAAAAGATAAGCTCTGTTTAATTTGTATGTCTAACAAAGCAAAGGGGTCTAAGAATGAACGCGAGTTATTACAGTTGCTTACAGACCATGGATGGAAGGCCGCTCGCGTGGCTGGAAGTGGAATGAATGACAATACTTTTTGTGATTTGATTGCTGGAAAGATTAATTGCAAGCCTTATGCTGTCGAAGCTAAATCTTCTAAGAGCCCTAGGATTTATATTACTAAGCAACAGATTGATGATTTTATGCAATTCTCTTATTTGATGGGTTTAAATCCTGTGATTGCTGTTCGTTTCAATAGGGAGGGTTGGTTATTTTTAGAGCCTAAACAACTTGAAGATTCTGGAGTTAATTGGGTAGTTAATTTGAAGAATGCTAAAGTTGTCGGGAAAAGGTTTAGTCAGTTTTTTGAACCTGTGGTTGATGAAGGGAATGTTATTTGATGTATGTAGACAATGGTCTTGAACCATATTTGTAATGTAAGTCTTCATCAATCATTTCTACTTTTACTTTTGAAGTATGTGAATATATAGACTTATTTCCTAATTTGATAACATTAACAAATTTTTCTTTAATTAATCGATTAACAATCTTTCTTACATCTTTTAAATTTATACATAATATTTCTGAGGTTATCTGGGGAAAAGTTTTAACCTCTGAGCAATCTATTAAAGTTAATACCTTTTTAATTAATAAATCCATTTTTTATTTGAGATTATTCTTACTAATATATTCATAAGCCGAGAATGCTGCTGTGCAACCGTCTGCTACGCCCGTAATTAATTGCTTGAATGGTTTGTCTGTGACGTCTCCGGCTGCGAAAGCGCCTTGGATGTTTGTTTCGCTGGTTTTATGGTCTAGAATTATCTCGCCTTTTTCGTTTGTTTTTATTCCAATGGTTTTTGCCAAGTCTGAAATTATTATATGCCCTATTGCGATGAACACGCCTTGTAGTTCTAACTCTTTATTTCCATTGTAAGGTTTGTCTAAGACTACTCGTTCTACAAACTGCTTGCCTTTAATCTCTGTAATGTTAGTATTATTTATTATTTCTATTTTTTTATTTTTCGTGACTCGGTCATAATTTATTGGTTCAGGCCTTATTTTTTCTCCTCTGTAAATTATGTAAACTTTTTTTGCATGTTCTGCTACGACCATTGCATCTTTTACTGCTGAATCGCTTCCACCTACTACTGCCACGGTTTTATTTTTGTAAAATGGCGCGTCGCATAAGGCGCAGTAAGCTACTCCTTTATTTTCAAATTCTTTTGAACCTGGAACGTCTAATTTTCTCCACTTAGTTCCCGTCGCAAAGAGGATTGTCTTTCCTTTGTACTCGGTTTCGCTTGTTTTTACTACAAAGTCTGATTTGTCTTTTTTTACTTCATCTACTTTTTCTTCTTTTAATGTGACTAAGTCGTAAGATTTTGCATGTTCTATCAGTTTATCTGCTAATTCTGTTCCGGTAAGCCGAATAAAACCTGGGTAGTTCTCTACTACGTTTGTTGTAGTTATGACGCCGCCTAAAGGCATTTCAGAGCCATGAGAATGTCCTAGACATAGAGTTTTTAGACCTAGACGGGCACCGTACATTGCTGCTGCAAGACCTGCTCCGCCTGCGCCTATTATTATGAAATCGAATTCATTATTTTTCATTATGTCTATGATTTGACTAAAAGTTATATAAACTTATCTTTGCTTTGATTGTAATGAAGAAGTCATGGACTATAATAATTGTTATTATAATTTTAATAGGGTTTTTTATATGGTCTGAACGAGAACAGCCACAAATACTGACCGATGGCCCTAAAGTGTGTTTTGGAGAGACTTGTTTTAATGTTGAGATTGTAGATACTCCTGCCGAAAGAGAAATTGGGTTGATGAATCGCGTTGAGCTTGATTCCGATTCTGGAATGCTTTTCGTCTTCGAAAATGAGGGATACTATCCTTTTTGGATGAAGAATACTTTAATTCCTCTTGATATGATTTGGATTGATAAAAATAATTCTATAATTGATATTAGGACTGCTTTGCCTTGTGAAGCCGATCCTTGTGAGGTTATAAGCCCTTCAGGAGATGCTTTGTATGTTCTTGAAATTAATGCTGATATTGCGTCTGAAAAGAGAATTATTACTGGAATGCAGGCAGAGTTTATTAATTTAAACTAAAAATGGATAGAAAACATGCTTTAATTTTATCTTTTTTTATTACTTCTATTATTGCAGGAAACTTCTTATTTTTTACAGATGAAGGAATTGTTCGCGAGAATGTTGAAATTGCTCGTGTTTTAGATGGAGATACTGTCGAGTTATCTGATGGTAGGAAAATACGGCTTCTAAATATAAACACTCCTGAAAAAGGGCTTCCTTACTCGAATTTGGCAAAAGAATTTCTATCTAACTTCACTTTTGTCGGACTTGAGACTAGTGGGCTGGATAAATATGATAGAACTCTAGGCAGGCTGTATAATAATAATGAATATCTTAATTTAGAGATAGTTAGAAATGGAATGGCTCACAGTTATCTTGTTTTAGATGATGAGTCTTCTTTATTTGAGAAGGCGGAGAATTCTGCTCGAAAAAATGGGAAAAATATGTGGGAAAAATCCCCTTTTGCTGAATGTCTTGATGTAGAAATAAATAAATATGATGAGTATGTTGATATTGAAGATTCATGTGATGTAGACTTTACAGGCTGGAATGTCAAAGATGAAAGCACAAAAATGTATAAGTTCAAAAAAGATTTTGATAAATCAATTAGATTACACTCTACGAAGGGAAGGGATACCGAGTCAGACATTTATTGGGGCAGGGACAAAATATGGAATGACGACCATGACGAGATTTTTGTTCGTGATGTTGACGGTTTGCTTGTTTATTATTATTCTTACGGCTGAGGCTTATGCTTTACGCCTGAACGAGATTGAGGCAAATCCTGAAGGTGATGACTCTGGATTTGAGTGGGTTGAGTTGTATTCTGCTGAGAGTGTTAGTCTCGAGGGGTATGTGTTGGACCATAATAGCAGTGGAGGACCTGTAAATTTAAGTGGAAGTTTTCAGGGACTTTTTATTATTACATTTCCAAGTCAGTGGCTTAGAAATACGAATGAAGTTATTTATCTTAAGTTGAATGAAAATGTCATAGATACTGCCGGTCCATTTACAGATAATAAGAAGAATAAAACATATAGTTTTTGCAATACTTGGATTTTTATTGCTGATAGCAGAAATGCTGAGAATGCTTGTTCTAGTTCTTCTGGTTCTGGAGGAACTCAAACGCAGACACAGATACAAAATCAGAGTCGACAAAGCTCAAATACTGAAGAGCGGGAGGAAGAAATTCCTAGAACAACTATTGAACAAAACAACAATCTTGAGGATAATAATCAAAATAACATAATCAATCTTGCTGATGATATTCCTATTCAGAAACCTAAGAAGATATTCTTGAATGGCAAGACTACGGATAAAAATATTGATGTTGAAGTTACTAAAACATATAAGACTCGTGTTGGAGTAATTTATTTCTTTATAGCTTTGTGCGTTTTGTTAGTTGTGTTGATTGCGTCGAGAAAATTATGATTATGCGCATGAACTAAGAATAACTTCTTTTGGAGCACAATTATTAATGTTTACTATTAATGAATTTCCTGCTGATGCTGTATTTTTTGGTTCTAAATAAATTATTCTTTTACCTTCTATATCTTCAAAAGTGCATGATTCACATAAATATTTGCCACATGAAAAATATTCTTGATCCAGTCTGAAACTTGTATCATATATTTTCTCATCTAGGGCAATATTAAAATTTACTTCTACTGTCCCGTCTGCATTTACACATGCACTTCGGACTTCTGAATTTTGAATAAAACAATCAACTGCTGGAGATAGAGTCTTTTCAAAATCTCCTGTAAAATCTTTTACATAACTCCATAGGGTGAATATTGCAGATACACTAAGCAATATAAGAAGAGATATCTGAATTACTGAAGAAAAGCCTTTTTTATTTAAACTCTGCATGCTTTTGCTCCTACTTGTCTTGTATCTATTAATTTAATTAAATCCCCATTATGAGTTACTTCTACTAGAGGATCTTCTATGTCTTTTTTGACATAAAATGTTGTATCCTCTTGATAAGATATTGTCTCTCCAGATAATGTATCCTCTTTGTCCGTATCTTGAGAATCTGTAAATATTGAATCTGGGTAACAGATATCTTCGTTAAAACATATCTCTCCAGTGCCTACCTCCTTTGGAGCGCAACCTTTTTCAAAGATATTTTCTGTTTTGGCAATTAAGTCATTTGAATTTGGTGTTATTTTTATGTTTACTAGTTCATCATTGCATTGTTCTTCTTGACTTTCTATAATGCTTCCCGTAACCGTTACGTCTTGGGGTTTGTTTTTTTCTAGAAGTTTTGTTATTAAGACATTGTTGTATTTCCCATAATTACTTGTGGCTAAAGTTCTCATAACTCCTGCTGATATTGAGCGATAATATGTTGATTCTGAGCATTCTAACTCGCATGAGTCTATTTCTCCTTGGAATTTATCACATGAGGAAACGCAATTCTTTGCGCCTGAAGGTATTTTTGCTCCACCATATTCTTCTGCAAGATTTCCGAATGCGTGGCCGAACTCATGAATTAAGACAGAGTCTTCATGCACTTTGTTTATGCTTAGCACGTTGCCGTAAGCTGAACTGCGTATATTTTTGGGCTCTTCTTTTATTACGGCTATATAATCATGAGGGCATTGTTTTGCTAATTCTTGTATTTCTTTAGTATTACATAAAATAGCAATGCCTTTGTAATCCTTGCACTCTACTTCTTGTTCAATAACGCGAGTGTTGAAGTAATTTCTTTTGCCTTTGTAAGGTTCTGTGCTTAGTAAGACGTCAGTGTAATGCTGCGCATCCTCGACTGAAGAGATAAATAAGACGTCTATTCTGTCTTCGCCGTTATATTCTATGATCTTGCATAAATCTGTAGCTACTGGTTCTTGTGTGCTTGAAATTGACTCTTGCTGAATATTGAGATATCCGAAAATAGCTATTATTGCTATAATAGGTATAGACGTAAAAAGAAAACTCTTTGATTCCATTGTTTAATGAGATTATATTCGCTTAAATAAGTTACTGACCATAATTTCTTCTTCTTTCTTCTTCGGACCATGAGTCTACTTCATCTTTAACTTTTTTAGCATGTTCCCAAAAAGCTCTTCTTTTCGTTTCTGCTTCTTCGTCTCTTAATTTAGTTTCTGATTTAGTTAATACTTTGGGAGGTGTGTTAAAATTATATAGGCATTCGTTACTTGAACGGTTCACATAGAAACTGTCCCCTGCTAAATCTTCAAGAAGATTGCATAACCCTATTTTAGGATCTCCTGTTGGCCTGTAGTGTTCGCAAGTATAGCATGATATTTTAGAACCCATTACTCTTTATTTTAATTGGAGTTTATAATAATTTATGTGTCGGAAGATTTAAAATAGCAGTTATTTTTTACATGATATGACTGCTTTAACTGCTAAATTTATAATTGAGATTCTTGGTAGGCCTGCTGAACATTTGAAAGCTGCTCTTACTGAGTTAGTTGATAAATTAGGCTCTGAAAAGGGTGTTGCTGTTCTTAATAAAGAGATTCATGAACCTAAAAAAGTTGAAAAAACTGAGAATTTATGGACTACATTTGCCGACGTAGAGATGAGATTTGAATCACTACCGTTATTTTTTAATGCCATAATGACTTATTTGCCTGCACATATAGAAGTTTATGAGCCAGATAGTTTCAAGCTTAATACTTTTGAAGTTAATGAATTTGCTAATTTTATTGTTAATAAATTGCATAATTATGATGCTCTTGCTAAAAGAATGATGGGTGAGAGAGACATATTGATTAGTAAATTAGAGTATCTTAGAAATGGTGGAGATATGAAAAAAGTTTTTGAGGTTCCTGAAATTAAAAAAGAAACTCCTAAGATAGAGAGCAAGATTGAAAAGAGAAAGAAAAGCAAGAAGAAAAAATAATTTTATATTTGTTTTCTTAGAGGCGGGCTTATTGGAGAAGGTTTGTTAATTTTTGGAATCTTATTATTTTTGTAGCTTCTGTATATAAAGAATAATATAATTAATATTAAAATTATTGATAAATATGTAATCCAAGAGTTGCTTGATTTTTTCTCTTCTTGACAGACGCCTGTGCAACATGATGAGCCATCTAATGATTGAATTGTCTGTATTGAACATGTTTCTGTGGCAGAACAGAATTTTCCATTTAATTCAGAGCAATAATATTGGTTATTTCCTGAATTATTAGTAGTCTGACTTTCGTTATTTGTAAATGAGATGTTTAAAGTTATATTTGCTAAAATTTTATCATTTCTTGCAACAAAGATACTTTCTAGTATTGGATTATTTGTTCTTTTTAGAGTTAAATTAAATTCTTGTGAATTGCCTGGCTGAATTGAATTTATTATTGAAGGAGTTATGTTAAAAATATTTTGATTAAATGAAAAATATAGATTATCTGCTTTTGTTGAACCGGTATTTGTTATGCTAAATTTATAGTATTTTTGTTGGTTTGTTAAAATGGTTTGTTTAATACTTGAAGGAGATATACTAATTAGAATTTCTTGAGCCTGATTTGACTCTGTCTTAGTTACTTGTATTGGAACTATATACTTGCCAATTGTTGCTGAATATATTCCTTGATTTACTGAAGAGATTTGCATTTGTATATTGTTTACTCCGGGTTGTAAAGTGACTGTTCTTTCATCTGGAAAATTAAGATTTATTGTTGTTGGTAAGTCTAATTTTGAATTTATCGTTAAAACAAAATTCTTGTCTGAAATAATAAATCCAGGACTTATTGAATAGTCACTCATATTCCCCTGTACTTTGAAAGTTTGATTGTAATCTATTTCTTGATTTTGACCGTTAACTGTTGTTGCTAAGTTATTTATAAATAAAGTATAATTATTTTGATTTAATGGCATTTGTGCATAAAGGTAATATTTATCGCCTATTCTTTTGACGTCGTAATCTACTGCTATTGCGACGTGTGCTCTTCTAAATACAATGTCTTGAGATTTTATGGGTTCAAGAATGTTGCCTTGAATTTCGATAATCATTGTTTCTCCAGGCTGATATGTTGGGAGCATTGTTGTGCTTATTGACGAAGCTAATGGAATTATTAGAATTAAGATTAAAAATAATATACGCCTCATTACATTATTGAGGAATTGGTTTATATAAAGATTAGTAAACGTTATTTGCCCATTTCTCTCAGCTTGCGCATGGTTTCTTCCATTTCATTGTCTTTACTAGGGGTAGGCATAGGTCTTCTTACTGGTTGATTTGAAGGATTAATTATTCTTGGTTGTGCTCTTGGATATGGAACAGGGCCTCGGAATGGAGGGAATGGAGGTCTTCCAGGCCCTGGAGGAGGGCTTGTTGATTGGCCTGGGCCTTTAGTGCTTGGTTTGTTTCGTAATTTGAAGAGCATCATTTTAAGTTTATCTTTGAATATTATTCCTACAACTACTAATGCTATTAAGATTATTAACAAAGTTATCCATAAACCCCAGTTTGTGTCGCTTTCTGGTTCGCTACCTGTAGATTTACAACAAACTTTGCCGACGTCATCGCCACTGCAAGTATCTGTAGTTTGTATTTCGCTAGAATCGCATGTAGAATAACATTTTCCACCTGCTTGAGTGCACTGGTCTGCTTGAGGGATTGGGTCGCAAGTTCCTAGACAACATGAACCATCCGAAGAAGAAACTGAAGATCCCGAACAAGATTCAACTGATGAACAAACATTTCCACTTTGTTCTGCGCAAGATTGTTCTATAGGAGATTTTGAACAACAAATACCTGTATTAGGGCAAACATAGTCAGATATTTTGTTTCCCCCTAAGCCATTACAAACTGTTAAAGAGATACAACTATAACCTGCGGATGCACAACTTTGCGATGGGCTAGGTCCTCCGCCACCAGTCGATATTAATCTTGGCCAGCCCGCATAAAGAAGAAATGCTGTGTCTCGAATGTTATTATTATTCCAACAACCTTCTGCAGTTGTTATACTTTCGAAATAAGTTTTTGAGCTGGTTTCTTCTGCTGAATTTGAACCTTGTAATGCAAGTAATGCAAGGGCAGAATCATAATACCTGCTGTAAAGAGTATTTGGAGCTTGCCAATATTTATTTTCTTTTTGTGATTGAACGAGTTGAGAGTATTGATCTTGACCATCTGTTAAAATGAATAAGAAGCTACTTGGTAAAAATCTTTGGTTGGATTCTGAAAGGGCTAAAAGATATGGAAGATAATCACTTATGTCTTTACCTGATTTGTCTAGTGCAATTGTTGCCCATAGAGTTCCTTCGTAATCGCAACCTGTTGTTGTCGTTGAGAAACACTTTGAATTTACACTTTCAGTTGTTGTTCCCAATGCCGATGTTGAATGCGCTACTGGAGAAACAAAAACTGTAGATGAACCTGTTCTTTGATATAATGTAGAGGTTGTAAAATCTTTGTCACATGAAACTGTAAAATTGTTATCTATACAGGTATTGCTTATTCTTAACCAGAAACCTCCTGTAGAAGGAGTTAAACATGAACCTGCATTTCCTGATAAAGTCATGTCTTCACGAATATTTACTGTCTTAGGCTCATTGTTGTAAGTTACTTTACATGAAGAAGATTCGTGGTTATCTATGTCTATTTCTAAGTACCATGTTAAATCCGTTGCTGTTCTTTTATTGCTTAAGAGCCATGTTTCAATCTTCTCTGTGTTTTTGCTGATTCTGTTGTAAGCTAATAATGCTTGTGATGTGTCTTTTATTTGGTTTACAGATTCTTCCCAATGATTTTCGTTTTTTATTTTACCGTCCATAACTGCATTTAGTTTTGAGTTTGAACCTAGCGCTAAAGTTCCGAATATTGCTTCTTGAAGAGAAACAATAGTTGATTCTTTCTCGATTTGATTTTTTAGACATTGATATGCTTTATCTATGACGTTTGCATTTGATTGTGGACTTGTGCTGTTTGTAGCATTTTGTGCAATTGCTAAACTGCTCAATAATAGTACTAGAAAAACCAAAATGCTCTTTTTTAACATAGTCGATTGAAGAGTTATAACTTTATAAAGATTTAGCAGACAAGCAAAGAGTAATGTTTAAAATTGGGCGTTGCTTATATTTATGATGTATTTGCGAAAGAAGGTGTTGTGTATAGCGTTAGTTCTAGGTATAATATTTATGGGCTTGTCTGGAGTAAGGGCTTTATCGACAGATATTGTGCCTAGAACAGGACATTGTTTTACACCCCTTACTGCAGGACCATATTCTGGAGATTATGTGTGCACTAATAACATCACGACGTATGATGGAATAATGGCGAGAATTAAAATAGATTCTACTGGACCTGGATGGATAAATTCTACATGGGCTACTAATATAAGTAATACTTCGGTGATTAGTTCTGCTATTGTTAATACTAGTGTTCAAGTTACTGCTATGGCAAATGTAATTTTACAAACACAAATTTTTAATGCTTCTTCTAGTGGCTGGATTAATGTTTCTGGATGCAATTATACATTTACTAGCAGTAATAATATAGAAAATAAATTATGTGATATTAGCGCTTATGTTTCTAGAGGAATTGATATCAGCTCTTTGATTGTCCGTTCGTTTGCATATCGCACTTCTGGGGGTGGCGCTGAAGAACAATTTGATATGCAAGTTTTGTCTCTAACGTATGATCCTGAATCTCCTCCTGCAGTTTTTTTGAATTCTCCTGTGAATGGCACAGTTTCTTCTACTATGGCCGTTGCATTTAATGCAACATTTACGGATGATAATGCCCTGAGAAATGCTACTCTGTATATATGGAATTCTACTAATTCACTAATTAACATGACGACTAGGACGTTAAATGGAACTCAAAATCAAACTTCTATTACTGTAATGTTGCCTTATGATGGAATATTTTTGTGGAACTACTTGGCAGGCGATAGCGGAGGCAATAATGCATTTAATGCAACTAACTTTACTATTACTCTTGACCAAACGGCTCCTGGAGTTAGCTTTGTAAATCCATTGTCTGCAAATTACAGCACCACAAATATTTTAGTGAATATAAGTGCAAATGGATCTTCTAATATTTGGTTTTTCAATGGCACTACAAATGTAACTTATATTTCTCCTGAATTCTTTAATTTTTCAGAAGGAAGTCATACTCTTATTGCATATGCTAATGATAGTGTCGGAAATTTAAATTCAACACAAGTTATGTTTTCTGTAGATACTATTTTTCCAATAGTAACAGTTTTATCTCCAATTAATGGTTCTACTTTAGGAAATAATCAGAGTATTCCATTTAATTTTTCAGTTATAGAAAATAATCTTTTAAATTGTTGGTACAATTTAGATGGAAGTGCTAATGTTACTGTGCCTGGATGTATTAACACAAGTTTAAACACATCTAATGGCAATCATGTTGTTCGTTTGTATGCTAATGATAGTGCTGGAAATATTGGTTCAAGTAGCACATCATTTTCAGTACAGGTTGGAGCACCAAGCATCTCGCTTATTTCTCCAATTAATACTTATTTGAATTATGGAGAAGGCGTTTCGCTGGTCTACGTTCCTGAGGATATTGATCTTCTTAGTTGCAGTTTGTGGGGAAATTTTAATGGAACATTTAGTATAAACCAGACCTCTTTAACTCCTGTCTCTTCTGTGCAAAATTCGTTTTCTGTTGATTTGAATGATGGAATGTATTCATGGGCAATTTCTTGTAATGATAGTATTGGAAACAATGCAATGAGTGGAAACCAAACATTTTTTGTTGATACTACATTACCTAATGTTTCACTAAGCGCTCCTAGCGGAACTTACGCCAGTCTTTCTAATATTCCAATTACTCTGAGTGTTTCTGATGCTAGCCCCGTTAGGTGCAGATATAATATTACGTTTGCCGCGACTGGAAATGTCGTTGTAGGAGATTCTGAACTTTTAAATTGCGCATCGACTACATTTACTTTAGATACTGAATCAAGTTATTTCTTTAATTTAGCAGTTAATGATTCTGCCGGAAATACTAATATTACTAGGAAGAGTTTTACTGTGTCTATTCCTTCTGGGGGAGGAAATCCTGGGGGAAGTTCTAGTGGAGGAAGTAGTAGCGGAGGAAGTAGTGGTGGAATAATAAGCGGGGTAAATTCTTTTAATTTGAATTTTGGTGTCCTTGACACTTTGAAAATTAATCGTGGAGAGTCTGAAGCTATAGAATTACCTGTGACTAATAAAGGTCTAAGATTTTTGAATAATTGTCATTTCTTTGCAAAGGGAGGGGTTTCCAATTGGATTTCTGGAGAGGATGTTCAGTCGCTAAGTCCCGGACAGACAACAAAATATATATTTAATGTAAATGTTCCTATTGATGCAGAAGTGGGAGATTATTTTGTAACTATTGGAGCTAATTGTGCCGAGACTAATGCTACATTTACTTATGGAATTGAAGTAACTGGAGGGGAATTTGAAGTTACAATATTAAATTCTGAACGCATTGGAACAAAATTAAGAGTTGAGTACGCTATCGAAAATTTTGGAAATAATCCTAAAAATATTATTGTAAATTATAAATTGATTGGAAAAGAAAATAATATAATTGTTGATGGGTCTGTTGAGCCTGTTGAAGTTTTGGCTGGAGAACGTTTTGAAGGAACTGCTGAGTTTGAACTTCCTAAAAATTCAATCGGGGATTATTCTTTAGTCCTTGAAGCTACCGACGGATTGGATAAGGAACAGAAAGAACAGGAAGTTAGATTTACAACTGGAGGAATTTCTGGTTTTGCAATTTCAGACAGCAATTCGAAAGCTCTGAGTTGGGGAGGACTTGTAATTTTATTATCTTTTGGAATATATCTTGTTCTTAAAACTATAAGACATCAACTTGCTTTAAGACGTGCTAATTCTGAGTTGAACAGGCAGTTTATTGCTATTGATTTGAATCATTAAATTATTCGAAATTACCTTTGGATTTTCTTAGTTTTCTCATTACTTCCACTAAAGGATTCTTATCTGAGGGTTTTTGGTCTATTAATTTTAGGTCTTTGTAGAAACTGTCGTTGTTGTAATTTGGAGGAAGTATCTTCTTTTTTTGTTTGAAGTGCCAGTCTAATTGACTCTTGACGTAACCGTCTTTTAGTGGAGGATCGTTCTTTTTATTCCAATCATTTATTTTTTGAGAAATGTAGTCATTAGGATAGTCTAAGGATTTTAAGAAAGTCAGTAGAATAAATAAACCTCTTTTTCTTCCTTCTTGAAGTCCTTTGAGTAATTTTTTTATTGCTTGGGGAAACATTTCTTCGGTAACGCCTGTGAAGTCTGCTATAAATTCTTCTGAAATTCTTTTCTCTGTTTCTTGAGGTTCATTCTGTAATTTCCATTTTAATGCTTCTGTTAATAGATTTGTTGCTTCTGGTTCACTTGGCTCAATATAGAATGGTTTTATATTGACTTTAAGAGGGTCTGCAGATTTAGGAGTGAATGAGATTAATTCTTCCTTATTCAGAACTATACTTGCTAAAGCCGTTTTTTCGTGCAATGAATAAGGCATTCTGAATAAATGCCTTGGAGCAACTAAAACTAAATCTAATGGTGCTATTTCTTCGGTTTTTAGATTTTCTTTGAATTCATTTGCAACCAGATTGCCTCTTGATTCTCTGGATTCTTGAATTTTATTTCTTGTATTTGACTGAATGTCATTATTCAAACTCAATTTTGTTTTACAATTATTGCAAAAAAGATATTCTTCATTCACTTTTCTGATTTCCAAAAATCCCGAACAGCTTTCATCAGTACATCTTAACCTTTTTTTAGTTATTTTGAAATCTGGCCTGCTATAAGGGTTACCACATTTATCACAAGCAAACTCTACAAAATTAGTTTTATTTACAGCCTTACTACAATTAGGACATTGAATAGATAGTAAATCTTCTTCAGATAGATTCATTCTTTCCTTAACTGCTTCAAAATTTATCTCTTGTTCTTTCAGTTTTAGACTAAATTTGGGTTTTATTTTAATCATTAAATATTGAACGATTGCTCTAGGCCATTCAGGGAACATTTTTCTTGTTTCAATTCCGTTGAAATTCTCTGGGAATGCTTTTGCAGGCACGATTAAATGGAAACCTTTACTTCCTGAATATTTTGTGCGATAACTTTTTATTCCATGTTTTTCCAGTTCTTCTATTAAAAGGATTGCTGCGATTTTAGAATAATCTATAAACGGACTATCTATATCAATTAATAAATCCCAAGATTTTCTCATATTTTCTAACTCTTTTGAGCTCATATCTGAGTTTATCTCTAAAGGGTTGTGCCAAATTTCTTCTGATGCGTGGAAAGAAGTTGCTCCTTTATTGACTAAACCCATTATGTCCGAGGTGTATTGCAATGTGTCTGGGCGTTTTCCAAATGATTCGAAGTATCTTGGAACAACTTCGCGATTTTTTGAAAATTCTAGTAAGACTTCTTGAACTTTAGGGTTTGAGTAGTATAACTTAGTTATTGCCCTCACTCTTTTCTCTTTTTCGGAGATTTCTTTTACTTCTTGTGTTTCTTTTTTAGAGTTTTCTTTTTCTGACATGATTATTTTGAACTTACTAGATTTATATGAATTGTTATAATTGATTTTTTCTTATTTTTTATTCTTATTTAAGCACCATAATGCTTAAAAGTAAAGTATCGTCTTAAATAGACCATGAGATTAAAACTTGAAGACCCGCGAATCTTGGCACTCCTTATAGGGATAATTTCTGAGTTAGTTACGGAAGTTCGACTGAAGATTACTAAGGAAGGAATGAATCTGACTGCA
>Ga0209542_10003437_pt1 | contig 33910 bp, 29 predicted proteins | sample RifCSPhighO2_01_FD_184028 | JGI IMG/M metagenome (GOLD analysis project Ga0209542, IMG submission 184028) | Soil microbial communities from Rifle, Colorado - Rifle CSP2_plank highO2_0.1 (SPAdes) (version 2) | ecosystem: Environmental > Terrestrial > Deep subsurface > Rock core/Sediment ... | reverse complement strand
GGAGTAAAAAAGGAGCAGATATTTTTGGGGTTTTGTTGAGTGTTGTGGAAACACTTAAGCTTCAAGGGAAAAATCCCTTGAAAGAAATGCAAAATATAATTCAAGCTTCAGGAACGTAAGTAATTACACAAAAACATAAATCTTATAAATAAGATTATACCTTAATCCTGTATGGACTCCAGAATACTATTCATTGTTTTGGTTATATTAGCTATCATACCTTTTATCTATTTAAAAAAGATATTCTTTCATCTTAAAAATAATTATAAAAATAAATTTAAAAAAATGGGCTTGGATAAAGTCTCTAATTTTTACTTTGAACTTAATCCTATAGCAAGATTTAAATTATGCTTGTTATCATGGAATTCTCTTTTTGGTAGTGATCTAAAACTAGATAAAACATTAGATAGATTTCTTTTTATGTATAGACTCTTCTTCATACTATTTTCGTTATCCCTTATAATTAGTGCTGTAATTCTAATACTATTTAGCTAATAAGTTGAAATGTTTTTATTCTAAAACATGATTAAATTTAATTATTATACAAAATTATTCATAAAGCTAAATTAAAATAACTTTTTTTAATTTATTCATTCTAAACAGCAGTTAATCTGATTTCTTTCTATATCTGTTGCGCATTGCTTGATAAAATTACAATATTTTTGCTCAAATTCCGGTGCGCAATCAACATTAAATTCTTTTTCATACGGTTTAATAAATTTTGACTCCCAAAATTGATATTTATCAATATTTGTTTTTCTTAAAACATCGCAAGAATCTTCTTCTGCAAGCTCTTGTAACCCGCTAAATTTGTGATAAGAGATAATAAGGTCTTCATTATCTATCCCATCGCATTTCAGATTATTTGAATTGCTTACAAAAACCTCTTCATTAGCTGAATTAATGTTATAAGAAAGCGTTCTTTGCTCATTAACCTTTATAATTAAACATGCATTAATCTCTTTAATTGAGGATAATGTTTTTGTTCCACTGTTGAATAAATTTTCCTCTATACCACCTCTTAATAGTTCCTGTAAATTAATAGGGGAATCAGTGCATCTTCCATCATAAATGCAATCTCCTAATTTCATGCATTCTTCTTCATCGCAGATATTTAATGCTCCTTCGCCGCATTTGCTGCATTCGCTTTTAATTTCCCCAATAACAGAAAATTCCCAAATTGCTTTTAACTCATCCTTTTTTGTTTTTATTACTTCATTATTACTGTCCCTTAATTCAGCAACAACCCTGTAAGCTCCCCCCTCTACAATTTTAATATTTTTTAAATTAAAGAGCTCATCTAATTTAATAAAATTTTTTGGAGAAATTGTCCTTTCTAATTGCTCATTTAAGTCGTCAATAACTACCTGATAATCCCTCCATTCTCCATTGTCTTCTTTTTCTATTTTAATTAATAAATAACCATTAATAACATTATTTCCTAAATTGTTAAGTATAGATTGAGGAAGAATACCGAAATTAATATAATACTCATTATTTTTTAGATTAACATCATTCTCTAGAACCACTTTCCATAACATACGTAATAAACCAGTTTCTCTTGGTATATAGCCCAATTCAATTTGTTTTTCATTATGAGGCAAAATCTCTATTTTTTTTTTTTCAAAGATTAATCCTTCATTGCCTTCATTATCTATCTTATATGCGCTAAAATCAGCTCCTGCTGCAATTTGATTTCCTTCATTATAAATAACTAACTTAAAATTGTTTAGTTGGTTTACTATATAATTTCCATATTCACCTGTAAAAACCAAGCTTAGATCTGGCCCTGATTTTTTTAAATTAAAACGAACAGCAACTAAATTATTTGGATTAACATTTTTATCCGCCTTTATGACCATTATTAAATCATGATAGCCTAAAATACCAGAATCGTAAGTTATCTCTTTTTTTATAGCTTTATCAACATCAATCTCTCCAAAGTCTGCATTAATTATTTTATTGATAACCCCCATCTCTATGAGAACTCCTTCATCTCTTACTTCCTCTAACACTATTAAAAAACCATCTATAGCATCAATCTTTCCTTCATCTAGATAAGCTTCCCCTTTATTTTCAATTGAAATATTAATCTTCTCTCCTTTAGATGCAGTCACTTCATATTCGCTGTTGTTTATCCAAATTTTATTTTTTTTATTATATTCTATATAATACCCATTGATATCCAATGTATCATAAATAACAGCATGAACATTTGTTGCTTTTTCTACCCCCATATTATAAATGTCTATGTTTGCTCTCACATTTTCATATTGGTAAAATTCCATATCTACATTTCCTATTAAGAAAGGTCCGCGTTCTATTACAAAAGTATATCTCATAATAAAATTATCTTCTAAATTAACATCGTATGTTTCCAAAGAGAAATACAATATGTGCTCATTTTTAACATCAGGAGTCCATTTGATATTAAATTCATAGGATTCATCTTTGTCTATATCACTAATATTATATTTTTGTTTTGTTCCTTTTCCAATAAACAAAGATGCCCAATCTGCAGAGATGTATCTTAATACTATGTAAAGATTATCTGTTTCAACAGCCTGATTCTCATAAAGAATAAATTCCTGTGAATCAAAAAAAACTTTTGTTTTTTTATCATCTATTCTGCTAATTTTTACATTATGCTCTTTATTATCAAATTCTATAATCTCTTCTTCATCTAACTTAAACCAATATCCTTCAGATTCTTTAATATCATAAAAATACAATGTAATGTTTTCTGCTTTTTCTGTTCCATAGTTATACATTGATATAGGAAGATCGACTTCCTCATTTAAAGTTGCTGTTAAGTCCCGGAAACCCGCATATATCCTCAAATCAGGGCCTTCTGGTATAAAATAAATATCAAAATACTCTATGTTATTTTCATTGTTCATATCATTGCTGCTGTTAACCTCTAATACATACCTAATGTGGTCTGGTGTGTCACGGGCATCAATATTTAAGTTTATTTCTCTTGTTTCTCCAGCAGGAACCTCTCCTAAATAAAGACCATCTTTGTAAGTTAATATCTCCCCTTCTTCATATAATGATGATTCATATAGCGAAATAGTTGCATTTTTTGCGTCTTCTATACCTTGATTCTTTATTATTATGTTTACCGCTGAATATATATTAAGAAAAATTCTATCAATATAATTTAGTTCATCGATATATAAATCAGAGCCAGATTCAAATTCTTCTATACTATACTCTTTTGTTGTATAAGCCTCTTCTCTTTCATCTACTATATTATTATTTCCGTCTCTTAACTCAAGATTTTTTATTTTATATGGTCCATTCAAACCAAACTTTCTTATATTCAAAGCATCAAATATAAACTTGATATTACGATAACCTTCTTTGAGTTCTATGGATCCACAACTTCTTTCTATTTCAGCTCCAAATAAAGAAATTAAATCTGCACATGCTACATAATACCCCTCTTTTAGAACTTCTACTACTCCCTCAACTATTAATTTATCATATTTTCCATCTTCATCTCCATCAATTCCATAATCATAATAACTATCTGTTAAATAAGCTCCGCTAATAATAATCTTTTTAGAAATATAATTATTAAATTTTACATTTTCTCCGTTAACTTCATCAATTTTTATTGCCATTATTTTATCTGATTCGCTTTCTGCTTTCCATGAAAAAGAAATATTGATTTCTTCATTAACATCAATTGAATTAATTATTTTATTTTCTATTTCCTGGTCGTCAATTAATAAACTAACCTTAATATTCTCTTCTTTATTTAATCCAATATTTTTTATTTTTACATTTGCTGTTATATCCTGATTAAAAATAATTCTATCAGGAATATCTAAATTATATATTGCCAAGTCATGCTGCTGCACTCCTGAATTTAATTTAGACCAGATTAAGGAATTATAAAATAGTTGTTTGTCATATTCATTTGCAAAATCTTCTTCGATAATATGCGTGAAGTACATTGATGCTCCATTTTTTGGCCTGTATGCAGTAACAAATGCTTTTTTATCCCTTGATTCAGCAACCAATGCAACAGGAACTTCATTATCAACTTCAAGTCCGCTTATTGTATCTCTAATTCCGCTAGAAAATTCATTTGGCAACTTATTTGTTAATATCTTATCATTAGTTAACAAATAAAAATAATTATCATATGCTTCAGCCCAAGTTCCTGCTTTTTCCTTTAAGCCAAATAATGATGCTAGCTTTATATTGTTTGGAACGTCTGTATTTAGTGTTCCGCTTGTTCCTATCAAACCATGGCCTTCTTCTGTATACTCTTTTATCCCATTAATCTCTAAATCATTATATTCATGATACATTTCTCTAAAACCATTAGCCCATGCATTAGAAATAACAATAACATCTGCATTTTTAGCTATTAAATCATCATAAGTTACATCTTCTTTATTTAATGTTTGATAATCAATGTTAACAATATAATTTCCGTAATTAAACCAGTTTTTATTTAATTCATCAAAAATAGTATATTGGCTGTAATCTGTTCCCCAAGACCTAATAACTGCAACATCTACGCTTCCTTCAACTTTAACAACTCTTACATTTTTTGTTAACTGATTATTTTCTGTTGTCAGCTCATTTTCAATTTTGTCCAAAACAATTTTAACTTTATAATCCCCTTCTTTTACAGGCTGCCAGTTAAATATAGTTTCCTGGCTGCTCTGACTGTTAACAAAAACATTTCTGTTTTCTTTTTCCTCATTATTGACAAAGAAATGGGTATTAATATTCTGGGCATTTAATCCATTATTTTCTATTATTGCTTTTACAGCAGCATTGCTGTTTACCTCAACCCAGTTGTTTATATTTATTTTATTAACTGAAATCTCATTTCCAGGGGGGTTAACCTTAATTATGGCTTTTAATACATTAACAACACCATATCCATATGTGTTATCAGGGCCATTTTCTCCTAAATCAATTGATGTTTGATGCAAAATCTCCTTTACTTCTAAAGGGCTTAAATTAGGATTTGCCTGCAATATTAAGGCAGCAACGCCAGAAACATGAGGAGTTGCCATTGAAGTTCCTGAAATTGCAATATGCTTTTCAACTTCTGGATTGCATTCCTCTCCCTCTAACCATTCATCATATTGCGCAGCGCAAATACCGACTCCAGGCGCAACAACATCTGGCTTTAATCTATTGTCTTGTGTAGGGCCTCTTGAGGAGAATTCAGCAATCTCTAAATTTTTATCAACAGCTCCAACAGTTATAACTTTGTTAGCAGAAGCAGGTATGCCAACTGTATTTGAGTAAGGTCCTTCATTGCCTGCTGCAACAACCAATACAACTCCATAATCCACAAGCAGGTCAGCTGCTATTTCGCTTGGAGAAGTTCCGTCGCTATTAATTCTTGCTCCAAGGCTCATTGAAGCTACTCTAATATTATATTTATTTTTATTCTGGGCAACCCATTCCATTCCTGCAATAACACCTGAAAAAGAGCCATAGCCCCCTTCATCCAACACCTTAACCCCTACTAAATTTGCTTTCGGAGCAACACCAATATAGCCTGTTCCTCCTCCTGTTCCAGCTGCCGTATCAGCAACATGTGTTCCATGGCCAGCATCATCATAAGCTTTAGTTCTAAAATTAATAAAATCCTTGAATCCAATAATCTTAGGATCATTTGTTTCTGGATCATCGTCTAAATCATCTAGGCTTGGATGTGTTACATCAATGCCAGTGTCAATTATCGCAATTGTAATGTCTTCTCCTTTAAGACCAATATCCTGGACAATATTTGCCTTAATCAAAGGAACACTGTCAATTAAAGAAGCCTTAACAGGCTGATTTTTATAAACGTTTTTTACATAATTAAGCTTTTTGATTTCTTCTGCCTGCTCTTTAGTTATGTCTAGGGCAATGCCATTAAATATATCCTTATATTCGTTATTTACAACAATAGCTTCATTGCTTTTTACAGCATTTCCTGTGATTTTATTCAATGGCTTTCCTAATAATGATGCAACCTCTCTTTCAAACATATTATGAATATCTTCAATTTTTCTTGTGTGCTCACCTAATTTATCATCAATATTCTCTTCTGTCACAGCAGTTATTTGTTTTAAATATTTCAAAGGATTATAGTCGCTCATTCCAGCTAAAGCAGCAGCATCTTTTTGCTTTTGGTTTTCTAATTCAATTTCTTTCTTAATTATTGGTTCGTCTTTAAATTCCACTATGTAACCCAAAGCCCCTACTTCTTCTGCTTCTGTTGGAATATCTTCTTTATGGGAAAATCTATATTTTATTTTTTTTGCTCCAGGCCCTGAAAAAGTTAAAGGATCTGTAATTTCTATATTTTCACCAGTATTATAAGAGTATCTTGTTGTAGCAATACTGATATAAGCCTCTTTTTCTTCCCCTTTAAGCAGACTTAGCAATCCCAGCAAATCAAATACATCTATTTTTTCATCGCTCTTTATATCAGCACATTTATTTTCGTTTTCACTATATAATGCCTTATCATTCAAAGCTTTAAGCAGTTTCAATAAATCAAATATATCTATTTTATTATCATTATTTAGATCTCCTTTATTGCCACAGGTAATTCCTTCTTCATCAATATAAGGCTCTACTTGCAGTGACTGCGATTTTAGCACATTGCCTGTTATTCTATTATTTTCTTCTCCGCATCTGTTTATTTCTCCAGATTGGATTAAACTTAGTAACTTAGTTAAATCTAATGTATTTACAATATTATCATTGTTTAGATCAATGCAACAGCAACAAACTCTTCCAGTTAAGCCATTCTGCAATATTTTAAACATTTCTAATAAGTCATAAACATCTACGTTATTATCACTATTTGCATTCCCTTTGATTCCGCTAATACATTGTGTTTCCTCAACACTATAAGGAATTTCAACACTATTAATCCATAATTTTCCAGGCTCTAAGTTTGAAGCATAGGCAGAACTAGCTAATAAAACCAATACAAAAATTAATATCACGTTTTTTTTATTCAATTTTTATCTTCCTTTTTCTTTCTTTTCTTTTTCTTTTAATTATATAAATTTTATTACAGCAGCACAAATCCTAAATAAATAAATAATATGTATAACAAGATTAAAACAGCTCCTTCTTTTTTGTTTAGATTCATATGGTCAAACAGCATCAACAAGGCAATTAAAGTTGCGATTATCCAAAATGGAAAATAAAATAATAAGGCTGTCTTGCTTACAATAAATCCTGAGATAGCTGCTCCAGAGCCAAAAGCAAACAAAGGATTGGTTATGCTGCTTCCTAATATGTTTCCTAAGCTTAGATGATGAGACTGCCTTATTGCAGCTTTGATAGAAACGCTTAATTCAGGCAAAGAAGTTCCAACTCCAATAAATAGCCCAATAAATGCTTCTAAAATATTTAATTTTCTTGCTAGAATAACCCCGTTTTCAATAGCAAATTTTGCGCCAAATATAACCATTGCCAATCCTATAATAATAATTAATATATCTAATAAAGGATTTTCTTTTCTTATTTTAACTTTATTCATAACTTTTTCTGTTCTTAATAAATGAATCAGATAAGCCATATATATTGCTATAAGAATAATTCCTTCTATTTTTGAAACGCTTCCATCTAAAGAAAACAGGTACATTATTATTATTGAAGCTATAATCATCGAGCCGTCTCTAAATAAACTCTTATGGGTTGTGTGCAAAACAGCAAACATTGTAACTACGCCAAGAAGCAGGGTTACCTGCATTAATGTTCCTCCGATAATATTTCCAACAATCAATCCTGAGCTTTCTATTCCTCTTAAATTATTTATGGCAGCCATGATGCTGTTAGATATCTCTGGCAAAGAAGTTCCAATGGAAGTTATAGTTAATCCAATAATTAATTCAGATATTCCTATCTTCCTGGCTATTCTTTGAGCAGCTCCAACTACTATATCTGAGCCAAACCATAATCCTAATACTCCTATTATTATTAAGATTATTTCATTATAAATGCGTTATCACCTCAAACAAGATAAAAGCTATATAAATCATTAAAGCAATAATTCCATGCTGCCAGTTGACCTCTTCTTTTCTTATTAGATAAATAACAAAAAATAATCCAAAGAGCATAAACAATGAAGCTGCAATAAATTCAAACCTGTCTAATGCAATTGGCTTAATTAAGGAAGATATTCCCAATACTAAAGACAGGTTTGTGACAACAGCTCCCAATATATCCCCAAAGCCAATATTGGTTCGTCCCTTTAATATAGCTTTAATGCCAACTGTCAATTCAGGAGTTGTAGTGCAGATAGCAACAAATATTAATCCAAAGAGGAATATTGGAATGTTTAAAATATCAGATATCATGACAGAAGAGAAAACAAGCCAGCGAACGCTTAATAATAAGGCAATCAATGCTATAATAAAAATCACCATATCCAGGATAATGCTTCTTAATTCAACCTGCTTCTTTACATGGCCTATTTCACCTTCTTTTCTTATTAATAAATAAATATAAGCCAGGTAAGCAATCAATAATATCTTTCCATCGATTCTTGATAAAATTCCGTCTAGGCTGAGGATAATTGGCAATAAAACCATAATGACAAGGCTTGGAATTGTCTTTTTGATTATTTCTCCTTTTACATATATTTTTCTAGCGATTATTGCCATTAATCCAAGAACTAAAGTAAGGTCAATAATATTTCCTCCAATTATATCTCCTAAAACTAATTCACCTCTATTAATCCAGGAAGAGGTTATGCCTGTTGTCAATTCTGGAAATGATGTGCCTATTGATATAACCAAAAATCCAATGATATAATCAGAAATCCCTGTTTTTCTGGCGTAATGAGCTATGGCTGTTATTGCGTAGCTGGCGCTTTTTAGGATAACCAATAAGGATAATAATGCTATTATTATAAAGTATATTAGTGTTGTTTCCATCTTACCTCTTTTTTAACTTTATTTTATTTTTTTCTTCCTCTTTTTAAGTTTTTTTAAATTATAATAAAAAATAAAAATAATGATTAATAAAACTATTAAAAATAGATACAATTCTTTTTTGAAAGTAATTCCTTTTATAGTTTTTGGTCTTGTAAAATGGCTAACATCTATGCTTAACTTCAAATTATTATCTTTATCATAAATATTGATTAGTTTTGCATTTTCAAAATATGGAATTATTAACTCAATTAATGTCTCATCTAAAACTTTGTATCCAGACTCGGTTTCATTAGGAATATAAATCTGTCTTCCTTTTTCATCAAACCATTCTCTTTTTGGAGCTCCAAAAATTTCTAAAGAAAAATCAAATCTCTGAGAATATAACGCATTATTTTCAAAAGAAATAATATCAACCCTATAATCTCCTTCCTGTTCGCTTAAAGGAGTAAAATAACCGTTCTTGACATATAAACTTTCTTTTGTAATGTTTCCTTTATTATATTCCAAAGTTAATTGAAAAACTTTTTGGCTTTCTGCATATACTAATCCAGCTAATAATAAAGCTCCTACAATTAATAATAAATATTTCAATTTCATTTTAAGTCATACTGAATTTTTCAGTACAATAACCTCCTACTTTTCCTGTATCTGCCTTGATTTGCTCGCAGATAAGCTTTTCATTGAATAAACCATAATTTTTAGCAGTGTACGGACTTCTCATTATTGAGTTATATGTTGAACGCTGCTTGTTAAATTGATACCCGCAACCAGAATAGCAGTATATTTCATTTGCATAATCATTATCAAAATTACTCCAGTCTAAATTTGGATCTTCAGATCTAATAAAATCATCAGAATTAGGGTCATAAGCTTCATAATTATTATTCTTAACACAATCTATTATCCCCTCTTGTCCGCAACCATCTCCAATCATGTCTTTCCATTGGGCTGTCCCAAGACATGCCTGCTGTCGTACATTTACTCCTGGGGTTTTCCATACCCAATTAACGCAATTTTTTTCATCCTTATTACGATTATTATTTTCAAGATATTCATCACCTAATGAAGCATATGTATGCCCAAATTCATGTATTGCAGTTATAACTGCCTTCTGGAGAGAAGGATAATCAGATGTGCCTCTACTATCTTCATCGATCTCATTCCATATAATTGCAAAGTTTCTTTCAGCCTGAAAAGAGACATAATGGCGGTAATTAACCAGTATGCATCCATCAACTCTTCCCTTGCGATTTTTATCTAATACTAAATATTCCTGCCTGAAAGCATCATTGTTAAAATCCACTTCATTTATTTTTTTATCTTCATTTATATCATAATATTTATCCCATGGATCAATCCTTCCATCTTGATTCAGGTCAGCATCAGAACAGTAATCATGCAGAAAATCATCATCAAGAATATCCAAAGGAACACCATAATCATAAAAATAGTCTTTGGAGGAGACTGCAGTGACTTTCCTATACCTAGCCCATGACCTAAACTCATCATTAACCAGCCCTATAACTACTTTATTATTGAATGCGCAATACCCTCCATAATTCCCTATTCTTCCAGCACATCTATCTGTATCTCCTGAATTAGCATCACAATCTCCAGGTATTTGCCCAATCTCATCCACATACCAAAAATTGAACCTATTTCTATTTGATTTGAACGGTTCTTTTTTGAAAATGCCTTCTAATACAACATTAGAATCAATATCCGCAGCCCTTCTGGCAAATTCTACAAAATTCCTCTTATTAGGATAACCTAATCCAACAAAAACAATGTTAAACCTATTGTCATTTAAATTGTTATATCCGGGATAAACCTCTCTGCATAAAGAAGTTTCTTCTATATTAAAAGAGCCAAGCAATTCTTTTTTTTCATTTCCTTTTCTGTCTTTTACACTAACATAGATCTTATATGATCCGGACAGGTAGCTTGTATCAACAGAAGCAATATACTTTGTATTAACAGCTGCAAGTTGGGTTCCAGAAGGAGGCTCATATCTATCAGGATAAATTGTTATAGAATATCCTAAATTAAGATTAACATCCTCAACTCCAGAGATATCATCTACAGCTAAATTAATCTCAAATGCAGTATCTGGCTCAACAGTTTGTGGTATTTCATTTAATAATTTGACAGTTGGCGGTTCTTCATCAGCTTCTTCTGGAGTTACACAATCTTGCCTTTTTTCATACCAAACCTTATCTTTTGGACAGCAATGATTGTATTCATCAAACCATTTACATAAATCGCATCTATTGCAGTCTCGCATAATATTATAAACTATACAATGACTGGGATTTGTAGATTCGCATTTTGGATAAGAAATCTCAATCTCTTCTGGTTGCCAAGAGTAATCCTTTATCTCTGGAACTCCATTTCCATTTAAATCAGCCCAACCCATTTCTCCTCTGCACACCTGTAAATTATTTTGTTCTTTTGAATAGCCAAAAACATCATCATTCCATTGCAAAGAACCGCCTAAAATTCCATATAAATCCCTGCAACCAAAATTATGCAACATTTCATGTGCCATAACTGCCCATCTTTCATTATAGAAACTAATTGGCCACATACTTGTAATAGGCCTTCCTGAAAGACCCCCATATTCTGCGTTTACACCTGTAAGACCAATTAAAATTATTTGATTATATTCATCCTGATTAATACCGCATTTTTTAGATATAGCATTCAAGATATCATTATGATCAGCACCATCATTCAAATTTAATTCATTAGTATTAAAATCAGCATAAACATCCCATTTAAAATTAATAAAATTACTATTTTCATTTAAGTACTTAGCAGCCATTGAATCAAAATAATTTTCAATGCCATTGATCATCTCTAAAGCCGGAGTTTTATCACTCTGACAAGCATCAGAGTCTGTACTTTTCGTATTATCTAAATTTATTAATAATATTTTTTTATTTCCGATAGCAGAGTCTCTTACACCCAATATAGGACCCATTCTATCTATACAGATCCCATCTATACATTTTCCAGTGTTACAATCTGAATCAGAGCAACACTCAAAAGAAGGATAAAATACACCATTACAACATTTTGAATTATAGTATTGTCTAAACTTACCTTCTTGACCTTCAAAATCAGTATAAGTTGCTGGAAATACCTCGTTACCGCAAATAATATTATTATCCTTGCCTTGCAAAGGAGCAACATAATTTTTTAATTCAAATTTATTAACATCTTTTATATTCAAATCAAAAAAAGAATAGGCTATTGGATCTGGAAAAAAATTCGGTTTTACAGCCTTAAATCTCGCATTAAATTCTTTTGTTTCATCCGCTGATAGAATTAAACTAATCTCTTTTTGCCCTGTTGGAAAATCATGATTAATAAGTTCGTAAACATCATTGGACACTATAGAATAAATATACTGAAAATTTATATTACTATTTTTTTTATTTTTTATAAATAATTTAAAATCAAATTCATCTCCCTGATTTACCCTTAATGGATATTCAAACCAAACTTTAATATTATTATCCTCATAGGGCTGTTCCATTTGAATCGGACTACTTCCATAATAACATAGAGAATTAATTATTTTTCCAGGGCATTGGTAAACCTTTTCTTCTCCTTCAACACTATATGGAATCTCAACATCATTAATTGTTAATCTTCCTGGCTCTAATTCAGCATAAGCAGAGCTAATCAAAATCAATGCAATAATCCAAATAAATTTCTTTAACTCCATTTTCTTGCTAATTTTAATATCTCTCCAAACCAAAGCACAATTGAGGAAATTCCAATAATATATATCCAGTGAACAGCTATTAAAGGAACTGTTTTAAAGTAAACATTTAAAGGAGTATAGATTACAGCTAACTGAAGCAGGACAGAGCTTATTATAGCAAGCCATAGCCATTTATTATTGAATAGCCGTATGAATGCGCTGTGCCTTACTCTAACATTCAAAACATGAAACAACTGGAATATTATTAATGTTGCAAAGGCAATTGTTCTTGCATACCCTTCATTTGGCAGGAATTTGTTAAAGAGAAATAATGTTCCAATCATCATAATCATTCCGACAAAAAACATTCTTACTGCTATATTTTTTGAAATTATTTTCTCTTCTTTTTTTCTAGGCGCTCTTTCCATTATACCTTTTTCAACAGGATCCACAGATAAGGCTAAAGCTGGAAAGCCATCTGTCAATAAATTAATCCATAATATTTGGATAGCAATTAAAGGCAATGGCAAATTAATCATTATTGCAATAAAAATAGTTAATATTTCTCCAAGATTAGTGCTTAAAAGATATTCAACAAATTTCTTTATATTATCATAAATTCCTCTTCCTTCTTCAACAGCATTAACAATTGATGCAAAATTATCATCTAACAACAGCATATCAGAGCTTTCTTTTGCCACTTCTGTTCCTGCAATGCTCATTCCTATTCCAATATCTGCTTTCTTTAAGGCAGGAGCATCATTAACTCCATCCCCTGTCATTGCAACAACATATCCTTTTCTCTTTAAAGATTCCAGAATTTTGACTTTATGCTCTGGATTAACCCTTGCGTAAATATTAACATCATCAATAATATTATCTAAATTAATTTCATCTAACTCCTGTCCTGTTATTGCGCTTCCTTTTATCCCTATTCTGTTTGCAATTGCGACTGCTGTGTTTTTATGGTCGCCAGTTATCATTATAACCCTTATTCCCGCTCTTTTGCATTTTTTTATAGATTCTATAACTTCATCTCTTGGAGGATCAATCATTCCCTGCAATCCAGCAAAGATGAAATTCTTCTCTTCTTTATCTTTAACTTCTTTATATGCAAATCCAAGAACTCTTAAAGCATTATCAGAAAACTGCTCATTTATCTTTAATATGTTTTTTTTATTTTTTTCATCTAACCTATCAACTTTTCCGTTAATGTTTATCCTGCCGCATAAATTTAATATTATATCAGGAGCTCCTTTCATAAAAGCAACTTTCTTATTATTAATTAGATGTATAGTAGTCATCCTCTTTCTTTCGCTGGAAAAAGGTATTTCATCTATTCTGGCTATATTATCTTTCAAATCTTTATCCAGGCCTGATTTTTGCGCAGAAACAATTAATGCAGCTTCTGTTGGATCTCCAACAACTTCATTATCTTCTAATTCAGAATTATTGCATAACAAACCTATTTTAGTTAATAATTGAACTTCTTTTTTATCTATCTTTTTATTATTAAACAAGAAATCTCCTTCTGCCTTATAGCCAACTCCTTTAACATGTATGATTTTATTATTTACAAAGATTTCCTTGACTGTCATCTCATTTTTTGTCAATGTTCCTGTTTTATCTGTGCAGATGATATTAGTGCTTCCTAAAGTTTCTACAGAAGGAAGCCTTCTTATTAATGCATTTTTCTTTACCATTCTCTGTACTCCTAAAGCTAAACAAATAGTAACAACAGCCGGCAGTCCTTCTGGAACAGCTGCAACAGCCAATGCTACTGCAATTAACAGCATCTCAGGAATATTTCCATTTCTTAATATGCCCGCTATAAAAACAATAATCGCAATCAAGATAACTAAACTTGCAACTTTTTTTCCAAGGTGCTGGAGATTTTTCTGGAGAGGAGTTTCTTTTCCATCTTCCTGGATCATCTCTGCTATTTTTCCGATTTCTGTATTCATTCCTGTTCCAATAACAATGGCTTCTCCTTTTCCTTTGCTTGCATTTGTTCCTGAAAAAAGCATATTTTTCTGGTCAGCAATAATCAACTTTTCTGTTAATCTGTTAGCAGTTTTGATAACAGGAGTTGACTCACCGGTTAAAGAAGCTTCTTGTGTTTCCAATTCATAAGTTTTGATTAATCTTGCGTCTGCTGCTATTTTGTCTCCTGCTTCTACAACTAAGATATCCCCCGGAACAAGTTCTTTTGCATCAATTAACTCTAATTTATTATTTCTTCTTACCTTAACTTTTAAAGTAACTAATCTTTTTAAGGCTTCTATTGCTTTTTCAGCTTTGTATTCCTGAATAAAGCCCAGGATTGCATTAATAATTAAAATAGCAGCAATTACAATAGCGTCTGTATATTCTTTTGCAGCTAAAGAAATAATAACTGCTGCAAATAAAATATAAATTATAAAGCTTTTAAACTGCCTTAGGAATATCTTTAAGGCATTAATTTTTTTTTTTTTTTTTAATTCATTTAACCCATATTTCTGCAGCCTTCTTTTGGCGCTCTCATTAGTTAATCCTGATTCAGAAGAATTAAACTCTTCTATTGCCTCTTTTACTGATTTGTTATAGTAGTCCATTTGCTTCTTCTTCTTCTTCTTTTTTTTTAGTAAACATTTACATTTTCTATATTTTTTATACAATCCTTATGAGCCTTATTTTCTTCCCATTGGCATTTATCGTTAATACATCTACAATCTGTTAATCTTAAACAATCATATTCAGGAAGATATTCGCATGTTGTTACTATATCTTTTACTTTTTCTTTTTCTCCGCAGATTTGCCCTGAGCAGCCACCTGTCGCGCAATCTGAATCATAAGCGCATTCTGTATCTTTTATATCTATTATATCTACTGGTTTTTCTTTGATTTGCTCTTCACAACTAATTAAAAATAATACCAAAACTAAAAATAAAATTATTTTTCTCACTTTAATTATCACCTTCAACTTTAAAATCGTAGTTTGCTTCGTAAACATTTCCTTCTGTTTCAAAAACAGCAATAATTTTATAATTTCCAGCTTCATTAATCGAATATTCTAACGGGTTGAATATTGTATCCAAGCCTAGTTTCTCTCCTGGATTTATTGTTAATTCATTACTTTGATAAATCTGTTTTCTTACATTATTTGAATCTTCAATATAGAATGTTAATGTGCCTTTTATATCACTTTTTCCATTGTTCTTAATCTTAGATTGAGGTCTTAAATCTTTTTTGCAACCATAACAGCCAGTATGCTGAGGGTCGTGCTGGAACATCGGCCAATCTATTAAATCCTTATTATACTCATCCGCATTAAATGCATACATTTTATCTGCAAATAATACTTCTCCCCCAACAATATCCAACTTTCCGTCATTTTCCAAATCATCTAAAATTGGAGAAGAAAGTAGGAAGCTATCTGTAGGCAATGGAAATCCATAAATGGGATTTAAGTTATGGTCATATGCAAATATTCCATTATACCCTCTCCCAAAAACAATATCCTGATAACCGTCATTGTTTACATCCCCAATTACCAAAGGGGTTGTCATAAAATAAGGAATAAATAAACTCTTTTTCTTTATTAATTCTCCTCGATTAGAAAAAACATATATAAATCCACGTGAATCAGATACAATTATTTCTATATCTCCATCTTTATTTACATCTCCTACAACTATTTGTTCTATAAAAGATTTAATAGGCCAATTATTTGTTACATCTCCATTGGGATCAATAATAAAGATATCAGTTCCGTTATGGGTAATAATATCTTTATTTAAATCATTATCAACATCCGCAATAATTAATTGCCCATAATGTTTAGGATTCTCAGCAGAAATTTTTTTTGGAAACCCTTCTATCCAATATCCAAAAGAATCCCATATATATAACTTAAATTCCCAAGGGTCAACAAATATAATTTGTCTTTCATTATTAATATCAGCTACGGCAAGGGTATATAATGCATATAATGCATTATAATTATCTCCAACAACAGAAGTTATCTTCCAATAATTTTCAATACCGCCTTCATCATTTAATACAAAAAACGAGTAACCTGAGCTAGTAGGATAAGCGATGATTATTTCATATCTTTTATCATAGTTTAAATCTGCCAATACTGTGAGAATTCGACCTCCCATTACAGAATCTAATGGCAATTCTACTGGCCAACCATCTAATAGATTACCTCTATAATCCCAAGCATATACTTTTTTTCCATTTACTAAAATAATTTCATTATAACCCTCCCCTTTAATATCTCCTGTAGATGGATCACTAATTAACATTGTTCCATCATTTTCAAGGATTATTGGCCAACCATCAGCTAATTTGCCATCAGAATCAATCACAAAAATTTGTCTCTTAAAAGAAGCATCTACATACATCACAGCAATTATTTCTTTATCTCCATCATTATTTATGTCATCACTAATTGAATTGGGCCAAAAACTAATAACTCCAGAAATTTCAGGTTTAAATGGCCATCTATCTTTGTTTAACTTTCTGTCGTATAAAATTATTCTATCCTCGCTTTGGACACTCTCTTTGTTTTCCACAACTAATCTTATTGTAAATACCTTGTCATTTTCAAAAGAAGGGTCAAATTGGTATAGAACAGAATTATCAACTTGACTATAAGATTCAGTAAGCATTATCCATTCTTGCGGGTCTATGCCTTTACCGTAATATAGATTATATTTGACAAAATCATCTCCAATAGCAGTTCCTATTATCTCTAGATTGTCATCATACCAAATCTCTTTTTGATAAAGCTCAGCTATTGGCGGCTTAGCTGACTTTAAAGCTTCCATAATATCAATTCTTCCATACCCTTGTTTAGAAATTGGTTCACCAAGATCGATAGCAGTGCTCTTTAAAGCCCCTTTTATTTCTTCAGGCTTCCAATCCGGATGGGCTTGTTTAATCAAAGCTACAGCACCAGCAACATGCGGTGTTGCCATTGAAGTTCCTGAAATTGCAACGTGCTCATCATCATTATTGCAATTTCCAGTTCCCTTTTTTGCGAATGCATTACCCCACTGGGCTGCGCAAATAACTGCTCCTGGCGCAACAATATCTGGTTTTACAATTCCGCCGCCAGGCCAAACAACAGGACCAACTGAACTAAAATCAGTTATCTGATCAGCTCTTGGATTAAGGTCTCCCCAATATTGTCCTTCATAATCTTTTTTATAGCTTGCGCCAACGGTTATAGCCTTTCTTGCTGTTCCAGGGCTTCCAATTGAATAATCTACTGGTCCGTTATTACCTGCTGCAATTACAGCAACAACTCCATTTTTAACTGCGGTGTCAATAGCTTGGCTATTAGGATCATCTGGGTTTCCAGGTCCCCCTAAACTCAAACTAATAACATCGATATGGTCAGAAAAATCACCATCTTGATTTGGGTCTACTGATCTTTCTATTGCAGCAATAATACCTCCTGAACTTCCAGAACCATAGTTATCCAGAACCTTATAAGCAACTAACTTAGCATCTGGCGCAACACCTTTAAGGATTCCATTACCTGCAGCAGTTGCTGCAACATGCGTCCCATGCCCCATATCATCCATTGGGTCATTATCCCTATTTATAAAATCATAGCCGCCTATAACCTTGCAATTAATCTGTTCTCCTAAATCTATTTCTACTCTTACATTTCCATATGAATCTGCATTTGCAGGGGTTAAACCTTCATAAATAAGATTAATATTATCTGGAGGAATATTATCTGGAGGAGCTACTTGTCCACATTGTTCTGCATTAAACCTGCATGCAAACGAGGAGTCTGGAGGATAGCAAGATAACGCCCCTATTTGCTCGCTTGGATTTGTTCTCATATCAGAGCAGGTTTTTCCATCTAGTTCTCCTCTTGGATTTTCAGCTGTAGGCTCTTCAGAACAAACGCCATCCCCTCCACAATCACATTCTTCGCCTAAACATGTATCTATTACTCCATCTCCGCAATAACCATCACCATCACAATAACTCTTTTCTGTACAAAAAATTCCACTCAAATCAGGATGCGTATAATCAATACCCGTGTCGATAATAGCAATTGTAACACCTTCTCCAGTTAAGCAGGGTTTTCCTGTTTCCTCGCAATTGTTTCCATCAATATCTAATTGCCATAATTTATCAGCATTAATCAAAGGAACAGAATCCATTAAATTAGCATGAACTTCATAATTCGGATAAACTCTTTCTACTTCATCCAATTCCTCTAACTCCTTAGCTTCTGAATCAGAAATGTCCAAAGCAATGCCGTTAAATACATCATTATACTCATCTAATACTTCAATATCAGAATTTTGGTTTGCAGCAACATTTCCTGTAATTAAATTTTTTCCAATTTTTGAAGATATCTTTTGCTTAATATTATTGTGTTCATCAATAATCAATTGCCTATGCCTTCCTAGCTTATAATCAATATTTTCAGGCAATACAGGCTCTACAGCAGCTGGCAAAATCAATGAAACAACTTTCTTAAGTTTAGATTTTTCATTTATTTCAGCTAATTTATTTAATTCTACTTTTTTTTCTAAAACAGGTTTTTCTTTAAATTGGATTATATAACCTTCATATTCTGATTTTTTAAAACTTTCTTCATCAATATTAACATAATCTTTTATTTCTTGATTTATTTGAATATTATTAATAGAGTTCCCTATCATCTTATTATCATTAAAATCTAGCTCATCAGGAGGATCTGTAAGTTCGATACTTTCTCCAACAAAATAAGTATCTTTAAGGGTTGCAATACTAATTGAAATTGGTGGCGGGGTTGGTGGAATGAAAATCTTTTTTTTTTTACCATAAATTTCGCCAAATTGCCCTTCTTCGAAAGATACAGAAAAGTAATACCATAATTCATTAGGGGTGGTATATTTTTCCTTAGGTATTACATATTCCCAATAATCATCTTTTTTTACCAATCTCGATAAATAAACTACATAGGTATTTGCACCTTGTGAAAAGGTATATACGATTCCAACAGAAAATGCTCTTGGATAGAATTTTATCTTAACCCCTTCTTCTATTATCTCTGCGCTATAATCTATACAAGCACCATCTTCACAGCCATTTTGGCAATCAACATAATAACCTTCTGATTTATCGGATTCAGGAGTCCTACACCATACTTCTAATAGTCTTGTTGAAGATGAACATTCGTCTGTCCAAGGAGCTTGTCCAGAACTATCAACAGTTCCTTTTTTATAAGGATTCTTTCCGTCGGTATATTCTTTTGTAACATCAGAATCTGCACATTTTTTGGTTCCTTCCCCTAACAACTTCAACATCTCTATCAAATCAAAAACATCTATCTTTTCATCAACTTTAAGATCAGCGCATCTATTTTCATTTTCATTATAATCAACTATATCGCTTAAAGCCTTAAGCAATTTCAATAAATCAAATATATCTACTTTATTATCATTATTTAAATCTCCTTTATTGCCGCATATAATTCCTTCTTCATCGACATAGGCTTCTACTTGCAACGATGGTGATTGCGTAATTATATTGCCTGTTATTTTACTTTCATCTCCGCAACTTATTATTTCTCTGGATTGGATTAAACTTAATAACTTAGTCATATCTAAGGTATTTACAATATTATCATTGTTTAGATCAATGCAACAGCAACAAACCTCTCCAGTTAAGCCATTCTGCAATATTTTAAACATTTCTAATAAGTCATAAACATCTACGTTATTATCACTATTTGCATTCCCTTTGATTCCGCTAATACATTGTGTTTCCTCAACACCATATGGAATATTAATACCATTAATTGTTAATTCTCCTGGCTTTAATTCTTCAGTATAGACAGAACTAGCTAACAAGACCATTACAATAATCCAAATATTTTTTTTTTTCATCTCAAAATTTTCAAATATTTTCCTCTATCTTCTCGATTTTCTTCTTATAATCCTCCCATTCTAAAAACTCTTTCTTGAAGAGCTTAGAAAATCTGTTCTCAAAAAAATCGCTAATAAACTTTCTATTGGCCCTATACCAAAAAGGAACCTCGATTGTAATATCGCCTATTTTTTTTTTCATTTTTTGCTCACCTCAAATTCAATATACCATTTGTTTGCTTTATTGTCAAACTTGAAAAGAATATCATGTTTTTTGTCCATATCCAAAGAGAATAACAGGGGCATGGGTATGGTAGTTTCGAAGCTGCTTCCTCTTCTGTATAACTTCCTCTTTATTTCCATACTTATATTTTACCTATTTTTATTACTTATTAATATACTTATATATAAATGTTATGGTTTTGAGTATAATTTATAAATCAAAGTAATCTCCTCTTTATATGGAAGGAATTACAGCTCTAATAGAATTGTTGGATAGTGGAGATGGTAAAACTCAATGTATTAGTCCTAGAGAGTTTACTAATGCCATAAGAGAAGGGATGAAAACTGAACCAGAAAAGTTTCCACACCTAGTTAAAGCATTAGAATCACGTATTCAAAGAGCATATCCTGAATGGTCTTCAGAAGAAGCTAAGCAGAGAGCATTAGCAAATATAGCAGGATATGCTTGCATGGCAGATCATGATTATGAAACTGAGATGATGATAAGAGCTGCAACAGATGGACCTAAAAGGGTAGAAGAATGGTATGATCGTCCACAAGAATATGGCGAAGCAATGACTGCTTTAGCTGATTATGTTGGAGTTAAAGGTCCAGCTTTAAGAGAATTTATTCTAGATTTTAAGAGATAGCTATTTCACATTTTCTTCTTCTTCTTTAATTTCTTTCAATATTTAAAATAAATAAAAGAAAACAAAACATTTATATACTTACTTATACACACAAATGTGTATGTTAATTAATAAAAAAGACATCATTGGAATAAATCAAGAGATAGGAGAAAACGGCCAATTCCTCAATGAAAGCAGCTTAGACTTTGCCTTGTCGATAATTAAACAAAAAAAGAGTTGGCTCTATGAACTAGCATATCTTATAAGAAGTTTGCTAGTTGATCATGCATTTCAAGATGGGAATAAAAGAACAGCATTAACAATAGCTATGACTTATATTGAAGACAAAAATTTAGAATACGATGACTTAAGATTATCTGTTGCAATATGGCAGATAGCTAAGAAAAATATTAAAGATGTAAATAAAATAGTGAGGTTGATTAAAAGTGTCATTTTTTGATAAAGCAAAAGAAATAATAGAAAGGAAAAGGGATTTGATTACTGTATTTGAAGAGCTAGATAGAACAGGAACCTTTAGAAAACCGGTTTATAAGAAAAGAGTAAACTTTACAATAGACGAAGAGCTTTTTAATAGGTTTAGGAATTATTGCAAAAAAAAAGGAATTAATATGTCTGCTAAAATGGAGAATTATATAAGGGAAGAGATTTCCAAGTAAAAACCTTTTTAAAAACAATTAAACTTCTTATTATTATGATCGGAATAATCGCTGATACGCATGATAACATCCCTAAGATAATCAGAGCAGTAGAAATATTCAAAGAAAGAGATGTAGAACTGGTTCTGCATCTGGGAGATGTTATTGCGCCTGTCACAGCGCTTTATTTCAAAGGATTAAATATCAAGTTTATCAGCGGAAACTGCGATGGGGATATTGAGATGCTGAAGAATAAAATAAATGAGATTAATGGAGAATTTCTTGGATTAAATGCAGAACTGGAAATAAATAATAAGAAGATATTTATAATACATAAGCCGGAATTTAATGAAATCAATAGGTTTGATTATGTATTCCACGGCCATACTCACAAGAAAAAGGATGAGAAAATTAATAATACAAGAATCATCAATCCAGGCGGATTATACTCAGGCAATGAGGAAAATTCAATTGCCATACTTGATTTAGATAATGATAAACTGGAATTTATTGATATATAATGTCAAGAGCAGTAAATGAAAACGGAAAATGCATAATCTGCAATTACTATTCCTATGATATATGCTGGAATTGCGATATGTTTGTCTGTGAAGAGCACAGATTATTAATTCCGTTTAATGAGCCCGCAATACGAGCTAAAATATTTTGTCCGAGGTGTGTGAAATGAATGACTGTATATTCTGCAAGATAGTCAAGGGAGAAATTCCTTCTAACAAAGTATATGAAGATGAAAAAGTTCTTGCTTTCCTTGATATAGGGCCTGTTAACAAAGGCCACACCTTAGTTATTCCAAAAAAACATTTTACAAACATATTTGATATTGAGCAGGATGACTTAGATGCTGTAAGCAAAGCAGTAAGAAAAATCTCTCCTGCAATCAAAAAAGCAGTTAATGCAGACGGCCTTAACATAATGTCAAGCAACGGCAAGGCAGCAGGCCAGTTAGTTCTTCATTCCCATATCCATATAATTCCAAGGTTTAAAGATGATGGACTGAAACACTGGCCTCAAAGCAAGTACAAAGAAGGAGAGGCAGAAGAAGTAAAAAAAAAAATAAAGGAAAATTTATAAAAGAATTATCTAAGCTAATTTCTATATACGCCGAAGTAGCTTAACCTGGTTAAAGCGCTGCATTAGCAAAAGCTAAAGCGAGGCTCATATACTTGAGCAATGACGAAAGGATGATTAAACTCATAACTGGGTTACGTAGAGATTGCGGGTTCAAATCCCGCCCTCGGCACATTATTTTTATTTTTTTTTTGTATAAGAGTTAAATCCTTCTTCTTTATTTCTAAAAGGAGAAATATCATCGCCTGCTAAAATAACTTTAGGCCCGCCTTGTCTTTCAACAGACTGGAAATATAAATTTAAAAACATCCATCTATCCATCTCGCTTTCCTCTTTAAATAACATTTTTTTCATTGTTTCTTTATCTACAACATTGCGCTCTATGAACTCAGGCAAATTTATTTTATTTTCAAATGAATCTAACTGATAAAATTTAATATTATCAAAATCAATGAAAAACACGACTGGTTGAAAAGGAATTGTTGGCGGTTTCATTCTTTGACTTAAACCAGAAATAAAATTAGTGTTATATCTATCTTTTTTTTTTGTTAAAGGCCCGAATTTTGGATACATAGGTTTGAATTGTCCTGTTTCAATCTCTTTATAGAATACTTCAGAAGGATGTTTTTTTAGAAAATCTAAACAAGATATATCTAAATAGCCTGTATATGGTCCTGCTCCGCCGCATTTTAAGGCAACTAAAACCTGATCTTTAAACATATGATTAGGTTCTGCAACTAAATCCTCTAGCAGCTTCTCATTTACTTCTTCTTGAGAAACATATTTGTGTTTTAAGATAGAAGTATGGCCTTTAATAGGTCCCATAATGTTGTCTTTAATTTCAAAAATCTCTTCATTATCAAAGTCAATATAATAAACAAAGTCTTTTATTGGGAATGGAGGAGCATCTAAAGAATGCAACAGCATTGTAACAAAGCCTTTTTTATCACGATTTAAATGGGTTTCGCCATCTTTAACTACAGGCTTATAAATTCCATTTTCTTTTGTAAAAATTCCTCCAATATAACCTCTATCAAATTCTAATTGATGTGCCTTTGCCCACGCAATATACTTTTGACCTTCAAATCTTAAACATAATTCTCCATAGTTTGACATATGCATTAAGAAAGACAGCATATTTATAAATCTTTTGTTCATAGTATCTTTTTAGTAGTAACAAATATTGCCTAATTCATATGAAATTATAACTATTAACAAAATTTAAATACAAAGAATTGTGAAACAATTCGTGCAATTTAAAATCAAATATTTTAAATATAAACAAAAACTAAACTAAATTTATGGATAAAGAATTAATATTAAAATACGCTCTGCAGAATGCAGTAAAGTTTAACGGAAAAGCAAATCCTTCTGCTGTTATTGGAAAGTTATTGGCAGAAGATCCTTCTATAAAGCCAAAGATTAAAGAAGTTTACAGGGAAATGGCTTCTATAATAAAAGAGGTTAATTCCTGGCCAATAGAAAAGCAAATGAAAAAAATTGAGTCATTGGCTCCTGAATTATTAGAGAAAAAAAAAGTTGAAAGGGAAACAAAGCTTCCAGAGCTTAGAAATACAGAAAATGTAAGGATGAGGTTTGAGCCTAGTCCTAGTGGAGCATTGCATATAGGCCATGCTTATGTGCTTTCTTTAAATCATTTATATTGTAAAAAATACAATGGAAAATTAATAATAAGAATAAGCGATACCAATCCAGAAAATATCTATCCCGGGGCTTATGAATTAATTAAAAAAGATGCTGAATGGCTGACAAATCATGGAGTTGATAAGTTCTATATACAGTCAGAAAGATTAGACTTGTATTATGTTTATATGAAGAAATTACTGGATATGGGAAAAGCATATATCTGCACTTGCAATGTTGAAGAGTTCAGGAAATTAAATTCGAAAAGTTTGCCTTGCCCTTGCAGAGAGCTTCCAAATGAAGAACAAATTAAGAGATGGCATTTAATGTTTACAAAATACAAAGAAGGAGAAGCAGTTGCCAGATTAAAAACAAATCTAAAAAACAAAAACCCAGCAATGAGGGAATTTCCATTGTTCAGGATAGTTGAAGAAGAGCATCCAAGGCAGGAAAAAAAGTTCAGAGTATGGCCATTGATGAACATGGCTGTTGCAGTAGATGATATGGATATGGAGATGAATAACATAATAAGGGCAAAGGATCATGCTGACAACGCAAAAAGGCAGCAAATGATTTTTGAAATTTTTGAAAAGCCAATTCCAGACACGCAATTTGTAGGTAAAACAAATTTTAAGGATATAGTCTTAAGCGCAACACAGATAACCCAAGGAATAAAAGAAGGAAAATATTCTGGATGGGATGATATTTCTCTTCCTAGCTTAGCAGCATTAAGGAGAAGAGGCTATACTCCAGAGGCATTTCTGAAATATACAGAAGATGTTGGAGTATCTTTGACAGACAAAACAATCTATAAAGAAGATTTTTTTAAAGCTTTAGACCATTTTAACAAGGAAGTTATTGATGATAAAACATACAGATACTTCTTTATCTGGGATCCTGTTGAGATTAAGATTGAAAATTCTCCTAGACAGACAGTAGAATTAGATTTGCATCCAGACAATGAAAAAGGAGGAAGAATCTTTAAAATTACAGAAAGGTTTTATATCACAAGAGCTGATTATAGGGAATTAAAAGACAATAAGTTATATAGGATGATGGACTGCCTGAATTTTAAAAAAAAAGGAAAGAAATTTATTTTTGACTCTCTTGGTTATAACATCTTCAAGGAAAGAGGAGAAAAGATTATACATTGGCTTCCTAAAGATGAAAATTTGATTAATGTTATGGTTCTGATGCCAGACAAGAAAACAATTATAGGCAAGGGAGAACCTTTATTGAATAATTTAAAGACAGGAACAATTGTTCAGTTTGAAAGGTTTGGGTTCTGCAGGTTAGATGAAAAAGAGAAAAAATTAGTATTTTGGTACGGGCATAAATGAATATCATCATATTTTAAATATTAAATGATTTTAGCTAAGTTGGAAGAGTATTACTAAAGGGAGAATTTTAAATGAATTAAATGGATAAAGATAAAACATTGATTGTTTTTCAGGATAAGAAAATTCGGAGAATTTGGTACAATCAAGAATGGTTTTTTTCTGTCGTTGATATTGTCGCAGTCCTTACTGACAGCCCCACCCCTAGGCAGTATTGGGGCAAGGTTAAGGATAGGGAGTTTATTGCTCTTGAACTGTCCCCAATTTGGGTACAGTTGAAATTGCCTGCAGAAGATGGTAAATTAAGGTTTACTGACTGCGTAAACACAAAAAGCGCGTTCAGGCTGATACAATCAATTCCGTCTCCAAGGGCAGAGCCATTTAAGCAATGGTTAGCTAAAGTAGGCTATGAAAGGATACAAGAAATAGAAAATCCTGAATTGGCTCAGGATAGGGTTAAAGAATATTATGAACTAAAAGGTTATCCTAAAAACTGGATTGATAAGAGATTAAGGGGAATTGCAATAAGACAGGACTTAACAGATGAGTGGAAAACCAGGGACATTAAAGAGCAAAATGATTTTGCTATCCTTACAAATGAGATTTCTAAGGCTACTTTTAACAAGACTGTTCAGGAATACAAACAATTCAAAGGATTAAAGATGAAAAATTAGAACTTACGAGATCACATGACCGACTGGGAATTAATATTGACTATGGTTGGAGAAAAAGCTACAACAGACATAACAATCTCAAAAGATTCCACAGGATTTGATGAATGCAAGGAATCAGCTGTTGAAGGCGGAACTATTGCCAAAAATACAAGAAGAGAGTTAGAGCAAAAAATAAGAAAATCTGTTGTTTCAAAAGAGAATTATTTGCATTTAACGCAAAAGAAAGCAAAGGAATTGGAAAAGAAGAAAAATAAATAAAGAGATTAGTAGTTTAGTATGTTCCGATCTAATAGAGGTTGTTGCGAAACTAAAACTTTTAAGCGATATAAGTTGTGCTTTAATCCATTTTTCTTTATTTTTCATCACAATTATTGTATAAGCTTAGTAATTATAAGATGATGTAGGGAGTTTTGCAACAACCTCTAAATAATAGAAAAGTTTAAATAACCTTAATTATGGTTATAATAACCTAAATAATAGTTATTTTCAAAATGAGCCTGTTAAAATTTTTAAAAGAAAATAAAAATGCAAGGAAGATATTCGGTAAACGGGAATTAAAAATAATAGAGAAACAATTATTCGGAGTTAATTTAACGCAATCAGAGAAAAACAGGCTTTCCAGGGATATAAGAAAAAAATTTGAATTTATTAATGAAGCTTCAAAATTTGAAGAGGAATCTAAGCTAAAAAAAGGAATTGAATTAAAAAAAAAAGTTGAAGAAGCAAAAGAGATTATATTAAATGATATCTTATTTAAAAAAATAAAAAAAATTATTCTATACGGCTCAATAGTTGAAAAAAAAATTACTTTTAGATCTGATATCGATTTGGCAGCGGTATTTGATAAAATTAATCTTAAAGAAGCGACTTTATTCAGGAAGAGAGTGTTGGGAAAATCCTCAGAGAAAGTTGATATTCAGGTGTATAACACTCTTCCTAAAAAGATAAAAAAAGAAATTGACAAAAAAGGAAAAATTTTATATGAATGCTAAAATAAAAGATAAAATTGAAGAGATTGAAGGATATTTAGATGAATTAAGCTCTATTATCCCGTCTAGCCTTAGAGACTACAAACAGAATTTTGAAAAGAAAGCTGCTTGCGAGCGGTACTTTGAAAAGATTATTGAAGCAGCAACTGATTTAGCTTTCTTGATAATTAAAAAAGAAAAATTAAAGATGCCTGAGGAGGATAAGGAAACTTTTGATATTTTGGCAAAAGGAGAGATAATATCTAACGAATTAGCTATAAAATTGAAAGACGCAAAAGGAATGAGGAATATTCTTTCGCACCAATACGGCAATGTTGATGATGAAATTGTTTTTGAATCAATTACAGAGGAGTTAGATAAAGACGTGAGGGAATTTATTAAATTACTGGAAAAAAAAAAAAGAGTAAAGAGGAAAAATGAAAGCTATAATAATCCACGGTTCTAACGGAAATCCCAATGAGCATTGGTTTAAATGGCTGGGAAAACAATTAGACATAGAAGTTCATATTCCGCAGTTTCCAATTGAAGAAAAACAAAATCTAAATAATTGGATGAAGGTTATTGAAAAAATTAAAGTAGATGAAGACACAATATTAATTGGCCATAGCGTTGCCTGTTCTTTTATCCTAAGTGTTTTAGAGAACTATAAGGCAAAAGCAGCTTTTTTAGTTGGCGGATTTGTTGGAAAATTGAATATTAGTTATGATGAATTAAATAAAACATTTGCTGAAAAGAAATTTAATTGGAATAAGATTAAGAAAAATTGCAATTTTTTTTTTATTTATAATTCTGATAATGATCCTCATGTTCCTTTAGAAAAAGGAAAGGAGCTAGCTAAAAAATTAAATGTTAAATTAAAAATTATTAAAAATGCAGGTCATTTCAGGAAGAAAGACGGATATTCCAGATTTCCATTATTACTTTATGATGTTAAATCTGTTTTAGAATAATAAAATTTAAATAAAGCCTTGTAAATATAAAATTTGGGTGATATAAATGTCGTTAATAGTCAGGTCGAATATAAAGAATTATGCAAAGGTAGAAGGAAAAGATCAGCCGTTGAATGTTTCTGGTGATTTTGCAGACAAATTAAACAAGAAGGTTGAAGAAATGATCAAAGAAGCCTGCAAAAGGGCAAAAGACAACGGAAGAAATACAGTAATGGCCAAGGATTTATAAACTAAATAAATAAAAGTGAATTCCGATATAGAATGAATTTATTTTATTCTATTTCTGCAATTAAGTCACCAAATCTTATTATAATGATGTTAGAACCAACTACATTGTATACTAATTTAATCTCTACTTCTATTTTTTGTCCTTTATTTCCTGTTTGACAATTATCAAAAGTAAATGTTCTTGTTTCTCCATTAATCAAAATTACTTCTTCTATTTCTGCTGAACAGACTACATCTCCTATATTTATTTCAATAGATGATATATCTATCTTTTTTCCTATATCGTTTCTTATATCTAGTGAAATTTTATTTTCATAAACTTTATAATTTTCACAATTTAAAGTAGCATTTTTTATTTCACATCTTTCAATTTTTTCTTCCAAAGGTATTTTTTTTTCTTCTATTAACCCTTCATACCCATCACAAATATTGTTGTTATTATTGTCTAAACAACAGGAATAACCTAATTCAATATATGGCTTATCGCAAACATAAAATCCTCTTACTTTAAGCAGGTGTGTTGCAAGTTGTTTGTTCTCAAAAGGAACTTTTTTTAAAAATTCTATTGCTTCTTTTGTTCCAATATCAGCAAGTTCTTCAAAAGTCCAACTAAGCAGAGAGTTTCGTGTGGATTCACTATAATCAGAAAATTCTGGATTATTGATTAAATCAGAAAGAAAATCAACTTTCTCAGATTGAGAAACCTTTTTGTATTTTTGTTGTTCTAAACCAAGAGCAGCATAACTATTCCATGTTGCTTTTCTTGCTATAAGGTCTTGTAATTTAGCTTTTGATTTTTCTGTATCAAAATGAGCTAAAGCTTGAACAGCATATTTGTTTGCAACAGTCTCTTTACTTTCAGTAATCATTCTGATAAGAAAATCTTCTTGTGAATAATCTCCAAGCCGAGCCATTGCAGAAGCTGCCATAACTTGCACAGCTTCAGATTCATCATCTAAGTATCTTTTTATTAAATCAATATCTAATTTTGAACCAAGAACACCTAATGTAGATAATGCAGTTATTTTTCTACTCTCATCTAAGTCATCTCTTTTTAAAATATCACGCATTACAGGAGCAGCTCTTTCATCTCCGATATTTCTAAGAGCATTTATGCCAGAAATCGCTAATATCATTTCTTCATTTTCTGTTAGTTTAATTAAATTTGGTACAGCTTCTTTATCACGCATATCAGAAATTAGATCAGCCGCAAATATCTTTTGATCTTTTGTTCCATCAGAAATTGTTTTTCTTAAAACTGGAAGTGCTGCATCTCTATTGTTTACAAATTCATTATTAATTGTTATTTTTTCATCTCTGTCAGCATCATCATATTTTTGTATAAGCTCTGATAATTCAGCTTGTTTTTCTATTAGCACTTCTTCTTGTTCTTTAGTGAGTGAGTTAGTTGTTTCCTCTTTAGTCTTAATCTCATCTTTTTTAACTAGTTTATAAATTCCAAAAGAAATTCCTCCAATTAAAATTAAAACTATCAAAGAAAAGATAATAATCTTTTTGATATCATATACCTCTTCATATTCAGAACCTTCTGGCTCCTGTTCTTCCATTTTTATGATTTATTGATTTTTTCCTCTAATTCTTTCTCTCTTATTTTTTGTTTTATTCTCCCTTTTTTTCTGGTTCTTATTTCTCCATGTATTCTCTGCAATGCTGACTTTATCTGCTCTAAAGAATCTTGTTTGCCTTTTTCTTTTTGCAATTGTGACTCTAATCTGTCCAATCTATTCCTTAACTCAATAAACATATTATTTCCATGCTTCTGCTCTTCTAAAATCTGCCTTTCCCTTTCCAAAGCAGTATTGATAGATAGCTCTAATTTCTCAAACTCTTGCTCAATTGTTTTTTTATCAAAATTCTTGCTTAAGGTTATCTTTTTTATTCTGCTAATATGGCCAGAGACAATATCCCTGTGTTTTTTTCTTTTTAGCTCTCTTTTCTTAGCTTTATAAACTGCCCTAAGAAAATCCTTAACTACTTCTGTATTAATCCCCGGATAAATCATTTAAACAACCCTTGTTTTCTGCTGGGAAATTGAGGAGCTTGAGATAACCTAAATTCTGGAGCAGGGGATGCTGGCATAGGAGAAGCTGGCCTGAATAATGGCGCTGGCTGCGGAGCAGGCCTTCTCATATCTCTAATCATATCTGTCAAAGCAATTATGGCCTTGGCTATTTTTGTATTCTGCTCAGAAATTTCATCTAATTTATTGATTAAAGGCTCAATCTTCTTTACAATTACATGCTCGCTTTTCTCTTCTGCTTTCATTTCCTCTGTTGCAGCATAGAACAATTCATTTAAAGTTTCAATTGACTTTGTTAAGGCTTCAACTGATTCTGTTATATCAGTTCCTTCTTTTCCGGACTTAAGATTATCTATCTCCTTCCTTAACCTTAATAATTCTTTATTAGGAATAAGCTCAAAATCTGACATTAAAACCACCTCTTTTCAATAGATTCATATATAGATAATATATAAATTTTTTGGATTTGATTTTAATATGTGCAATTTGATATTTAGTTTACACTTCTAAATATTCAGCTAAAACCCTTTCTTTTCGGTGATATTATGGAAACATTAACCGAAAAGAAAAGGAAATGGATAATAGTACAATTTAGATCTGGTAGAAGCGCTACACAAATAGCTAGAATACAGAATATTAGTAGGCAACAAGTTTACAAATTAGCCGCTAAATATAAAAAAGAAGGTATTGCAGCATACAAAGCTAAGAAAGCAGGCAGACCAAGGTACGACCTAAACAAGAATTTTGTAAAGAAGGTTATTGAACTCAGAAAAACAACAGATTATGGAAGTGAAAAACTCCATTTTGTCCTTAACAGAGCAGGGTTCAAGATCTCCCAGCATATAGTTCAAAGAGTGCTTGACGATGCAAGCTTAACAGATCCTTGCCCTAAAAGAAGAGGCCAAAGGAAATACGTTAGATATCAATGGCCAATAAGCAACTTTATGTGGCATTGTGATTATACTCAATACAAAAATAAATGGCATATTACTTTTATTGATGACAGAAGCAGAAAAATAATGGCGACTGGAGAATTTGACAATGCCAATGAGGAAAATGCTATTTTCCTGCTTCACCAAGCAATACTGATTAATGAAGTCAGCCCATACCTCATCCTAAGCGATAAAGGCACACAATTCTACAACAGCAAGAAGAATAAGAAAGGGGAAAGAACATTAAGCCTGTTTGAGCAAGAGGTTGAAAGTTTAGGCATTAAGTTCTGGACAGCTAGGAGGAATCATCCTCAGACAAACGGCAAACAAGAGAGATGGTTTGGAAGCATGAAACAGAGATTCAAAAAACATCCTGACGAGAGTTTACAAGATTTTGTTAAGTGGTACAATGAAGAAAGGATACATCATGCTTTAGGCTACAAAACGCCTGATGAAGTTTATTTTGAAAATCTGTAAACTAATTATCGAATTGTAAACTAATTTCCGAATTAGACCTTTTATTTACGGTAAAAGAAACGCAATTCGGTAATTGGTTGACAAAACAGGGAAGCCTATGTAGTGGTGTATTCATTTATAAAGTTTAAAAATGACCTATATACTAGAGAAGCGACAACTAATTACCGAATTATACAGTTATTTTCTAGAAGTACTTAACATTTAATGAATCTAAGTATCCTTTTGTTAATCCAAGGCTATTTACGAATTCTCCTGGAATCATATCCACAGCAAAACCCATATCATTAAAATAATCTTCTCCCTTTTTCTCAACTCTTATTAGAAAATGCCTTTCAAATTTTAGGTCTACGCTTTCTATCCCTTTTTTCTCTAAAAATTCCTTGGCTGTTCTGTACTCATTGCTGGCTGTAATGACATCAATTACTCCTTCTAAATCATTCTGAGCATCTCTTAGAACAGCAGCATATTCGTAATTTTCCTGTTTAACAGCCTGGTGCTTTTCTTTAACAAGCCAGTGATATATTCTTAATTTATCTTCTTCTGAGTTCATTGATAATAAATATTCTATATCAGATAAATCAACATGTTTTTTTTTTTCCCTTAATTCCACGTATTTTTTAATTAATTCTATTGGATTGGAGAAATATTTATCATCATCTAAATAATCTAAAATACATGCTTCAGATTCTTGATTTGGATTAAACATTTTATATTGAATTAATACTTCTTTAATATTATAAAAAGCTTTTTATATTAATTAACTCTAGATTGGTTTATGATAATAACATTATCGGGGATGCCTGGCTCTGGAAAAACAACTGTTGCTAAGAGAATTGCTAAAAAACTAAAGCTAAAGCATTATTCAACTGGGGACTTAAGGGGAAAAATAGCTTTAAAGCATGGAATGAATATAGATGAATTAAATAAAATTGGGGAAAAGGAAAGGTGGACAGACAAGGAGATTGATGACTATCAGAAAAGATTAGGAAAGACAAAAGACAATTTTATTATTGACGGAAGGCTTGGCTGGTATTTTATTCCAAAATCAATTAAAATATTCCTTGATGTTAAGCTAAAAGAAGGAGCTAAAAGAATATTTATGGCAGGAAAACGTCCAGATGAGAAAAAATACAGAAGCATTAATGAAGCTTTGGAAGAAATAAAAAAAAGAATTAATTCTGACAAGAAAAGGTATAAGAAATACTATAATATCACTCCTTATCTAAAGAAGCATTATGATTTATGGCTTGATACTACTAACCTGGCTAAAGAAGAGGTTGTTGATAAGGTTTTGAAGTTTGTTAAGAACTCTTAAATATTATATTCTCTAAAGATTATTTTTGCAAAAATCAAAAGATTTATATATTTAGTTATACATTGTATAACCAAGGTGATTAAAAATGCTTGAATTTGAAGCTGTGCCGAAGAAATGGGGAAATTCAATAGGGATAACTGTCCCAAAAGATATAATTAGGAATATCCATCCAAAAAAAAATCAAAAATTAAGATTTTTTGTAGTTAAAGAGAATGATATACTACAA